>Ga0315308_1000987_pt1 | contig 16351 bp, 13 predicted proteins | sample TDP3_MG_FD_203078 | JGI IMG/M metagenome (GOLD analysis project Ga0315308, IMG submission 203078) | Freshwater sediment microbial communities from Lake Towuti, South Sulawesi, Indonesia - TDP3 | ecosystem: Environmental > Aquatic > Freshwater > Lake > Sediment | place: Indonesia: South Sulawesi... | reverse complement strand
CTTCCTGTGATAATCCACCCCAACATATGTCTGCATCGTGCACCCCCTTTGAATTTTGACTCTACCTTAATACCTTGGGATATGCACTGTGCGTTCATCTAATTCTCCTTTCTCCTAAGGATTCTTCTCCGGGCGTTTGAGAGCCAGATAATTCTCCAGATACCCAAATAAAAAGAGGACAAGGATTGTTACAATTGTTGTCGCTGCAGCGTAAAAATATAATCCAATGCCAATGGCGAGCCCGATGGCGCCATCTACCCATATGCAGGCAGCAGTGGTTAGGCCATGGACAAGCCCCCGTGTCTGGATTATCGCCCCGGCTCCGAGGAAACCTATACCTGTGGCAACATTGGCAGCGATCCTCCCGGGATCCACCGCGCCTCCCGCAACATGAGACAGCCGGATGGAGACCTCTGTAAACAACATGGAGCCGAGGACTATAAGGATATTTGTCCTGAACCCCGCAGCCTTATGGGCCATCTCCCTCTCTATCCCGATGACCCCTCCCAGGAGAACCGACAGGAGCAGCTTGAAGAGAAATTCGTAATCCATTAGTCCTCTGAAATATCTTACACTCAGGCAGGATATTAAGGCAAATGTCTTTCAGGCAAATGAGATTGCTGAGCAATGACAAAATGGCTTATTAGTGGATACTGGTTTACCTGACCTTTTTACGCAAAAGGTATGTCCTGACAGCGATAATAACTACGCCAAGGGACATGAAAAGGAGAACCACATCTGCTGTTAAAAGCATCCTCATTCCTTTCTCAAGATATGACTGGAAGAGGATGACCAGGGAGGCCATGGTCGTCACAACCATGAAGGTCGCTGGCAGCATTGTGAATACAGCGCTTTTGCCTGCATTGGTGAGCCATACGGATATTGCAATGAGGCTCAGCGCCGCAAGAAGCTGGTTCCCGGTCCCGAATATGGGCCATAAAGTGGAGAAGGCATTGAAGAAGGCAAGGATGAACATAAGGATGACAGCGAGGCCGGAGTTGAACCAATAATGGCGAAGAAGTAAAGGGACTTTTCCCTTAAACACGATGTTCCAAAGCTCTTCAAACAGGTAACGATTGATCCGTACGGCAGCGTCCAGCGTAGTAATGACAAAACCCTCCACGAGCAGTATCCCGAATATGGCGCCGAGCGCCGGAGGGATGGAAAAGCTGCTCTGGAGCAGTGACCCGATAGCCAGAGAGAAGGCAAGGATTGGGTTGGACTTAACAGCCGGATCAATTGGCCAGACAATGTCCCTGTAGTCGGAAAATAGGAGGGAGCTTCCAAGGGCAAGGAGTACACAAAGGGAGAGGGTTGATTCAAGGAGCATCGCATTGTATCCAATCCGCCGCGCATCGCGCTCGGAGCGGATCTGCTTTGTTGTAGTGCCGGTGGCAACAAGGGCATGGAAGCCGGAGACAGCCCCGCAGGCAATTGTGATGAAGAGCATGGGCCAGAGATAGCCGAGGGTCCTGACCCCCTCCTGGACATTGAACGCAGGAACTGTAACCCGAAGCCCTGACGCCCCTGATACAAGAAGGGCGAGCGCCATGCCGATCACGCCTGCGTAAAGGATCTGGACATTGATGAAATCGCGCGGCTGGAGGATCATCCAGACAGGCACTCCGGCAGCAAACAGGACATATATGGACAGGATAACCATCCAGAACTCCGGTTTCAGGACAACCGGCTCATAGATACCCAGGATGACAGATCCGATACACACGACCGCAGCAAGTGGATATGCAATGCCCACCCTCATCCCTTTCTTATAGATAAGATACCCGAGAATAGGAGAGAAAAGGGTGATCACGATAACAGATGTGGAGGCGATCCCGCCGATCACTCCCAGGGACTCTCCTTTTGGACCAATAACAACCCTGAGCAGGGTCTGGTCAGGGTTGAGGCCGAGCTTCTCAATGGGCCAATTTGATGTAAGGGACACGGCAGTGGCGCTCAGGAAAGCAGATGTAACGAGTAGGACCATCACGAGTGTGAAGAAGATGAAGAGAATAAACCCCTTTTGGCCAAGGGTTTTCCTTGCGATCTCTGCCATGCTTTTCCCCTTCTCCCTCATGCTCACAAACAGGGCAGTGAAATCATGGACTGCGCCTATGAATACACCCCCAAGAATTATCCAGAGCCAGCCAGGGACAAAACCATAAAGTAGTGCCATGGTGGGCCCAAGGATCGGGCCTGCACCTGCGATGGCAGAGAAATGATGCGCAAACAGGACATGCGTCTTGGTTGGGACATAGTCCCTTCCGTCATTGATGGCAACAGCAGGCGTGGGCCTCTTCTCGTCAACGCCCAGAAATCTCTCGAGCGCACCGCCGTAATAATGGCTGGCGATGATGAAAAGCCCAACACCTATCAGAAGAAAAACGAGGATATTCATTTATTTCTCAGAATACTGTCCTCTTATGTTGTCAGTCAAGATACTCTTTCCGCCTTCGTTTTGGGCAATAAACGGCGTTCCGAAAAACTGAAATACCCATCCTTTCCGACAATGATATGGTCCAGGAGGCGGATGTCTATAGTGCGTGTGGCCTCGACGAGGTCACTGGTAAGCCGTTTATCCTCGGCTGATGGTTCGGAATATCCGCTGGGATGATTGTGGACCAAAATCAAGCCTGTCGCATGATGGGCCAATGCCTGTTCAATGATGCGCCGGGGATAAATGACCGCACGATCCACGGTTCCCTCGTGAATAATCTCATGAGCCAGGACCCGGTTCTTTGTGTTCACATAGATGACCATAAAAGCTTCATGGGGAAGTCCAGAGAGTTTCATTCGAGCAAAATCCAGGACCTCTTGTGGAGCAGAAAGGGATCCTTTCTCCTTCAATTTCTCCTCAAGATATGCCCCGCACATCTCTTTTACCAATTTAATGAGCGTTGTAGAAAAGGCCCCAATATCTGAATTTTTCTCAAGTTCTTTAGTGCTTGCATCCAGGACTCCGGCGAGTCCGCCGAAGCGTTCGATAAGTGCCTTGGCAATGGGCTTGACATCCTTTCGCGGGATGGCATAGGTCAGAAGAAGCTCAAGGAGCTCATAATCGTGCATCCCATCTACTCCCGCTTTATGAAACCGCTCCCTCAGTCGTTTACGGTGGCCAAAGTAATGGGGCGTATTACTGGACATATATGCTCTGGCCCTCTCCGAAATAGGAATCATAGACATGACGATAGACTTGGTCGCATTTCTGTTCATATAGTGACGATGAATATCTTTTCGGCAATCCTCGTTCCAGCATGTCTTTAATGGTAACAAGGACATCCGCCCGTGATTGCTGCCTTTTTCTCCAATCGAGGACGAATTTCTCTTTCTTCAGGGCCTCGAGCAATTGTTGGGCTACCTGTTTAACCTGTTTCTTTTCCTTTTCCGTCAACCCCGGGTCGGGCCTGATAAGAAGATCAAATACGGCCAGTTCTTCCTCTGTGAGGCCCTCGGTTATACCGCGCTTCTCCTCCTCATCCAGTCCCCGGGCGAATTTCAGCAACTGTTCGAAGAAAACCTCAATATTCATGCTCCCGGCGTTGTACTCATCGATCATCTTCTGGAATTTCTCCATATAATCAATCCGAATTTTATTGAGGAGGACCATCTTTCTGAGTTTTTTGCCAATCGCTTCCTTTAGTCTCTCAATTTCAATCCTCTTTCGGCCCGTCTCAAACCGTTTCTTTAGCGCATCAAGGTCTATCTTGCTGAGGTCTACGACATTGTAGTAATCCCCTGGGGCCTGAATAGCATATACTTTGGCCTTAATGGATTCGTCCAATATGCCCTCTATATCCCCCATAATCTCGGATATGTCCACCTCCGGTACCAACGATTGAATGTTCTCCGCAAGGCGTACGAACAAAGCCCTAATGGGCCCAAACTCATTGGCCAATAGATCGGGCAGGATCGCCCTATAGAGCCTATCCACCATCCCGGTCAACGATAGGTAGTTCTGCTTCGATTCTTCATTGATGAGAATCGCCTCAATAGCATCATCCATCAGCTTTATCCGTTCAAATCCCTCTGCTTCCCGTATTTGTGTTAGGTTCACGCCCTTCCCGGCACAGAAGGCCTCAATTTCCGCTATTGCTCGTTTCAATTGTTCGATTAAGGCCCCTTTATCTTTTATTGGTGTGTCCCCCTCCTTTATACCCCCGCCGGACGCCGAGCCATAGATAGCCAGGGCTTTCTGCAAATCCCGAAAGATACCGACATAGTCCACAATCAACCCATTCTCTTTCTCCTTGAAGACCCTATTGGCCCTCGTGATAGTCTGCATAAGCGTGTGGTTGCGCTGAGGCTTGTCCAGATAGATTGTCGAGCAGCACGGCACATCGAACCCTACCATCCACATGGCACACACAAACACGAGACGGAATGGATCATCCTGGTCTTTGAACTTGTCATTCAAAGCCTCGGTCACAATCCTTCGGCGATGCGGGGCGATATCCACTCCTTTTTTCTTCAGCTCGGTTATCTCGTTCTGCGATTGAGAGACCACGACCGCCATATCAGTCCCTTCCATATATGCAATTTTTTCCTCAAGCCCTTTTCGCTCGTTTTCTCCACACACTGAGAGCTTCTTCTTCAGATCCGCAAGATATCTTTCCCAATATCTCTTCACCTTGTCATGCATCCTTACCGCCGTCGCCTTATCAATAGACACAACCATAGCCTTGCCCATGTGGCCGCGCCCCATAAAATGGGCGACGATATCCTCGGCAATTTTCTCCAGCCGATCATCCCTTGTAATGAGGTGATATTCCCTGGCAAACTCCCTCTCCAGCTTCTTCTCTTGCTCTTCATCCAGTTCTGCTTCATCAATGATTCGCAGCAGATCATCGTTTAGATCCTCATTGGCAAGCTGAAGTTCAGGGATGCGGTTCTCATAGAAGAGAGGGACAGTAGTATGGTCTTCTTCAGACTGCCGGTAATTGTAGATGCTGACATAGTCGCCGAATTCCTCCCGTGTCTTCTCCTCCCCGACAATCAACGGTGTGCCGGTAAAACCGATAAAGGCCGCATTGGGGAGGGCCGACCGCATGTTCAGGGCAAAGACATCATACTGGCTTCTGTGGGCTTCATCCGCGATCACAATGATGTCCGATCGCTCTGAGAGCATGGGATATTTCTTCCCCTTTTCTGTGCGGAATTTCTGGATCAGGGTAAAGATATACCGGTGGTCTTCCCGGAGGAGTTGCTTGAGGTGATCCCCGCTCTCTGCATGAACATGCTCCTCGGTGACTGCACCGGCCTTTGAGTAGTACCTGTAGATTTGGTCATCTAACTCCTTTCTGTCCGTGATAATCACAAAGGTGAAATTTCCTGTCATCGTGCGAAGAATCTTCTGGGAGAAGAAGATCATTGAGTAGCTTTTCCCGCTCCCCTGGGTGTGCCAGAAGACGCCGAGCCGTCCCTTATTCTTTTCGATCTTTTTCAGCGCTTCTATGGCATTGTTCACGCCCAGATACTGGTGATTCTTGGCCAGCATTTTGGCAAGGCCGGTCTTGGCCTCGCTGAAAAGAATGAAGTTCTCAAGGATGTCCAGCAGGCGTTCCGGCCCGCATGTCCCCCGGATCATGGTCTCAAGAGAGACAATACCTTCCTCTCCCTCGCTGTTGATCTTCTTCCACTCGGCAAAATGCTTCCATTCTGCCGTCATACTGCCGATGCGGCTTTTGCTCCCATTGGAAAGGATAATGAAGCCGTTATACCAGAATATATGCGGGATTGTGGACTTATAATCCGTGAGATTGCGCGTGTATGCATGCTCAAGCCGTTTGTGGGCTGCCTTCAGCTCAATAAAAACCAAAGGCACGCCGTTGATGAAGCCGACCAGGTCCGCGCGCCGCTTATACATCTCTCCGGTGACCCAGAACTGAGAGGCAAGGAAAAAATCATTGTTTGAGGGCTCATTCCAATCAATAATCCGTACGGTCGCCCCTGCATCATCTTTCTCATTTGCCCTCGGCAAAGGCACCTTCACACCATTTTTAAGCAGCCGATAAACCTCCCGGTTTGCCTGTGCCGGACTCATGGCGCTGCGGTCTCTGGTCAGCTCCTCGATGGCCAGGGCAATCGCTTCACGAGGCACACCAGGATTGAACCCTTCCAGTGCCGCACGCAGCCGTGGAATCAGCACTACCTCTGCAGGTGTCTCTCTTCCAAGCGTTCCCTTGGCGCCATAGGTTTCGTAGAAGCAGTTTGCCGTCTCCCATCCAAGCTCTTGAAATAGCTTGATGGCCGGCTGCTCAACAAGGGAACCTTCGGAGTAATTATTATGCATTGCCGGAGGGAACCCATAGCCGCCATCGCGTAATAAGTCGTTTTGAGGGGAGTGCAGGGTCGAGCTTTGCATTCCCCCATGTCAGAGATTTTTGAATCATCGTGAGGACAGAGGGGTCCGGAGCGCCTGAACGGTCAAGCAGGTATCCGAGGCGCTTGAAAATAGCCCCATTCTTCATGCGCTGAGAATATTCAAGGAGGAGATCCATATTTTTGTCAGGCGAGGCCAGATAGGCTCTGAAAACGCTTTCGACCATTCTCGCCCCACCCCCCATAGCCGGGTCATCGAGCATATCCACAACTGTTTTCGTTGGATCAGAGACCTGGACCCGTGTCCGACCCCTCCAAACGATCTTCGTTCCAAATAACCGCGATTGGCCGATTTTCTTGACCCAAAACTCAGTCGCCTGAATCTTTGGCTTCCTCTTGATGACCCTGCGTGTTGTAAAGACAACAATGGTCCGAAATATCTGCTCGGTCAGACCCCAATGTTCGGCAGCACTCCAGCCCCCGATGTAACAGGGCTCAAAGATACGGGCGGCAATCACCCAGGGATCTTCAAGTGCGCCCTCTGGTGACTGCGCCTCCAGCGGAACAGGGACATAGAGTCCTCTGCGGACACGCGTCATCCATCCCTGCTGGGCCCACCGGGCCAGGAGCTTGGCAATGTCCAACCGAGACATCCCCAAGATGGATGATGCCTCTTCCACCGTGACCGTCCCCTTACTTTTCCTCAGGATTTCAGCAAGTTGGCCACGGGCCTTTGTTTCTATACCAGCCAGCATTTTCATGGTATATTGTAAATCATAAAGTTCGCCTTGTATGTGAATTATTTAGCTTTTAATATACTGTATTCTATTTCTGAAGACAAGAAATTTCAATGGCCTATGCCGAGCCGTATGTCTCGTAAAGGCAGTTTGCCGTCTCCCACCCCAGCTCTTGAAATAGCCTTATGGCCGGTTGCTCAACCAGGGAATCTTCGGAGTAACTCTCAGGCATTACCGTTTAGAATAATCCCTGTTCAAATAGGCGTATCAAATGCCATAACGGTTAAGATCATCTCGCGGTTTGTATCGTCTCGGTGACGAAGAACGAATCGAAATCCTGTTTCTGATTTATAGGAAATCTCTCGTTTAAAGTTTGGATGTGATTTGATAACTTCAGGAATTTTAGTTAAAACGGATGAAAAATTCTTGCCCCTATTGAATATTATCAGCGCTATCTTGGTATCTCGCCATGTAGCATAGCCAAGTAATTGATCAAGGGCTTTTTTTAACGATGCTGGGCCATCCCAAAATTTGCATTCTGCCACGAAGATATTCTTGCCTTCTACACGAATCAGGATATCCGTCTTTCCATCAAAGTTGAAGGTCTCCCCTGTAGCTTGGCCTTCATATTGGCCATTGAGTTGCACAAGGAAATGTTGCCTGATATCCTCCTCACACATCCCACTAAATGCCTTGGGACTCCTCTCCATCACCGTTACCATATTGGAAATTACGGATAGTATATGTTCATATTCCTGCATTTCAAGCGTTGGCTCAGGCACAAAAGGAGAGGTGCTTGCAGATGGCTTAGGAATCTGAACCTTCCTTTGAACTGTTGGAGTAATGTAAGTTTGTGGCATATTGTCTCTCCGCCTCAAAGGGAACCCCAAGGATGCTACCAACCCTTGATCTTTAATGAGTTTTTGCCGCCGGGCCTCGATTATTGCATGTGCCTTGCCGCGAATTGAATTATTATAAGTTGAAATGTCTTTTTCCATCCATTCAAGCCATCTCCGAATCTCGTACAAATCATGTTCAAATTCCGATTTTACGGCATTTGCGTCATGATCTAATCGTGAATAAGTCAATATAATTTCATTCTCCCTTATTCCGGCTCCTGGAGGGTTGGTAGTAAATGTAGAAGGCCTACCATAGAATAATTCGTGGTTCCCATCGAAGGGAACATAGAAAGTCACAGCTGTCCCTTTTAGATAAAACGGCTTACTCCTATCATGAATGACTCGGCCGGGATCTCTGCTCACATCTATTCGGGCTTCACTTTGTTCCACTGTTATTTCCCCCTCCTTTAATCGAGGAACATCAATCTTATATTTTTTCTCCAGGTAATTGCACAAATCATCAGGGCTGGAGTTTAATAATTGGTTTCCACCTAATGCATCAATTTCTCCGCACATTTCTCTTTCTCGGCTTTCCATAAATTCCCTAATATCAAATCCCATAAATAATATTTCGTTACGACCGCTCATGTTATTATCTCTTCAAAAAAGGATTGGAGAATATAGTCGTAGAATATCATTTGGTTATCCTGGAAAAGTCAATGCTTTATCTGGCATTTCATCCCAGGTTCGGCCCTGGAGGATTCTCCCAGCTTTCTTTTTATTAAAACCACCCCACTGTTTAAAGAAAAACGACACTCCTTTTCTTCGGCATTGGGTGAGTATATCAATTGCCCATTTTGGGTCCATAGGGCGAGCTCCTGGACCGGACTCGCCTCCTACAATCACCCAATCTATTCCTTCCAAATTGAGATCAGGTATATGTCCGAGAAGGGGTTCGAGAGACAAGAATTTAATTTTAGCCTTCGTTCGACGTAAATGTTCGATCCGATAGACGTAATCTTGATTCTCTACACTTACACCCATCCATATGTTTGGTGCCCATGTAAGTTTGGGGCTGAGGTCGGCCAGCCGGTCTGATCTCTTCGTTAGTATCTGGAAAAAATGCCAGCCTGCTTGCAGCATAATATCAAATACCCTTTGGATAAATTCAATCGGTACACCCTTATGAAAAAGATCGCTCATCGAATTAACAAAAATAGTCCTTGGTTTCTTCCAATATAATGGCTGAGCCAATACATGCTCATGTAAGGACAATCCAAATCCATTAAGATAATTAGGCAGTCCCATTGCTTGCAATCGCTTCGCCATTCGCTCTGAATAGCAATTCTTACACCCTGGACTGACCTTTGTGCAGCCTGTTAGTGGGTTCCAGGTTGAATCAGTCCATTCTATGGAGGAATCTGATGCCATTATCTCCAGCCTCGATCTCGGTACTTATTAAAGATGTCCTCGACAATATTCTCTGCCACAGGTTTCTGAGAAGCAAAGAATAGATAGTAAATGATCACGCCATTTGAATTTCGCATCGGCATTGGTTTCGGAACATGACCATATCCTGCAATTTTTTGTAATCGTTTCCTGAAGGCATCTGCAACAATTTCTGTGTCTCGTTTTTCTTCATATTCATGGCCGAAGAGGTCTCGTTCTTTGCTGTATGCGATCTGTCTCCATGAGTTGTCTCCCCAAAATTTATTCATCCGATCAATATCTGCAGGGTCCACCCCTTCAGGATTTCGCCACAGAACATTCCTGTTGATGTCAGCGACAGGAAAATTCAAGAATATATCAATAGTCTTCATGTGACCAGCCATTTGCATAACTTCCCAATTCAAATGAAGGCCGTAAGGGTCAAGAAGGCAGAGACCCCTACGATAATCCTTATATTGTATTTTCGGAAAAACCTCCTTCAATAAAATATCGTTACAGTCACCCTCATGGATATGAACATTGGAATTGTCTCCCACTTTTTCCTTTAATGCGTCTACTTTGTCCCTGTCGATATCAATAAGATGATACTCTCTAAATGACGGATTTATAAGAAGAGCATTGATAGGACTCCCCTGAACGAAGTCCCCTGTTGCCTTTGAAAGAGATAAACCTGGGCCGGCAAAGGCATCAATATATATATGAAACAGTTCCGGGTTCTTCTGGGCCGATAGGATCGTAGAATAAGCTGAGGCATAATCCTTGATGATGTCAAGCTTAATCTCCGACCAATAGCCGATTTCGTCAAATTTCAGACTGTTTTTTTGTACCATCCGGAAATTCCTCCTGAATCAACATCGAGGTTTGATACATCTATCTCGCCCGAGATGAGCTTGGGCAAGAGAAGGTCGCGGGTGCGGCGGAGGTTGGCGTTCTTGTCCAGTAAATTATTGAGCACCCGCCTGACTGTTGAAATCTCGTCTTCAAATTGCTTGTGGATGATATCGGGCGGAAGAATCATGTCAACGTCTGCGATGACATCCGCGCTGGCACTCTTTCGAGTCGTTCCTGTGCTTGCCCCGGTCACATAGCTCTGATAGCGATCTGATAGTAAAAAATAGAAGAGATAATATGGCGACAACAATGCCGACTTGATCTTGAGGCGGATAAGATACGATGCAAACACTGCATCTATGTCCTTCTCAACAATTCCTACTTTGCCCGGGTCCGCCATACGAATCACTAAAACGTCTCCTACAGCAAGTTTGTATTTGGCGTGATCGGGAGCACTGATGGGACAATAGGGCACCGAATCCCATTGAATATATGATGTTTTATTGATGTCCATGCCTCGCAAAAACTTGGGACCAATCTTAGCTTCGCTAGTGGATTCGGTATAGCCATACTGTGTCTCGACAAATCCCGAGAGCTTCACCACTTCCCAACCTTCAGGAATGGGGCCGAGGGGGGAGGATACCATCTTAACTTTTTCGTGGCCGGGGAAGCGGAAGTGAACGAACCACTCTCGGTATAGGGCCTGTGCCATATCCTCCAAGATTTTGATCCGCCGCATGTTGTTATCGATCAGGTCATCGTAAGCAGAAAGGACGGAGGCGATCTTGAGCTGAGTCGGAAGCGACGGAAGCGGGATTTTGAATTTTTCGATTTTCTCTTTCGTTAGTGCCTCGCGAGTAGCACCACCCTGAGCGATCGCCAGCAGGTGGTCTTTGTACCTCGGACTGTTGATGCAATAGAGCACATAACGAGGATCCGCCCAGTGCGGGTCGATACGCACGATTGAAACATGCTGATTCACCCTCGCTGGTAGCACTCCCGACGGAACCATACAGCAGCGGGCAACGGAAGCGCCGGTGATGTTGAGCAAGATGTCCTGAGGCTGGACCTCAACGTTTGCCAACTCTTCTGCCTGATCTTCGTCAATGAAGGCAAGGCCCTCGTGCTCAAAACGGAAATCGTACACGTTCAGGCTACGGATCAGCGTTGTCCCGTTCTCCTTGTAGGATTCCTTGCCACCCCTTGGTGTGGCTCCGCTACCTATTTTGGTAGTGATTTCTCGCAGTTGAACGAGAGGCCATGTATTGTGTGCGTGATTCAACTGTCCCCCTTCAGAAGTTTTGCCACATTCCCGGCGATACGACCTTCCAGATCCCGGGCCTCGGAATTGAGCGTTCCCAGTTCTTTATTCAGCTCTTTGAGCTTTTCCTTGAAGTCAAAGTCATCTGCTGTGCGTTCGGCCACGCCGACATAGCGCCCAGGGTTAAGGGACCATCCCTGCGCCTCGATTCCTGCAATGGTCGCCACCTTGCACAGGCCGGACACATCGGCATATTTCCCTTTGGAGAATTTCTCCTTGAGTAACTTCTCACTGCCATTCATTGTCTCAGGCTTCACACGCCGGTAAAGGCGGACAACATTGGCTATAAACTCCAACTGTTCCGGGGCAAAGTCACGATGAGCACGGTCAACCTGCTGGAAGATATGTCGAGCGTCAATGAAAAGGGCCTTTCCTTTCCGGGGTGTCTTCACCTTGCCTCGATCAAAGAACCAGAGGGTACACGGGAGTGGCACGGTGTAGAAGAAGTTGGGACCAATGGCGATCATCACATCCACTGATCCAGATTCGATGAGCTTCTTTCGTATCTCCAGCTCGGTTCCGCGGGCGTCGCTCGCGGAGTTTGCCATGACAAACCCTGCCCTGCCTGTGGGATTCAAGGCGCTGAAAAAGACCTGAATCCAGAGGTAGTTGGCGTTATCTACCCTGGGCATTCCGATCGGGTAGCGTGGATCGCCTTTGATCCGCTCTTTATCTACTTTACCCACATTGAAGGGAGGATTGGCCATGACAAAGTCGAACCTGCCAACGCTCTTATGGATGTCCTCGTAGTATGTATTCCCCTCTCTGATGTCGCCGGAGAGTCCATGGACCGATAGGTTCATTTTGCAGAGGCGGACGGTCTCCGCGACCTTCTCCTGGCCGTATACCATGATCTCCGCGTTGGGGTTCTTTTTGTGATTTTCCACAAAGCGGGCGCTCTGGACGAACATGCCCCCGGAGCCGCAGGCAGGGTCAAAGATGCGGCCATGAAAGGGCTCGATGACCTCAACAATGAGCCTGACAATGGAGGTTGGGGTGAAAAATTCCCCACCCTTCTGTCCCTCTTTCATGGCAAATTTGCCGAGGAAATACTCATAGATTTTGCCGAAGGCATCGCCCTCGATATTCATGGGGATGGAGGCAAAGTTTTTGAGCAGAGTGACAAGGGTATCGTTATCCAGGCGGTTGTAGGTCTTGGGCAGGACATCCTTGAGCTCATCATTTTCTGCCTCGATGGCCCGCATGGCATCGTTGATAGCCTTGCCGATGTCCGCTCCCTCGGGGAGTTGGAGGAGCGTGGAGAAGCGGGCCTTCTCAGGCAGGTACATGACGCCCTTTGCCTGAAAGTCGGCCCTGCCTATTTTCCGTCGGCCAGCGGATTTTCCCGTCAATTCCCGTTCAGCCTGGGTGAATTTGTGGTCGGCGTAGCGGAGGAAGATGAGCCCGAGGACAGGGACAGAGTATTCCGATGATTTAAGCTTGGAATTGGCCCTCAGCTCATCGGCCGCTTCCCAGAGCCTTTTCTCAATCTCATTATGATTACCTGGCATGAATAATTTATCTTATTTTATCACATTTGTTACAAATCAACATTTACAATCCTATAGGGAAAAGAGTCTTAGTTGTTTTGATGGTTGGCCCAAGGATCGGGCCTGCGCCTGCAATCGCAGAGAAGTGATGCGCAAAAAGGACATGGGTCTTAGTGGGGACATAGTCCCTTCCGTCGTTGATGGCAACAGCAGGCGTGGGTCTCTTCTCGTCAACGCCCAGGAACCTCTCGAGTGCACCGCCGTAAAAATGGCTGGCGATGATGAAAATCCCAACACCTATCAGAAGGAAAATGAGGATATTCATTTATTTCTCAGAATACTGTCCCCTTGTGTTGTCAGTCAAGATACCTATTTGAAAAAATTAGACAACTTTGCCTTTGAAAAAGTTGGTTATAATTTCTGCATAGATAGAATCGCTGAGCTCAAAAAAGTCAAAGAGCACGAACAGCGGTTTGGTAAATTCCTTCACAAGGCTAATCAGATCGGATTCCAACCTGCCAATAGGAACATTTATTTCTGATATGCACTCATCTTCGCTGGCACTACGATGAATGGATATATATCTTCCCCTGTTTGCAGAGCGAAGGACGCGACCTTTGAGGCCGCCGTGGCGAATTCCGAGGCTGATCATGTTGGAATCCGGGACACCAAGTTTGGAGTAGAGCCTTCTGCAATACATCAGTGTCTCAGTAATTCTTATGATTCTTGTGTCGAAAAAGATACTTCCGGATTTCTTCTCGTCTTCAAAAAGACTCTTTAAGAGGTAAAAGTCACCATTGTTCCGCAGGGCCCAGTAGTCATAAGAGTTTTGAATTTTAGATGCAATTACAATTTCAGCGACGATTCCATCGGTCCTCGGACGAGGGCGATATTCCTCACGGGTCATCACAACTCCAATGGGCCACCCGAAAGTATGGATCTGGGCTTGCTGCGCAGATTCCAACAATTCCCTCTGCAAGCGATTGGGCTTAACTTCCGAAAGAGCGAAGCGAACTTCCATAAAACCAGTTGTCTCAATTTTCTTAAGCCCTTCCCTGGCAACAGCCCGATGCTTTTCAATCCATTTCTCATCCCACTTTGACGAAGGGGGTTGAGGAGAGCGAGGGCTGGCCGCTGGGTTGAATAGCAACACATCAAAAAATTCATGGATCACATTTAAGATAGCGGTGATCAGACGCTCTCTTTCATCTGATGAGATCACAGGGAAAAAAGCAGCGACCCAGGCTGGACCGTTGGCCTCTCGGGTCGCAAAGGCCGATCGGATGTTATTTACCGCATCATTGACATCCTGGTTCAAGAGATGGGGTCTTATTTCATCCGCCACATCACGGGGGCCATTTTTGTAATGGGCCATAAGGACATAAATATCATAGGCGTCTTTTCCCTTGTAGCGCTCTCCGAGGACGATGCCTTTCATGGCAAGGCAGCCGACCAAATCTGCCATGTGTATCTGGACTTTTATTCGTCCACCTTCTGGCAACTCTCCCTCCAAGTCGAAATCCGTGTTGTGCTGGAATGCCACCTCACATCCCTTGGTTTTTCTGGCGAGAAGATCATCCTGCACAGGAAGGTGGCGATGCTCCCCTTGCCTGAGATCGTGCTGATGGGTCAAGAAATCCACCCGAATTTTATAAGACTTGTTTTCTGCTGGTGAATTGATGATTCGTTCAAAACAGTTTGGAACAGGGACTCCAAGCTTATCAGGCGCAGGACGATATCCTCGTTCCTGGATCAATTCAACAATCGTTGCATATTGGTCCTCACTAATCTTGGATGGGTCAACGGCCAGGTCTATATCTATTGAGCCCACATGGACAAAGGAATCCCCAGGGCGGCGATGCTTTTCAAGGAGAAAGTAAGGGACCCAACCGCCGACAAGAACAAGGGCTTCCCGATAGGACCTAAGAATTGTCATAAGCTCCAGGAGGACGGATTTCGATGCTGCTGTTATCTCTGGGCTGTAGGTCTCGGTTGTTCGTTCCGGAGGCATAATCAGAAACCTAATTTTTCTTTGCGGAGGAATTCAGCCTGTTCTCTCCCCCGCACAGGGTCATTGTAAAGGTCCAGGTAGAGTTGGACATTGCTGACCAGGGTAATTCCATTCACAGTCTGTGATTGATAAAAAACTCCCTTATCATATGGAACGAGTATCATGACATTGGCTCCTGCCTCGGCCAGACGAAGGCCCATTGCTTGAACCCATTGGTCAACAGCAGATGCATCGCCCACATACCAGGTGACTATTCCAACCCCTCGGACAAAGGGTGCAATGAGTGATGCTCCGGCAAATGAGGTCATAGCGTAGCGCCACTTTCGATCTGAAGCTATTGAAGATGCGCGAGATATAAGCTGATCGGGACTGCGTTCAACGCTGTAATATACCATCTGGATATTCTTTGCCAGAGAGTATTGTTCCTGCCATGCGTCCAGTAATTTCCCGGGTTGAATCAACCTGAGACGAATCCTTTGAGTTTTGGAGAGGTATTCCTCTTCAATTAGTCGTCTGGTGACATTAGAAGTCTGTCCAAGACTAACCTGAGTTGCTTCGGCTAATTCACTAACCTTCCACTGCCGATCGGGCTCTACAAGGAGGGCCCGGAGTATTCGGCTGGAAATGGGGGTAAAAAGGGACGAAGGCCGACCGCGCTGAGGATATGGATTTCTATCTACAATCTTTTCAATATAAATATCATCAAATTGAAGGAAACAATTGCCAGCCAAGTCAATATATCCAACACCCTCTTCTTTACAGATTGAGCGAGCTCCTGGACCTATAAATATCGATGCCAATACTGGATATCCATTGTCCTGATCTTTTATTGCTTCTTTCAATTGTATGATGGCTTCCCTGATACGGCTTGGCACAGTAATATTCTTTATCTCTAAATAAAGTTTTCGGTCCCTCCCCAAAGGGGTTAGCACATCGGCAATAATATCAATTATGGCCGATCCAACCCGCTGCTCTCGGAGAATTTTTCTAACCTTAAGAGAGGGTAAGAGTTTCGGCAAAGTCTTTGCTATTTCTGCCTCAAGGCCTGCCCCAGCCAATCTTGATAATTTCATTGAATTAGCCATTTTCACTTGTCAATGAAAATGTATAATAAAGTGAATATATTGTCAAGAGAATAAATGGCTTTTGTTCATTTTGCCCATATTGGCCGCAACCATCTAAAATCATTAAGTTTTTTATGGAAAACTATCCTTCTTCAATCCAAAATGCTAAAATTAAAGAAGGGCTATGCACTTGACTCTTGTTAGCACATTATGTACCCTCTTTCTTCATGGAGGACTATCCGAAAACCGTACTGGAGTTCGGGGGGTGGTTTTCATCAGAGCAAGCCTGCC
>Ga0315308_1000986_pt1 | contig 16359 bp, 11 predicted proteins | sample TDP3_MG_FD_203078 | JGI IMG/M metagenome (GOLD analysis project Ga0315308, IMG submission 203078) | Freshwater sediment microbial communities from Lake Towuti, South Sulawesi, Indonesia - TDP3 | ecosystem: Environmental > Aquatic > Freshwater > Lake > Sediment | place: Indonesia: South Sulawesi... | reverse complement strand
CACCAAATCTGTCGCAGCCTATGCTCATGTGGGCGACATGATCACGTACAGCTTCGCTGTCACAAACAATGGTCCAGCCGACGCAGAAAATGTTATCGTAACCGACAATCTCTTAGGCGGCCAAATCTTCGGTCCAGCGACCCTTTCCGCTGGTCAATCAGCAACGTTCACTCGGGACTATTCTGTTAAGGCCACGGACCCAGATCCGCTTTGGAACACAGCTACAGTTTCCAGTAGCACCCCAGATCACTTCACTGGCAACAACGTGGGTGCACGTTCAGTCGACATCTTACATCCAGGCATATCCATTGAGAAAACCTCAGACAAAACGACGGTGTTCATAGGTGAAACAGTTACATATACCTATACAGTGACCAGCTCCGGAGATGCTGCTCTCTCAGAAGTATCTGTGGTTGATAATGTGTGCGGCACAGCCTCTTACCTAAGTGGCGACGCAAACGGAAACAGTAAACTCGATCCCACAGAGACTTGGATCTTCAGAAAAAGCTACACCGTGGGAAGCGGTGATTCCAATCCACTGGTCAATGTAGCTAATGCCAGCGGCAGAGACTCACTGGGCATGACAGTCACAGCCTCTGACTCGTGGTCAGTTGGTGTAACAGAACCCTTAGGATACTTTGGAAAAACAACCAGTGGAGCAAACACTATGACCTTCTGGGGAAACGAGAAAGAGTTCGCTCGTTTTCAGCTCTTGGGCTCGGGAACAGTCAGCGTGGCCAAGATAACTTTCTACTGCAGGACACAAAGCGGAACAATACGGATTCGAACAGGAATCTATAGCGATAGCAGTGGAAGCCCAAATACGCTATTGGGACAAACTCAGGAAGTCGTTGTGGATACTACATGGGGTTGGCGTGATTTCGTTTTCTCCACACCCGTAACATTGTCAAGAGGTGCGTGGTATTGGCTTGGAGAACAATCAAACGGAAATGGAGAGTTCAAGTACGACAAGATAGGGAAGAACTATCACGCTTATGCGTATGACAGTTACGCGGATGGTTTGGCATCGACATTTGGCACTCATGGTAAGGATGACGCCGAAATGAGCATCTACGCCACTCTTACAGGCCCATCAACCACAGCTAATTTAGCCATTACAAAATCTGGTCCATTTCGTGCTCATGTAGGTGATGTGATTACCTACACCTTTAGCGTCACAAACAATGGGCCATCAGCGGCTGACAATGTTGTTGTAACCGACAACCTTCTAGGCGGCCAAATCTTTGGTCCTGCACGCCTATCTGCTGGCCAGTTTGTAACATTTAGCGTAAACTATTTGGTGAAGACTACAGATTCAGATCCGCTCAGGAACACAGCAACCGTCACCAGCACAACTCCAGACCCCGATGCCTCTAACAATGAAGCCACATACTCACTAGATATATTACACCCGTCTGTCTCAGTTGAAAAGACTTCAGACAAGACGGCGGTTTCTGTCGGTGAGACTATCACTTACACCTATACTGTGAAAAACCTAGGAGATGCTGCTCTCTCAGAAGTATCTGTGGTTGATAATGTGTGCGGCACAGCCTCTTACCTAAGTGGCGACGCAAATGGGGACAATAGACTGGATCTTGCTGAAACATGGGTCTATACGGCTAGCTACACAGTGAAAGAGGGTGACTCAGATCCACTCGTCAACACCGCAACAGCAAGCGGAAAAGACGCATTAGGCATGATTGTCACCGCAAATGACACATGGTCCGTTAGGATTACCGCAACCCCTGCCGATGTAGTCGTCACCAAGCTTGGTCCTGCATATGCTCATGTGGGCGACATGATCACGTACAGCTTCGCTGTCACAAACAATGGTCCAGCCGACGCAGAAAATGTTATCGTAACCGACAATCTCTTAGGCGGCCAAATCTTCGGTCCGGTCAACCTTGCTGCTGGCCAGTCCGCGACATTTAGCGTAAACTATTTGGTGAAAGCCACCGACCCTGATCCGCTCGTGAACACAGCGTCTGTGAGCAGCACAACCCCAGACCGTGACACAAGTAATAATATGGTCACTTTTACTGTCGACGTTCTGCATCCAGCTATCTCCGTTGATAAGACGGCTGACAAAACGACGGCTTCTGTGGGTGAAACGATCACTTACACTTTTACTGTGACAAATCCTGGAGATGCACCGCTTTCGGACATCGCTATGGTGGACGATGTATGTGGAATTACAGCATATCAAGGAGGCGATACGAACGGAAATGGCAAGCTTGATCCCTCCGAGACCTGGATCTACAGAGCAAGCTACACGGTGGGCAGTGGTGCTCCGAATCCACTGGTCAATGTAGGCACCACAAGCGGCAGAGATGCTCTTGGCGTGGCTGTCTCTACCTTCGACTCGTGGTCGGTAACAGTTACACAGCTGTCAGGTTACTTCGGAAAGACGAACATCGGAGCGAACACTATGACCTTCTGGAGAAACGAGAAAGAGTTTGCGCGTTTTCAACTCTCTGGCTCTGGCACCGTTTCTGTCATCAAACTAACCTTTTATTGCAGGGCAACGAGCGGTACAATCCGCGTGCGAGCCGGAATCTATAGCGACAACAATGGCAGTCCCGACAAGCTGTTAGGGCAAACCCAAGAGGTCACTGTGGATACTACATGGGGTTGGCGTGATTTCGTTTTCTCCACACCCGTAACATTGTCAAGAGGTGCGTGGTATTGGCTTGGAGAACAATCAAACAAAGATGGACAGCTTAGATATGACACAATAGGACAGAAGTATCATGCTTGGGCAACTGATAGTTATACCGATGGCTTAGCAGCGACGTTTGGTACTCACGGCAAGGACGACGCAGAAATGAGCATCTACGCCACCCTCACAGAGTCCTCTGCCAGTCAGTCTGCGACCTTTAGCACAAACTATTCTGTTCAGGCAACTGGTCTTCTTTTGAATGCAGCGACGTTTGGCAGCAGTGTGCGTGGTTTCTTTCTCTTCTTTTCTGCCCTTTCATTACTTAATTATTTAAGAGAGAGTCGACGGAAGGTCTGGAAGCAAGTCGCGCGCTTCACCTAGAGGCAACTTCATGTGAAGCATTCTGATTGATAGTATAATGAGAGGTGCGAAATTGACTACAATGGTTATCGGTGGTTCCGGCTTCATAGGAAGCGAAGTAATGAAAATGTTAGTTAAGAACAAAATTGAAACCGTATCTTATGATCTTATCCAATCAAGCACGATAGGTGAAAATAACAAGTGGATAAGAGCCGACATTCTTGAGTTGCCATCCCTTGAAAGAGTCTTTTTCGAATACCAAGTTGATACAATAATACATCTTGTTGGGCTACCAACTATAGATTACTGTGAGAAAAACCCTCGCTTTAGCTTCTTACTAAACGTGATGTCGGTTCAAAACGCGCTTGAAGCTATGAGAATGGCTGATATAAAGAAGGTGATTTTCGCCTCATCAGCATCAGTGTATGGCTATCATCGAGGTGAACCAGTGAAAGAAATAGACCCAACGAGCCCCAACACGATGTATGGGTATCATAAAGATATTGCGGAGCAAATAATAAGATCCTACCACGATTCTTATGGTATAGACTACGTGATCTTCAGAATCTTTAATGTATATGGCGGAAACCCTCACATAGGCAAAGATGTGATATCAATTTTTATAAGAAGAGCGCTGAAAAGCGAGCCTTTAACCGTTAAAGGCCCGAAAAAGTTCAGGGATTTCGTTCATATAAATGATGTGGCTCAAGCGTTTACGAAGGCAACAACCATGGATAATGTGTCAGATGCCATAGCAAATATCGGCTCTGGAGAGAAAATTTCGTTACATGAAGTAGCTGAAATAGTGAAAACCCATTTTCCTGAAGTGGAAGTTAAAGAGGAAGCAACCTCTGACGATGGTACAGGTTTACAAGCAGACATCAGTTTAGCAAGGAATACACTCGGATTTGCGCCTAGGAGTCCCGAGGAAGGGATAAGCACGTATGTTGCCACGTATGCTGGACATAAAAGTAAGTAATGGAGCTTGTTAAAATTGCGAAGAAAGATTCTCTTTTCTAAACCTTATTTTGCTGACGAAGATATAGGTGAGATTACTAGCAACATACAGAAAGTGTTACTATCCGGTTGGCTTACATCGGGTCCGAATGTGCGAAAACTAGAGGAACAATTCTCAAAGTTTATTGGGACATCCTATGCGGTGGCCCTTAACTCTTGTACAGCCGCATTACACTCGGTTCTTTTGGCTTTGGACATAAAAGGCGGTGATGAGGTTATCGTCCCCGCTGACACTTTTGTGGCAACAGCTAATGCAGCTCTATATGTCGGCGCTAGACCAGTCTTTGCGGACTCGGATCCAGAGACTTTCAACATTTCTCTTGAAGATGCTCAGAATAAAGTTTCTAAAAGAACCAAGGCTATAATAGCGGTTCACTTAGGGGGTAATCCTTGCGACATGAAGGAGTTAGGTGAAATGGCAGAGGACTATAAAATCACATTGATTGAGGATTGTGCTCATGCTCATGGGGCTAAATACAAAGGCTCCAACTGCGGAACATTCGGCGTTGCTGGCGCCTTTAGTTTTTATCCAACAAAAATCATGACAACAGGAGAGGGAGGGATGATCACTACAGATCAGAAGGATCTGGCCGAAAAAACTATGATAATTCGTAATCATGGGAGAGCGGGTTATGGACCGCATGAAATCGTGGAGATGGGCTATAATTACCGTTTGTCGGATATTCATGCCGTGATGGGTTTAACTCAACTGAAGCGTTTAGATATGTTTCTTAAGCAAAGAAATGTTCTTGCTGGAATTTATCGTAAGGGTCTTAAGATAAGCTGGATTAAACCTCAGCAGGTAAGGGACGGAAACACCAGTTCATATTATGCCTATATTGTGAAGTTAACTGATAACGCACCAATTACTCGTGATGAACTTGTAAAGAGGTTGAACGACCACGGAGTAATGACCAGCATAGTGTATCATCCTGTTCATTTACAACCCCTCTATGTTAACTTGTTTGGTTACCAGGCTCCTATGCTTCCGGTTGCGGAGGAGTTAGGTATAAGAGGCTTTGCATTGCCGCTGTATAATGGTATGAGCGTCGATGAAGCTAACTACGTTGTTGAGGTTGTAAATAACATAGGTGAAGAAATCGAAACATAGAAGCGGGCGATTTCCATCATGTACAGAGTGTCTTCAAGTTTTGAATTCCGAGATATAACTAACTTACTTGAGAACAATGAAGACTTAATTTTAGGAAAGCTCGCTTATGACGAAAATATCCCACCACAAGTCCTGCTACAAAACTCGATCAAACAACTTGAAGAACTTATACAAAAAGATATTTTGCGTTTGGCATTACTTGATGCCAACAGAACCGTGAATGGAGTTGTGTTAGTTGAAAGAGCGGACTGGGATAGTGAACACTTTGGTGTAAACGTGGGAAAGTTGAGATTAGCGCTTTTTAATCGTGGGGTTGACGTCAAGGGGCGACGTTATCTTTTCAAAAAAATCAAAGATGCCGCAACTTCACGGGGTTTAGGCACAATATTTGGGAGAATTACGTTGAATGACTTGCCAACTATTCAGTCTCTGGAAAAGGAAGGCGCCATACTGACAGACGTTCTTCACACCTTTTATATCAATCTTGAACGCAAACTTGGGCCAGTAAGATCATCATCTGTTGTTGAAGTTGCTGAGGCAAATACGCGAGACGAGCGTGTGCTTAGAGAAATAGCGAATAAAGTCTTTGAAGTTGACCACTTTCACGCAGATCCCTATCTACCAAGAAAAAAGTGCGACGAAGTTTATTCACAATGGATTTCTAGTTGCCTGAAAGGGTTGGTTGACGTAGTGTTGGTGGCAAAGAAAGGCGGGAAGCCAATAGGTTTCGTAACATGTAATGTTAAGCGCGTAATAAATGGCTACAGTTATGGAATTATCGATCTGATTGGCGTGGATAAGGAGCACGAGGGAAAAGGGGTGGGATCTTTGCTCGTCTCTGAGGCTCTTAAATGGTTCTCGAATCATACGAGCTCAGTTTACGTAGGGACACAGGCAACGAATGTTCCAGCCATGAGATTGTATGAAAAAACGGGTTCTAGGCAGATCCTTTCCGAGGCTACTCTGCATCTATGGATCTCCTATCAATGAATCAGAGAAAGAAGAGTCTAGTAATGATGGCTTACAATAAGCAACCGAATTTGGCAGAAAACACGGGAATCCTATATGAACGAAGACGTACTTAAAAGCAGTTCTTTTTAGCAATGCTCTGGACGTGCCCGATAGCTATTGGTAGATGTTTGTGCGGCCTTCGCACAGGTATGAATTGTCACCATATACCGCGATGATGAAAACGAAGATGTTAAAAATCGGTGCCTCTGGCAACTCAGCACGCACATTTTTCCTCCTAACCCTAGATGACTTACTTTTAAGAAAAGAATGGGGAGAGAATATTCAGGTAAGCGCCAAAGAATTAGATCCAGAAGCGGACCTTGAAGTAGTGGATTTGTGCAGTGATCTCGGGTTGAGGGCTACTCTATTCATCCCGGCAGTTGTTGCAGGGATGTTTCCAGAAATAATACGTGGTTTGTCGAAGAAGAACTTCGAAATTGCAGCCCATGGCTATCGGCATGAAAATCTCCGAATGCCGTTCTTTAAACAAAGACACTTAATTGCGTTATCCATGAACTCTATCAGAGGAGTCGTTAGTGAAGATGTCAAAGGATGGAGGAGCCCTGAACTCTATGTTGATAATGGGACTCTGAGGGCGATCGAGCAATCGAAAATCCAATGGTGCAGTAACATGGTTTTACCATTATCAGTTAGACATTTTCCTTTCAGAAGCCTGGGGGGTGGGAAAGTTGAGATTCCCATTATGTCTTCCATTGACTACTTCATGTACCGCAAAGGTTTTACTCCCTATAAGGTTCTTGGACGATGGTTGAAGGACCTTGATGTTGTTTATACGAGAAGATCAAAAGAGGTCTTCACGTTGCTTGTGCACCCGTGGATTCAGGTGGGGCGTCGAGAAAGGATCAAAGTTTTAAAGACGTTCTTGGAAAAGGTCCAATCAATTGATGACATATGTTGCCTCAGATGCTCGGAAGTAATTGAATTCTCGAATTCGACAGATAATGCGTTCTATAGGACTTTCTTGAAAACAGCCACTAAGATTCAAGCAACTGCGATGAAACGCCAAAGAATATGGCGATTCTTTCAAAGAGTCTTCGGATACATAGCGTGAGCATGCGCGTCTCGCTGGAGAGTCATCGTATATCGCAATACATAATACTTAAATATAGCGCTTAACACTTAAATTTGTGCACCACATTAGTTGTAGACAGGTGGAACCTGTTTGGAAAGGAAAAAAGTTTTTTTACTAACATGTGGCTTCATTGTTTTGTTAGCTGCTGGCATAATCTATTCAGTTAGTTTGCTGCAAAATTACTACACAATTCCAACCGAAGGAGTTGTCGTGCTCCCGCCAGTGGCTCAATTCACTTACTCACCTGTGAGACCGAAGCCAAGTGAAACCGTGCAGTTCACTGACCAAAGCTACGACCCAGATGGCACAGTGGTTTCGTGGAGTTGGAATTTCGGCGATGGTGGAACAAGCGCACAGCAAAACCCGACACATAGCTATACATCTGAGGGAACCTACTCAGTTGTACTAGCCGTAACTGACAACGACGGCAACACAAACTCAACTCAGAAAACCATAATTGTTGCAGTTGCGCCTCCAACCTCACCTGGAATACCGCGTTTAGTTGCTATGTTTACTTACTCTCGGGCATCACCGAGATCAGGTGAAGTCATACAATTCAACGACGCAACCTACTCTTTAGACGAAATAGCATCATGGCTATGGAACTTTGGTGATGGCACAACCAGTACGCTCCAGAATCCAACACACATCTACACTTCTGAAGGGGTTTATCAACCGTCACTTAAGGTAACTGACATTTCAGGTTATAATGGTACTGTTCAAGTGATGATGGAAGTCAAAACAGCAGACTACACAATAAGGCAAAATGGTGCAGTTTTTGAAGCTGTTAACAAGTTTGGTGTGGTTGCTTTTAGTGACACAATAGCAACAACAGTAATCCAATATGGGTTAGACCAGATTGGAGGTAGTGCAACTTCAACATCAAGAAAAATGGTTTTTGTTGAAGATGGAACATATGATTTAGCTCAGCCAACAGGCGGATGGAGGAAAAATCCTGACGGGGATACAGGAGCATTATGGATGTGGAAAAGTGGAGTGGGACCGTTTAAGTACATAACACTAGAAGGCGAATCGTGGAACACACACTTAAAAGCAAGCAACAGGAATCCTAACGCAATTTATTTTATGGCTTATGATGACAACCCGAGCCTCGGTGTCAGAATTGCAAATCTACAGCTAGATGGTGGAGCAACACCGCCAGAACATAGTGTTTGGAACCAGAAGAATGGTATTCAAACACTATTTACTCATGATGCAATTTTTGAAACATTGTGGATTCATAACTTTGACAGAACAGGACTGTATAACACTGAATTCAGCTATAGGAATGAGATACGTAACAACCTTATTTCATACAATAGTCGGTTTGGTTGTTCTTACACTTCTTCACATACTGGCCATATTCATCATAACCGTTTTGAAGGAAACGACATTTGGGGTTTGAACATAGACTCCACGTATGGACCTGCAGATAATACAGTTGCGGAATACAACCTTTTCATAAACCAACCGCTCTTTGATGTATTCGTTATCTCAGAGAGTATAGATACAGCCGTGAAGAACGCATTTGTGCGAAACAACATATTCATAAGTAGCGGGTCTATGGGCGTAATTAAAACCACATTTGCCAGAGAGAACATAGTAATTGAAAACAACTACATAGAGTGGTCTGGTCCATCAGACCAACAAGTGATAATGATTCAGGATTCAAGCAAAGACATAAGGGTACTTAACAACTACATTAAATCATCAGCAGCCTATGGTGCCATATACATTGATGACGGCTCAAGTTGTCTCATAAAAGGAAACAATTTTACCATGACGGGCGGAGACTTCGTCGTACGTATAGCGCCAGGTTCAGGGAACAGCGGCACAATAATTGAGAACAATACTTTCAAAGGACTAAACGGAGTTTTTGTTGGAACCGGCGTAAATAACACGGTTATCAGAGGCAACGATTTTAGACAAATAACAGGCACACCTATTGAAAACCATGGAACCGGTACCATAATTGAAGACAACCTTATGCCTTAACAAGAAGTTCATTTTGCTCGCGTGATTGAAAATTAACGGGACCGTTATTCAAGAAAGCTTAGATTGCACAGACAAGAGCGGCTGGCTTCTCACTTTATCTTTCTCTAACTAATGTCCTTAGCATGTGTTCCACCCTAGTCTTTTTAACGAACACGCTTGAGTTCACGATAGAACTATGTAATCTTCGAATATAGACACCTCATGTCGACGATATGGCTGGAGATGGTGATACCGAACCTTGATGATATTAGTGTATTTGTGGGCTGCTTTGTTCGCAACCTTTGTCGCAGGGTATGCTCTTTATTTCTTTTTTTTGAGACTTCAGGCAAACAAACAGTGGAACCTAAAAATCAATCAAAGTTTCATGCCCAGTGTTTCAATCTTGATTCCGACACACAACGAAGAGAAGGTCATAGAACAAAAGCTAGAGAACATCCGGAAAATTTCATATCCAAAAGACAAAATTGAGGTTATACTGGCAGACGACGCCTCCACAGATAGAACTTGTGAGAAGGTCCAAGAGTTCAACGATAAGAACAAAGAACTAAACATCCACTTAGTTAGACACAATCCTCGAGTGGGAAAATCCAAGGTCTTAAATGCAGCTTTGCCGTCATGCAATAATGATATTATAATTGTATCGGACGCTGACTGTTTTTGGACTCCTAACATTCTGCTTGAGGCGTTGCCTCACTTGTTTGATCCATCAGTTGGGGCAATCACAGGACACGGAATAATCAAAAACGCGCATGAGTCTTGGTTAACACAAGGGGAAAACTACTATACTGGAGCAATGTCCATGCTAAGACTCGGGGAGTCAAAGATACACTCTACCCTAAGGTTTGAGGGCGGATTCTGTGCATACAAAAAATGCGCGCTTAATGAATTTGATAGCGAGTCCGGGTCTGACGACTCTGGGACTGCGCTGAAAATTGTGCAGAAGGGTTATAGAACAATTTTCATTCCCCAAGCAACCTTCATTACGGACTTTCCGGAGCATCTAGTAAAGAAAATTAGAGTAAAGATCCGTCGGGCAAATCAGTTGATGTGGATTTGGATCGAATGCTTAAAGCTTCTTTTTAAGAGACGCTTATCGCTCCCAAAGAAAATAGCGATACCTGAAATATTTCTTTTTGTTTTTAACCCTGTAATTTTTGTTGCCCTAGTTGCCACGACTTTTATTGTATTTCTTGCCTATCCAACTCTATTAATTTCATTTGTCTTAATCCTACTTGCTTTAAACATGGCATCAAAAGTGAGAGGCTACTTCCTCGAGTTAGTTCAAAGTAACATAATAATGGTCTATGCTCTCATTTGTTACTTTAAGGGCAAAAAATATACGGTATGGAACTAAATCTGAACGTTGAGCCTGTGATATATTTTATTAGCAATTTACATTTCGTAGCTTCTGTTATGCGATTTTTGTTAGTCCACACTACAGTTACACTAAAAGCGGTGCGTGTGGCGGTTTTAGAGCCGGTTATCGTTCTTGCTATGGTTATCCAAAAAACGGTTCGCAAGAGATTTGCTCTAATAAAAATAAGGAGTTTTCACCCGTCAGACTTATCGAGCATTGTTGAGATTTTGCAAAATACCTTTTCTAATTCTTATGAGTATTTAGGCTTAACTGGTTCAGACCTCCAGAGAAACCTGTTTCTTCATTTCAAATACGAAAAATGGATTAATCGGATAGAACGATGCGTATATAAACATTCTTTAAAATTCTTGTTTACGAACACTTATGATCCGGTAATATTCGTTGCAGAAGGAGGATATAAGAACAAGGTAGTGGGAGTTGCTACAGCATATCCTATTACCGATGATGTTTGGCGTCTCGACCAAATAGCGGTTCTTCCTGACTATCGGGGAAGGGGCATAGGCAGTCAATTGATGAGAAAAATTATATCGCACGTTAAAAGTAAACGAGGAAAAAAAATAGAAGTATATGTTACTCCTAACAATAGGAGTGCAATGAAGTTATATACAGAGCTCGGATTTACTGTTGAAACTAAGTCTAATATTATGACATTTCGCTTGCGCGCATGATGTTTGATTGTCTTTGTAAAGAAAAGAATTCTTGGACGTGCAAGCCTTTGAAAAAATTGAGTTTGGGATTAATCGGGTTAGGCAATATGGGCAAAATTCATCTTCAAAACTGTCTACGCCTCAAGAACGCAGAATTGGTGGCCGTTGCAGATTCATCGAAGAAAGAATTACAAATAGCTAGGAAGATGGGAGTAGAAAATGTTCATATAGATTACAGTAAGCTGCTGAATGACCATGACATTGAAGCCGTCATAATATCGGTGCCAAACTTCTTGCACTCTGAATGTACCATTAAAGCTGCTGAAGCAGGTAAACATATTTTCCTTGAAAAGCCGTTGGCGAGGAATGTTGCCGAAGGCGAGCAAATTTTATCTCACGTGAAACGCGCTGGAGTGAAACTGATGGTTGGATATCCCTCAAGGTTCCACCGCGATTTCATTAGAATAAAGGACGAATTGCAAAGGGGTCTCTTGGGAGACGTACAGGCTGCTATTGCAACTAACTTAAGTTCCGGACCGTTTTCTCCAAGAGGCGAATTGGGTAGACCGGTACCAGTCCCAGAATGGTGGTTTAACAAAGAGGCGATAGGAGGCGGCGCCCTTCTAGACTTGGGAATACATTTTGTTAGTCTTCTAAAATGGTATTTTGGCGATGTCATCCATGCAAAGAGTTATCTTGGATACAGATTTAACATGGATTTTGAAGATCACGCAGTCTGCCTTCTAAAATTCAGCCAAGGCTTAATCGCAACCATTAATGTTGGTTGGTTTTCCAAGGATGCTCGAATAAGCTTAGAGTTGTACGGAACGGTCAAAAATATTTCAATGGTTCATTCTTTTGGTGTACTTGACGTTATTGTTGACGACATTCGAAGAAAATTAGGGAAAGTTGAACACTCGAGGGAACGCTTCTACAAGGAGCTTCAGCATTTCACTGATTGCGTCCTTTCAGACTCGTTGCCAAGTCCTTCTGGGGAAGAGGCCCTATCGGACCTACAAGTAATTTCGATGGCATATCAAAATGCTTTGCGGTTCGATTCCAACTAAGCTAAATCATATGGCGGGGACAATTTTTTGAGTCTTGTAAGCATTGTTCGAGCAGGGAGTTCCCACCCCAATTCTGTTAGAGAGGCAATAGAGCGCTCTTTACATCTTATAGGATTCAATTATGAGAGAGTTTTCAAGAATATTGTCATCAAGCCAAATCTTTGCTACTATTATGATTATTCAACTGGCGAGACAACAGACCCTAAATTTGTGAGCGCCCTTGTTGACGTCTTCCGTGAACACGTGCCTTCAGATCCTCAAATACTGATAGTGGAGTCAGACGCTTCTGCAGTTAGGTGTAAACACGCTTTCAAAATGCTTGGTTATGTGAAGATGGCGAGAGAAAAAAACGCGACTTTAGTCAACTTAAGTGAGGAAAGAAGCCAGATCGCTGAAGTGAAAATAGGCGATAAGTACTTACGATTTCGCATTCCTCAGACAATTCTTCAAGCAGATTTGCTAGTTAACGTTCCCAAAATCAAATACCAGTTGGGCGTGAAAATGACATGTGCTCTAAAAAATATTTATGGGTGCAATGCATATGCTAAAAAATACGTTTACCACAGATCTGTGCATGAGGCCATCGTAGGTATAAACAAACTGATAAAGTCTAACTTGGTTGTTGTTGACGGTATCATCTCAACTGGAATAGAAACTAGGAAACTTGGACTGGTAATGGCAAGCGAAGATCCAGTAGCTATAGATTCAGCAGCATCAACGATTTTGGGAATGAATCCAAAGTTTATAAAGCAGATTACGCTCGCTGACAAAGAAGGTATAGGAAGCATGCAGTTTGTTCCAAAGGGCGAGGCTATATATTACATAAGAGATATTTTTCCTAGAAGAAGAATTAAAAACAAAATGCGCATGCTCCTTGCCTCAATCTATATGAGCTTAATGGAATGAAATCTAGACGAAACAAAAGTTGCTTTTAACTCCTGAAAGATGCTGATTGAAATAGAATAATCTTGAGGATGCATAATATTGTTGACAGAGGTTCTTTTGACTTTCGATGTTGAAGGACCGCCTAGAAGAGAAGACTTTATTGAGCCAGAAATCCTTGGAGTCCTTCATCATCTTCTGATCTCGTTAAAGAAGCATGACCTTCGGGCACTCTTCTTTGTCACGGGATCTGTAGCAGAAAAATTGGTCAGGCATCCAATGATCTTAGAACTCCTCAGGGATCATGAGATAGGCTATCATTCAAGTAGCCACTCAGTGGAACCGAGAATCTTCGAATACACTGATGTAGAAAGCTATGAAGAAGCTATCGAAGCCTCTGTAGGAAGGGAAAGTTCGTCCATTGACCCGTTGACTGGTGATGTCGTTGGCAAAGGGGGCATTCTTGCTCTGAGGAAAATCTTTCCAGAGAAGAAAATAGATTCCTTTAGAGCTCCGTTCCTTTGCTGGTCTCCCCCTCATCTAGAAGCATTAAGAAAAATGGGTTTCAACTTTGACTTTTCCGCAGATGTTTGTGATATACCCAGCATCTACAGAGGAATAACCTTCATGCCGTATCCAACGGCAATCGATTCAATGTTTCACAATCTCGACGTTATTTTTAAAAGAATGTTGAATGAAAAATTCGTTGTTCTTCTGGCACACCCGTCTCACACAATATTCAGACCTACAAATCCCTTGCATCAACATAACAATCCTTTTGCCCCTGTTCAAATTGAAAGGCGTTCTCAGATTGCAACTCAAACTGAACTTCTAGAATTGGAACTGTTTCTTTCTGCACTTTGTCGATTGCAAAAGGTAGGGATAATCAAAATGAATGGTCTATTGGAAGAATCTGAGACATCATTAGATTTGGAAAAAGTGAATGTAACAAAGGTTTATGAGACAAGCCTAAGGGCTCCTAAAAAAATCTTCAGTTACAAACCAAAATTTTTGTTATCCCATTTTTACCGATTTTTTAGAAATTGAAAGTTTAAGACGCTAGCACGCGCAGTTTCTGCTTATGAGACTTAATACGCGCGCGACATGTTGTCGTTTTCAGAAAAGACGAAGGCAGAAGAAGATTATCCATTTCCAGTAACAACAATGTCAAAGCTAAAAAATGTGATTTCTTGAATGTTGGGAGACATCGATAGGACCTATGATTTGCTCCTCATAGTCTCAGCTTAACGTGATGTAATCTGATGCGCTTGAGGGAAACCAGTTTGTTGTAGTGGAGAGAATCGTTGAAGAAAAGGAGAAGGAGAGCTTGGGAAAACTGAAGCCTGATGAAATCTTGAAGCGAGTTGAAAGAGAAGGATTTGAACACGTTTGGCTTGAAAGCCCACGCCTTCTCCCCAAGCCTACGAGGAGACTTAAACTAGTCCTTGGAAAAAAGGGCACGCCTCATCCCCTTTTTGGTCTTCTTCAGAAAATGCGCCAATCTTTCCTTAATCTAGGTTTCATGGAAGTCGCAAACCCCATCATTGTCGATGAGATGGAAGTTTACAAGCAGTATGGGCCAGAGGCTCTGGCTATAATTGACCGCTGCTACTACCTGGCAACATTGCCTCGACCTGACATCGGTCTAAGCAAGGCAAAGTGTCGAGAAATCGAGCGCCGGAGGATTCAATTAACAGAAGAGAAAACCTCAGCCCTACAGAGGGTGCTACGGAGCTATAAAAGGGGAGAAATAGCATCTGACGATTTGGTGGAAAAAACTGCAGATGCTCTCAAAACATCTGCTAGCAAAGCCACGCTCGTTTTGTTTGAAGTCTTTCCGGAGTTTGCGGACCTTAAGCCCGAACCTTCCTCCCTTACTCTGCGCTCACACATGACAAGCGCTTGGTTCCTCACGCTACAAGCACTGCAGCACAAGCTTGAGCTACCCATAAAACTTTTTTCAGTAGACATTCGTTTTCGCCGTGAATCGACGGAAGATCCTACACATCTTCGGACGCATTACGCTGCAAGCTGTGTAGTTGTGGACGAAGAAGTGGACGTGAGGGATGGCGAAGAAATCACGAAAGCTTCGTTGAAACCAGTTGGTTTCGAAAATTTTCGTTTCGTTCAAAAGAAGGCAACCTCCAAGTATTACACGCCGGGAACAGAATATGAGGGTTACCTTTTCCATTCAGGTATGAATAGATGGATCGAAGTCGTCAACTACGGGTTATACAACCCCATTGCCTTGGCGAGATACGATTTGGAGTATCCGGTTCTTAACGTGGGAATAGGATTGGAACGAGTGGCTTTAGCATTGCATGCCGTTAAGGATGTGCGCGAGCTTGTGTACCCTCAATTCCATGGAGAATGGAGTCTTTCCGACTCTGAAGTTGCAGACATGGTTAAAATTGAAGCGAAACCACAAAGCAGTATAAGCATAAGGATACTAAAAGAAATCAAATCCACTGCACTCAAGCATTCTAACGCATTGGCTCCGTGCGAATTTCTAGCATATGAAGGGAAAATTATGGACAAGAAAGTCAAAGTTTACGTTTATGAGACAGAATCTGGCGCCAAGCTGCTGGGTCCCGCAGCCCTCAATGACATCTATGTTTATGACGGAAACGTTCTGGGGATTCCAGAAAAGGGCATGAAACATGTCACCATCTTGAAGAAAGCCCGAGAAAAGGGATTATCAGTTGGCTTCAATTACCTCGACGCCGTAGCGTCTCTCGCTGTTGCAAAAATTGAGAACGCCGTGGAATTGGGGAAAAAGAATGTAAATGTTCGAGTAACAATGGTGAAGCATCCCAGTGACATTAATATTAAGATAAGCGATCCCGCTCGACTATACATAACTAGTAATAAAAAGAAAATCAAAATAGAGGGCCCAGTCTTCATAGGGATTCGAGCTGAAATTGGCGACTAGTCAAACTGCGCTCCGCGCATAGGTGAAAAAATTTTGGAAAAAGCGTTGACAATGGGCAAAGTTTCAGCAGCCGGAAGTTTTCAGTTATTTATTGGTGTGGCAACGTCCACTGTGATAATGGCGATTGGAACAATAATTTTGGCAAGACTGTTGTCACCTGAAGAATACGGATTGTACTCCGTGGCTTTAATTCCTTCACTCATGATA
>Ga0315308_1000985_pt1 | contig 16362 bp, 16 predicted proteins | sample TDP3_MG_FD_203078 | JGI IMG/M metagenome (GOLD analysis project Ga0315308, IMG submission 203078) | Freshwater sediment microbial communities from Lake Towuti, South Sulawesi, Indonesia - TDP3 | ecosystem: Environmental > Aquatic > Freshwater > Lake > Sediment | place: Indonesia: South Sulawesi... | reverse complement strand
CGGCCTATGGAAGAGAGGTTTCGCTTAATGTCGATAAGAAAAAGGAGATTGAGGAAATTATTGCCAGGTACTTTTGATAAGGTGCAGGTGATGTTGGATTTTTCGTTTTTGAGGAAGTGTGTGGAGGATGGTGGGATGGTTGTGCAGAATCCTAAGTGTCTCTTGAGTGTGGTGCTTCTGTGAGGTTTCTTGGATGCGGGTTCTCAAAGCGTCTGCGACCACTGTGGAGCCAGCATCTACGCCAACGACGTGTTCAAAAAAATAAAAGACCTCTTAGGCTAGTTACCTTGCCAGCGGTATTACACCCTTAGACATTCGCTGACTGCTTTTCTGACAGCTTCTTGGTATCTCTCTTTGGTGTAAACTCTACTGGAGGAGTACGAGTGTTTGGCAAGAACACTAACGATAGATGTTTCATCTTCATCTAATCGTGAAAACTGCCCTTCTTTTTCAACTTTTATGGGGGATTCGGAGAATTTTATTGGAGGAACTTCTAGGTGAAATATCCAGTCGGCGTCCACCTTTGCGCATTCTGCAATCATTTTCCTCTGCGCAGGAATAGAAACAAGCGAGAGTATGTATGGTCTTTCTTTTTCTGTTGTAAGCGCTGGTTCTTCGCAGACTCTGCATAAGGGTTCCCTTCGCCATATCATGTCCATCAGTTCCTTCAGGAAGGAATTATTCCCCCCATAGTTCTTCATAGCCTGCAACAGGTAAGAGTCATCATAACCACAAATTCCTGACGCTTGTCCCTTGTCACATATAGTTAGGATATCTTCTAAACCAAAGACCTGCTTTTCTTGGAGCAACAATTCATATATCTTTCTCAGCATGAGTTCAAATGCAGCAACTGCCTTGTGAAAATATACAGTCTGGTACATGTGATAACGTGCAATCATCAAGTTCTCGACTGCTTGCTTTCCCTTGTCACGAATTGCCATCGTCCCGTCTCTATCAACAGTGATCGTTCGCACAAGTCGATCGACATCAATGGAACCGTAGGCAACACCTGTATGCATGGAATCTCTTAACAGGTAATCTATTTTGTCAACATCCAGATCGGAGTCAATTAGGTAGCTGTAGATCGGGTACTCTGGATCCCATTTCTTTAGCAGGATTTTTTCTATATCAGTTGATTGAATATGGTTACTCGATAGTATCTCTCCGAGTTCAGATTTCTTCACAAGATGAATTCCTAAATTGATATGTTTGCCTCTTGCGTCGGCTTTACTGAGAAGACGTTCTGTTACGTGGGAAAATGGATAGTGCCCAACGTCATGTAACAATGCTGCGAGTCTTAGGATCTGAAGATCCTCTTTTCTAACTTTGCCCTGAGGAATAAGGTTTTCACACATCTTTTGCATAACAAAAAGTGCACCGATTGAGTGGGCGAAACGCGTTTGCGTCGCTCCAGGGTAAACAAAGCTGGCTAATCCGAGATGTGTTATGCGACGTAGTCTTTGGAAGATTTTTGTATCGATGATTTCACGTTCAATCTTGGTTATGCCTATGTATCCATGAACGTTGTCATAAATCCACTTTTCGTATTCTAGGGAACTCATTTTGAAGTTCCATTCTTCAATGCTTCAAAAATATTTCTCGAGAAGTTGCTGGGCTAGGTCAATTTCCCTCTCAAAAAACTCAGGCTTGAGTTTCTTCAGCCTATTTGAAGCAACGTCATAGTCGCCACGGTACCAGTTGATCGTCAGAAAGTGAAGAGAGCTTGATAATTCCAGAAGTCGGTCTTCTGGAATTTCGTTTGTGCGCGCGCAGTCTCTCAAGTCAGAGAAAAATCTGCTTGCTGTTTGGAGTGCAGTTCTGTCATCGTTTTCCGGTTCTGGCAAATATTGAGAGAATCTCTCCCAGTTGCTGTAAGATAACTTGGAAATACTTTCATTCTCGAATCCATCATCCGCTAATTCAGACGAGTAAGGTCCTCGAATGTACCATCCAAAAGAATATTCAAAGGGAACTCCAAATTCTTGGAGAAAATAAATCCTCTTCTGTAGCAGCAATCTATCCTCGAAAGTCTGCATATTGATTGGAGCATTGAACAATTCCCGATAATATGTTACAATATATTTTGAGGATCTCCTCAAAGTCGGTCTCCGCTTTGAAATAGTATAGATAGGCTATATAGATTTCTGTTGTTGGTAGTGAATTAACTGGAGAGAGATAGGTGATTGCAATTAATTGGTCACGCAAATCGCGAATTACACATCTAATTCTTAACAATGCTTCTGTAGTCATTAGGTACGACGAAGATATTCTCAGAAAGACTGAGTTTATGATCTGTACGCATTGCCAAAAAACCAAATCACAAATTCAGCTAATGACGACAAGTCGTGTCAAAAGCATCTTAGAAGTTAACGCGAATATAGGGGAGTCTTGAAATTCCTTCGAACATAGTCATCTATTTTTCTCATCATTTTCTCCTTACTCATATCGCCACGTAGTTTCCATTCCCACCTATTACGTCCAGTTTGTGTCTGGTCGCTTGGGTAGAATTCTCCTTCAAAAATATGAATCCCGTGGTTGACGACGGTGAAAACCCAATAGAAGTGATCTACTTCGTTGCTTTTTATAATGCCTCGTCTGACGGCTTCTTTAGCAATAGCAGTGAAAGGTCGGTACTTCTCCTTAAGGAAGTCTATCATCGGCAATATTATTCTCACAAACTCCCTTATCTCAAATTTCGCAGGCCCGCTCATTCAATACGCACCTAATGCAAATATGCTGAGTTTGTCAGGCTTGTGATTCTTGTTCTCCAGTTTTTCCTCTTAACTCTCTGATTAGATCAATTAACTGCCTTATCGATTCTGCGTCTTTAGCCTCGACTGATATATTTATGACAAAAGGCAAAGTTTCACCAGGTCGAGCAGTACCAAGTTGCGTCTGAGCCCGTTGAATCGCAGGTCTCTGAACTTGTGGCTCTAACCGTTGCACTTTCTTGGTTGATATCGCTACCCGAGGTGGTTCTTTTTCGGGTCTTAAGTCAGAGGGCACAATATCAGCTCTTTTGAGAAGATCAATCAAGGTGTAAATACCTGCCTGGTAAGGCGCAGATACGCCTCGTGGGTATTTCTCATCTTCTTTTAGTCGTGCCATGGTTTTTATCTGGGAGAATAGCAGGTCGAAATTCAAATCTTTTGAAGATTTTCGTATTTCTACAAAATCTACAAGTCCTTTAAGATTAGACACAAAAAGTTCCTTGAGAATTGTTGAGGCTTCTTTAATGTCTCTCGCACCTAACGCCTTTGCGTAAGCTGCTCCCTTATCTGTCAGCAAATAGGCATCTTCCTTTCCCTCTTCCAATCTTATGATGCCCATTGCTGATAAAAATCTGATATTTGGTTCCAATGTTCTTACATGAATACCAGTTCGCGCCCCTAAATCGCTTGATGACACAGAATGTGCATCCGCTCCTGCTGCAAAAAACGCTTTAACAATGATATCAAGTTTGTTAATTCCTATGTTAAAGGGCAAGAACCATCTATGTGTCTCTTCAGTAATTTCTGCAGAACTCGTATCATTCTCAGACATTAGATCATCAGTTTGTTAAATGTTAATTTTGCAGCGTAAAAGTGTTTTGTATGATGCTCTCTGATAGTACGTAACATCTCTTCCGCATCACAGCGATTTAGAATTCTTGGTTTCGTTGCATTGAATATAAGTACACAGAACGTATGACTATAGGAACTAGTAAGGTGCTTGTGAGTGCCGCTTGCTTTGATATGTTCCAAAGTTTACCTGTCTCGGAGTCCGGGTTGTGGTGGGTCATGTTTCGGATGCCGACAAGTCCTTGACAAACCAGTAACAGGTTGGCGGCTATTTCTCTTCGACCTCGCAATCCTTCACACCAATCCATAAGAGTTGGCCTAGGTTTTTGAATCGAAACTTGCTTGGTTTCTACAAGAGAGTGAATAAATGCTTCAAAAACCTCGCACGACCTACTTGCGGAAGGTTTCGGATCAGATTCGTAATTACGTAGGGCATGCGCTATATCAGAAAGCCCAATGCCCCGAGAGTCCAAATATGTAAACACTTCAGGTCCAAGCATATCAATGGCGAATATTTTGGCTCTAATTTCAGCTTCCAGAGCCTCAACCAACTTCTTTACATAATCTGCTAGCAACTTTTCGGTCTCAACACAAATAGCGATCTGACCTCCCTTCTGTTCTTCAATTATCCTTGCATATTTGCCCCAGCCTCTGAAAGTTCGTTCTAATTTCTCTGGAGATGCATCTATGCTAAGAATTCCTCGGGTCCTCATTGCAGATTCCAAAGAGGAAAATTCTTTGCTTAGATAGTCTATGTAGAGAAGGAATGGGGCGAAGTCTTGTAGCCTTTTGCGAAATGGAACATACAATTCAGTCCTAGTTGCTTTCTTGAGGTCATCTCTGTCTGACTCATTACACTGATAAGTTCCAGCTTGAAGAACTGCAAGTCTTAGTTGGCTACATGCAATGGCAGCTCGCCTAACGTACTCGCTCGAATATTGCCCTTCAAAACTCTTTGCCAATTCATTTAAAGTAAGTGGCTTCCGGGAGTTTGCGAGCGTTTTAGCCACATCAGTGATCAACTCTCCAGTTACTTCTGGAATGTTGTATAAAGACATGGGCGAGTCACAAATATCGGATAATCGTCATTTTCATATATATACTCACGCTATATACGTGTGCGAGCTGCATACTAAAAAGAGAACCCAATTATCAAGGCTCATGTAGAGGTTTCATCCGGCATATTTGGAAATTTGTGAATTAGTAAATTTCGCTCTTTCTTAAATGCTCTATTGTTCGCTGGTTTCTTCTTGATGATTGTGTATGAATTGGCAGATTCAGAATCAAATTAAGAGTCTCAACTTGGGCGATCTTGTTCGTGTGGAGTGGTACGATGCATCAATCGGCAAGAGTTCATTCTCTAAAGGCTCCATCGCCATTCCCAGCCGAAGCTGGGGCATCTACCTAGGCGTCCTAGGCGAGAAAAACAAGCACATCATCCTAGCCCAAAACAGCTTCAAGTACACCGACGGCTTATACGACATCGACTACACCGCTGTGCCCTTAACCTGGCCCATCACCGTACGCGTCCTAACACCAAAAGAAGTCACAGCCGAAGAAGCTGAGACTCTGCTCAACTCGTTCCTAACCGGACACAGAAGAACACTAAAAAGGAGGACATGCAACCATGAAAGACTACATTAAACAAGCCCTAATCAAAACAATCCAAATCCGCACAGCACAAGGCAACACGCAACAACTCGAAATCACACCAGACAAAAAACTATTATACGGCATATACTTCGCCACAGTAGCCCTCATCATCCTGACCACACTAGAAACCACGTACATGATCGTGTTCCACAGCTTCAACAACGAAATCTTCGCAGCCATCACACTAATCACCACTTGCTTAACTTAGGATTTTAGTACAAATATCGTTGATTTTCAATTCATAATTGTTAATAAGTTCACCACTAGGATGCTTCTAAACTAGGTGAAAAAAGCCCATGACCGACTACGTAGACAGAGGACTGAGAAAACTAGGAATAACGATTTCAAAACCCATCTTAGCTATACTATGCATCATCTTCGGCATACTAGTCATAGTGTTCCCGAATCTCCTCGTTTGGATAGTGGCACTGTTTCTGTTGATTCAAGGAATACTCCTCCTAACAGACTTCATGGAACTCAAAGGATAAGCCGAACCCATCCAAAGCACAACCTCCTCAGGTTTCCAACAGTCTAAACGTACGTAAAGTCAACACTAAGTCACGTTAAGGCTTAAGCAAGCTCAAATAAAAGTGCTGTCTAGACTTAGATAGAACCTAGTGCCGACTCACAAGTTCCCCATTTCGAAAAATACAAAAAATGAACCCATAAAACACTGACGCTTCTAGCCTTTCAAAAATTTACAACAGATTAATTGACCAAGAAAGCAGCCGCAGAAACATGCTAAACACTAGGTTCCCAAGAGATAACAAAAGATGCATCTAGAGGAGATGAAAAAGGAAGGCGAGAAACTAGTTTTGGAGAAGGGCTTCTACAACAAGCCTGAAGACATTCCTAATCTGCTGCAACGAGTTCAAATGTCCACCTCCCGTTCGTGGTGACATTTGAAATCGGCTGAAAAAAGCTCTAAAAATGAAACAAAGCTTAATTTACGACTTTTTCAAATGTTGTCGTCAAAAAAATCTAGCAAAACGACGACATTTAAAAGATTTGAAGGCGAAAATTTAGCGGATTATGTCTCCAGTTGGAGCCAGTGCCATAGCCATATCGGATGTAAAAGAAACTTATTAATACGATACTTTATTATATCGGTTACTATTAGGAGACCATGGTGAAAACCTACCATGCAGATGCTGAAACCCAAAATATACTCGAGAATACTTTCAAAAAAGAAGGCTCTGGACAACCTTCGCCCCCTGCCTACTCAACTTGTCAAGAAATTATGGGAACAAATTCAAATCGAGTTCACCTACAACTCTAACGCCATCGAGGGCAACACTCTTTCGCTGAGAGAAACTCAACTCGTCATTCAAGAGGGAATAACGGTTCGTGGAAAAAGCCTAAGAGAACATCTAGAGGCAAGAAACCATCCGGACGCCATCGACTACGTGGAAAAACTTGCTCAAAAGGAAACCACAATCAAACAAGACGACATCCTGAAAGTACATGAGCTTCTTATACGTGGCATTGATGACCAAAACTCAGGCAAGTATAGAACTGGACAAGTCAGGGTTGCAGGTGCAACCTTCATGCCGCCTCCACCAAGCAAGATACAATCCATGATAAGCGAGGTCCTGCAAGCTCTAAACCAAAACCCAGACGAATTAAGACCGATTGAACTAGCAGCCTTCTTCCACCACAAATTCGTTTACATACATCCTTTTCTAGACGGAAACGGCAGAACTGCAAGACTCCTAATGAACGTCATACTAATGAGAAACGGGTATCCATTCACAGTCCTCCTTAAGGTAGACCGACCCAAATATCTGAGAGCATTAAGCGAGGCAGACAACGGAAACCTAATTCCTTTCGCAAACTTCATAGCCAACTGCGTTGAGAGGTCGCTTGACATCTACCTTCTCGCATTCGAAAAAGAAGCAGAAATACTGACCCTAGCAGAAGCAAGCAAACTCACACCCTATACGCAAGAATACTTGAGTTTACTGGCGCGAAAGGGCAGTATAGGGGCATTCAAACTCCGCAGAAACTGGGTCATAACAAAAAAAGCATTAAACGAATACATCAAAACGCATCCGAGAGATTCTCCATAAGAGTTCAAACAACAATCGAAAGAATCAATTCAAACAAACAAGACGGGTTTGCGGAGGCATGGACACTTAGCACCGGATATCTAGTGTGTCTCAAAGACTGATTTTCGCTTTTTAGTGAAACTCTCATATATTAGCCTTTTTTAGAAGTGAAACTGAAACCTACTACGAGAAAGACGGAGTTCAACTGAAAAGACTCTTCACAAACCTATGGGCTTGTCCTATCCAAACCTTAAAAATCTCTCGAGCTTATATCAAATGAGCGAGCAGCAAGATGCCACGAAAAAACGTTAAAGGCGCCTTTTGGCCCCAAGTCCGCCAGCAGATGTACGAAAAAGCCATAGAACTCTACATGCATGACCATCCTGAAACACAGAATAAGCCTGAGATTGAAGAACTGCAAGAAGCCGGCTACATGTACACTGCAAAGGTTCTGGTACTAAGAGAAATGCGCCAGGGAAATCCAACACAAAAAAGATAATCCACAAATGTGGAATCTGATCCGAGACATCTGAAACTCAGTAATCTTAGAGCGCAAATTTTTTCTTAACTACCTTTGCTTTCCGCCTTTCTAGTGCTGTGATTTCAAAGAGTTTTTTCATTAGTCCAATGTCTTCTTTGGTTTGTTTCACGCCTCTTCGAGAAAGAACTCTCTGTTGGGTTTTGATGACAGATTGAAGATAAAGTTCCACGGGCTTTGACCCAAGGCTCTGTGACCATATCGTAAAGGAAGGAACATCCTTTGTAACGAAACCGTGAACGTGTGATGCGACCCCTATTTTTCTTCCTGTGTATATTTGTGTCCCAATCGAAGTCTTGGCGTGGTCACCTATGAAACAACCCACCTTGGCTTGACCTGTGTCCACACTTTTCCCCTTGGTTGAAACCTGAACTCTTCCATACGTGTTTTTAAGGTCTGAGTTGGTTGTTGCAGCCCCAACGTTCACCCACTCTCCAACGTACGCATGTCCAACGAAGCCCGTGTGATACTTGTTAGTATAGCCCTGAATGATTGTCTCTTCCAACTCACCTCCCACACGACAAACAGGTCCAATGCTACAGCCCTCTCTGATCAACCCTGAAGGAATTATCGCTTTGTCTCCTATGTACGTGGGACCGCAAATTCTAGAGCCCGAGTGCACAATAGTCTCATTACCTATGAATACCGGGCCGTCTCGAGCGTCAATCGTGACATAAGCTTCGACAAACGCTCCATTACCAACGTGCACATCTTTTTTATTACCGTAGATTGCGACTCTCCTGTCCACAGTTCCTTCACTTTCTTTTTTCTCCAATACCGTATAGTCTTTCTTTATCTGTTCCGCGTTTTTGTTTACAAAATCCCAGGGATAAGTAAGTAGAGGTAGGCTCGAACCCTCAAGGGTTTTGCATTCCTTCATGAGCTTCTTCAAAGTCAGACCTACGAGAGGATTACACAGTTCGTTTCCATAATTTCTAGCGATGCCCTCGCTCAGATGAGCCAGAACCATTCTTCCGTTCTGCACCATCAAGACTTTTCTAGCAAGCTTTTTCTCAATTAGTTGTTTGGCTTCGTAATCCAAGACAAAAGCTCCATTGATCAGAAGAACATCATCATCTATACAGTCAGGCTGGTTCACAGGTTGCAAAACCCGCTTCCTGAGAGTAGGTACCAGATAGTTTCTAGTAAACAAGAGGAATCTGGACTCTGAATATAATCTCAGAGCACGTTCAAGAAGTGTAAATATTCCACTTCTACACTCAAAAACAGGTCTTGTGTAAGTAAGGGGCAGAAGGTTTTCATAACCTTCATCTTCAAACAAAGCCACAATCATCTGGCATCCTTCCCCCATGCGCATATAACAATGTAATTCATAGTATTTATTATTAAGAAACAAGCAAAATAAAGCTCTTGGAAGCGAGAAAGAAATGCTAGGATGGTTGAGGAAAAATTGGTTGCAATATTTGCCTGCATTCTCAAGGATGGCAACGCAGCACCAGTCGTTCATGAGGCTCTAAAAAGGCTCGAGTATCGAGGTTATGACTCAGTCGGAGAGGCAACCATTCATGAAGGCAAGTTATACATAAAGAAGGACCAGGGAAAAATCGATGACATCCACGCGTTGCATAACCTAGATGATCTTCCGGGCAGAATAGGACTCGGGCACATAAGATGGGCAACACATGGAGCTCCAATGCAATTGAATGCTCATCCTCATTTGGATTGCAGAGGAGAGCTTGCGGTTGTCCAAAATGGAATCATTGAAAACTACGCACAGATTAAGGGGGAACTTGAGAACACTAGACATGTTTTCAAATCTAAAACTGACACTGAAGTGATTCCGCATTTAATTGAAGAAAAGCTTACGAAGGGATTGTCCTTCAATGAGGCGGTGCGCGAGACCTTGAATCGACTAGAAGGGTCTTTTGCCGTCGCTGTTGTTAACGTGAAAGATCCAAACAAAATCATCTGCGCTCAAAAAGAGAATACTCTAGCAGTTGGTTTAGCTGAAAACGCCGTCTACTGCTCTTCAGACATCCCCACTTTTCTACCCATGACAAAGAAAATTGTCTTAGTCGAAAACCAGGAACTAGTCATTCTAAGTGAAGGGGATTTTGAGATCCGCAACCTCGCTGATTGGAGTAAGGTTGTGAGAGAGCCTAAGATAATCGATTGGGTTCCTGAAGCGGCAGAAAAAGAGGGTTTTCCTCATTTTATGCTTAAGGAAATTCACGCGCAACCCACCTGCTTAGAAAGCACAATTAGGTTGCAGGAGAAATATTTGGATTTAATGACGACGTTCCTTGACCGAGCCAAGGAGCTTTTCTTGGTGGCCTGCGGCACTTCCTACCACGCTTGTCTCGCAGCTTCTTACATGTTTTCAAAAATGGCCTTTCTGCCAACTCACCCGGTATATGCTTCAGAGTTCATTGAGCAGGTAGGTAAATCCGTCAACATTGAGAGCACCTTACTTGCCTTGAGTCAATCAGGCGAGACAGTCGACACACTGGCGGCAGTGGATTACGCACGAAGCCACGCCGCCACAATACTAGGTTTGACTAACGTGGTGGGCTCAACCCTAACCAGAGTTTCACGAGTTTACATTTGCCAGCAAGCAGGGCCTGAGATAGGGGTTGCAGCCACAAAGACCTTCACAGCCCAGCTTTCGGTCTTGGCTCAGCTTGCGTTAAAACTCGCCGAAAAGAGAGGGAAGGTATCTCATGTTGAGATGGAACATTTTAAGGCAAAGCTGAAACAGATTCCGGATATCGTCGAAAAGATTATTCAGACTCAAGACGGGAAAGTTAGGCAAATTGCTAAAAAATACCGCGATAAGCCTTACTTCCTATTTTTTGGAATGGGGATAAGCTCTGCTGTTGCTCTTGAGGGTACTTTGAAGCTTTTGGAGACAAACCAGATTCCTTCAATAGCATATCCAGTTGGGGAGTTGGAGGATGGTGTCATCAACTTGGTTCAGCCAGGATATCCTGTAATTTTCATCTGCCCTAAGGATGACACTTACAAAAAGGTCCTTGCTGATATGAAGGAAACAAAAGCCCGAGGAGCATCTGTGATCGCTGTCATAGAGGAAGGAGATGAACAGACCAAAGCCTTGGCTGACGACTACATTGAAGTGATGAAGGATGTACCCGAATTTCTTTGCCCAATTCAATGCATTATTCCGCTCCAGCTCTTCGCATACTACATGGCTGTTGAAAGAGGACTTGACCCAGACAGGCCAAGGCATTTGACAAAAGCGGTCACGGTCAAATAATTGATCATAGGCTTGGAGAAACTTGTCTTAGAGAAAGGCTTCTACAACAAGCCTGAACACATTCCCAAGAAACTGCTCTCTGCCTTCATAGAATTAGGCAGGCAACGACGCTTGGAAAAAAGGCAAAGCCCAAGAAGAAATAGCGGAAGACCTAATCGACACAATATTCTACATACTAGACGCCAGCCGGTTCGCCTGTCCCACTGTAAACATGGACCAAATGTTCCAACAAAAACTAGAACAAAGCAAGAGCAGACCATTCCAGTACGGTGAAGGACACCGAGCAAGATAAGTGAACTGTATGAAAGTGTTGTTCATATGCTCTGGGAACGCGCATCGCAGCCCGCTAGCAGAGGCACTGCTAAAGAAACTGAGACCCGACTTGGAAGTAGAATCCGCAGGAATACACACAGCAATTCCAATATCCGGAGAAGCCAAGAATTTCCTAACAAAAGAAAATGCGGAACAGTATCTAAAGAAGACTCCTGAAACTTTAGATAGCAAGCAACTAGGCGAATTCGACCTTATCATAGCAATGGAGCCAAGACACAAAGAAGTACTTTTAAACAAGTGTCCAGAATGTGAAAGCAAAATAGTTGTGTGGAACATCCAAGACCCATATTTCTTGCCACCTGAATATGCCGAGAAGATTTACGAACAGATCAAAGCCAAAGTTGCTGAACTGGCTAAACTGTTGTGAGTCCTCCTTAAGAAGTTGCGGGCATCGTCCCCAAAAATCATTCTTTTCTAGTTCAATGCAACCTGCTTCTGGTTCTTAACCGCCAAATCATACAACTTCTCAGTCGTAAAATCAAAAGGACTCAATATGTTAGCTCCAGCTGCAAGCAACAACTCCAGATATTTCTTAAGATCATAACGCGTGCTCTCATCAACCAACTCAGCAGCTCTGACCCTAAGACTAAGTCTCTTACTTTCAGCATCAGTAATCAAATATCGAACAGTTTGACCAGCCGAAACTTCGATGCCCTCACTTACAAGCTGCATGGCTGCAATAGCCTGGAAAACGTTATGAACATAATCACTCGGATCCATAGACAAATGTTTAGCGACCAACAAATCTTCAACAGCAACTTCGCCCTTAACCAACTTCTTCACGTAACCCTTCAAAACACCCAACGCTTCGGGCAACCTAACCATAAAACCCTCGGAATCAATCGCCTTGCCCAAAACCGTAATCATATCAAGCTGAGCGTCACGGATGAAGTTGGGTGTGTCCCTCCGCCTAGCCTCAATCCCCCTCACCTTAATCTTACCATTCTCAAACACCCCATAATACCGATTAAGCACAGGCACGCCCTCATGCATCCGAGAAGGCAAGAAAACAATCCAACGATAACGACCCTCAAAACTGATAGGCACACCAATCTCCCTAGTAATGTCCTTACACAACTCAACAAACTCCTGGGCCGTAGCCCCCTCCTTCTTCAACCACAAAGAATCAACAATCCCATGAACAATCTGAAAACCTCGCTCCTCAGCCAAACGAGCAGTTCTAAGCAAAGCGTCTCGAGCAAACGCACAAACTGCAATATGGGCATCAACCTTGCCAAACCTAGCATTCTTGTAACCGAGATAACCAAAGCAAGTAACAAGAATCCACTTTAACGCGTTCTGACGCCTATCATAAACCTCCTTAAGCTTCGGGTCCTCACCCTCGCTTCTCAACTGCTTATAATCAGCCCGTTTCTTCAAAACCAGCCTCAAAGTCTTAGGAACTATGCCTACACGCTTCTCGCAAACATTGTAACCCAACTCAGGCACCCTCAACGAAGAAGCTGGACAACACTCACAGAGAACAGTCTCAGCCGAAATATTGCGCTTAGCCATCAAAAAAGGATACATAGATGCAAAATCAACCTCACCAACCCAATCATGCAAGCCAACCTTAGGCTCAAAAATAAATCCGCCTCTATCAGCAATAAGCAACTCCCAAGCCGACTTGAAAGTCTCAGGCTCCCGCTTCTTCCAAGGAATCAAAACATCATCTTTTACAGCCTGATACAACTGAAGCGAAGACATAATCGTGCCAATCGAAGCCCTAGCCGCCTTATGCAAGGGAACACGACAAGTCCTCGCAACCTCAAACAAACCATCAAGCCCACAATCACGGTAAATAAACGTATTCTCAACATCAACGTGAATTCGACCATAAAGCCGGCGCATAGGCGCCTTAAAATAAACCCGCCCATAAGAAAAGAAAGTCATTCCATGCTTGCGCTTAGCTCTGAGAGGAACCTCTTCTCTTCCCAGAACCAGCCTATCTAATACATCATTCAGCAAGGCACGTCTGGCAAGATACGGAAACAACGTAGAGTCGCCGCCATGAGTAAAAACAATGTCAGGATCCAAGTCCTTGACTGCCTCAACAAAGGCTAGAAGCTTTGCTCTCTCGTCACCTTTGCTGAGAACAACTTCCTTACCATCACTCTTCAACACAATCCTAGCTACTGGGTCACCGAAACTCGGAATCTTCCCAGCCTTTACAACGTCTACACTAACCCAAACGATGTGCAGAGGCGGGATAGCGTAGTTCTCGCTTTCCACTGAATCCAGCAAACGATAAGTCAACATCTTATCTTCCGCACGAACTTCCATGAAAGCAAGCGGGAAAATGTCTCGGTCGTAGAGATACGCTTGAGCGTCTGGCACATCCACGTTGCCCAACCGAAACTTCTCATAGCTTCCAAGCCTCATTATCTTACGAGCAAAATGCGGCATCCTCCTCCAATCAGTGACATCAATCTCAAGAACCTTCGACTTTTCCGCATCAGAAAGATTAACAAACTTCTCTGTAAACCGCCAAGCAGCCACAGACTTGCTGCCCACCAACCTATCCACCAGTCTCTTCAGATCTTCCTCCTTCCCAGCCACATAGACTTTCGGCTGAAACCTGTCGATTAGCTTCAAGCGTTGTCCATCTTCCGAAATAACCCATATGGTCATCTCTCTAGGATTGGAGGGATAGAGGTCTAGCAACCAGCCTCTAACGATGCTAGGGCTGATTGAGCCGCTGCTTGATTGACTCAACTTCCCTTTTAATCTCCATCAACACTTTCTGCTGAGCCAACAGAATCGACATAAACATAGCCTCCACCAAGACAGGTCTAGTAGCGTTGCTGGCAGCCGAAGCATAGTTCCGACAAGCGTTCATCATCTGCTCAAAAGCCTCACGGTCATCGTTGCGCAGAGCCTTGCTAAACCCATCCCACCGTTTGATTTCACTCTCCAAAGCCATACGATACGAAGGAACAGTCTTCCCCACTTTTCAAACCTCCATAAACTCCCTGAGCGTGACCCCCTCAGACGGAAACTCCACAGTCCCAAGCCTATATGCAGGATGCTTCTCCAAAACAAACCTCAAAACCCTATGTTTATCCCTCACCCTAGCCACAACATTAGCCCTACCCAACAAAGCCGACTCAAAAAACATGCTTCTAGCAGAGGACATACTAGCAAAATGCGTCGCAACAACGATTACCCGGTTATCGACAGCAAACCTCGAAAGAAAGATGGTTAGTTTGTTGAAAACATCCATAGCCTCAGTCTTAGGCACATCACGGTCAAGATACAAACCAACAACATCTGACGCAACCACAAGCTTAGCCCCAAACGCGTCAACAGCAGACTTCAACCTATCAATAATCAAAGAAGTGAGCTGATAGGCCGTGAAAGCCCTTGAAATAAAGATCCGCTCCAACACAGCCTTAGGGTCCAACCCATATCGCTGGGCAACATAAGAAACCTCATACAAATCAAACGTGTTACCACCATCAACGAACACGACAGAAGAATCCAACCCTCCCAGCTCGCTTGGAAGTTGACAACGAACACACAACAACAAAGAAAGCGATAAGCAAGTCGGCAGCCCATCCAAGACCCCGAAATCGCCCAAAACAAAGCCTGGAAACAACTTGTCAATGTTATCCAAGCCGAAAGCTAAAAGAGCACCCTGAGAGGATGCGGGCCTCTCCACTACATTCATAGACAAGTAGGATCACAACGCTTTAAGGGAGATAAAAAAGGCGAAAATGAGCCTCATAAACGTTTAGCTTGTAAGGAACTGAAGGTTTAGGAGTGAGAAAAGTGAACCTATTACCGCCGTTTAAGGAAGCAAATTAGAAAGTTAAGAGCACTGCAGAAATTGATGGTGGCTTCCACACGATCCTCTCTTTTTGTTCATTAGTAGCATTGCCCCCAAGACTTATGCCTGGGTTTCAGTTTCGCCTTCAAACAAGGTTCAAATCCAACCCCCCGGCGCCAAATGTCATGATTTACGTTTAAAATCTCGGTTTTCTACATTCAAAGAAACTGACAGCTTGTTTTTATGGCGCAACAAATTGTTATTTTATAGTTGTGGATTTAGAATCTGTCTAGCGCTGTTTGCATTGCTATTGCATTAGCTTCTTTCATCTCTATCTTCCTACCAAGAAGATGTTTCAAGTTAACGAAGTGAGGAAGATTCCCTATGTCTAGTAGAAGTAGAGAACCCTTTGCTCCAAGAATTTTTCCTGATATTTGAAGGTTTTTCTTAATTTTTAATTCAATCGGTCTTCTATCCAGCAGAGGTAGGCCATAGATCGCAAATAGATCGTAGAGATTATCATGATAAAAGGGGAATTCAGGAAATCGTCTCGTTATTTCTTCTTCTGTTCTGACTAATGCGTGGGCTTCTTCTGTGTTGGGTTTTTTCCACAAGGTGTCAACTTTCTTGTTTGTTTTTAATCCTGGAAACACGTTAAGAGCGCTGTGTATAGCTTTCTCAAGCCTTCTAACTTCTATCCCATTCCCGACGATGACCCTCTTAGCGAGATTCGCTCCTTGCTCTATCCATCTTTGGGGGATTCTCGTATCGTGTGCAACCCCAACTTTTACCTGATTCAAACCAAAGGACGCTATATACACATAGGCAGTAGCCTTCTCACATATTTTTTGAAGAGAAGATTCAGCCGCACATTTTGTTCCGTCGCAGATCAAACAGGGATGCACTAAATCTGCTTGATAGCATGGTAGGCACTTATTGCCTTTCTTGATTTTGGCTTTTGATGGACAAGGTACCATGGCTTTCCAAGGTTCCAAGGCTACTTGAGTATTTGAAGCACGTGAGGATACGGTTGTATAGCCTACACAATATCGTCCCGGTTGAATCTTGAAAGAAAGGTCTATAGCTGGTTTTAGCCATATTCTACTGAAGCCCTTATCATAACAAATGAGACTGCAGAGCCACTTCCCTTCTCTTTTCCACCACTCAACTGCTGAGACAAGCTTGCCATCCATTGAGAGATACCCGACCTTAATTCTACTATGCTA
>Ga0315308_1000984_pt1 | contig 16362 bp, 3 predicted proteins | sample TDP3_MG_FD_203078 | JGI IMG/M metagenome (GOLD analysis project Ga0315308, IMG submission 203078) | Freshwater sediment microbial communities from Lake Towuti, South Sulawesi, Indonesia - TDP3 | ecosystem: Environmental > Aquatic > Freshwater > Lake > Sediment | place: Indonesia: South Sulawesi... | reverse complement strand
GCTGTCAAACTATTTAACACGGCTTATCACAATGGGAGAAGAGTTTTTGCATCGGTACGAGAAGCACTCGTATTTGTCAAGAGATTCAGTTCGCAAGAGATAGGAGCTATTGTCTCTTCACCTAATCTGATTGAGAGTAAGCGAGCGGCATTGAAGTTATTGAAGGTCCGGGTAGATGGGCCCGGGGTTGATGAGGGACTGTCACCATTAGATATTCTACCTGAGGACATGGCATTTTCCTCAGATGAGATTGCTCAAATAGTTACTCTATCAGAGCCTGTGGCAAGGGCAGAAAGCGCTCTCGATTTACGGGCAAAAGGAGCATTTTCCAGGCGACAGATAGTGAGAATAGTGACTACTCGGCAATTTAGAGATAGTGTACTAGTCGCTAAAGCCCTACTCCGTTATAGAGGAATTATTACCAATAGATTCCATCTTCCAGAGACCATCTTTGAGAATGAACGGTGGGAGAGGAGAGCGGGTGAATTGGATAGGCCCGATTCTATCCGCATCAAATCTATAGAACGAATCAATTCGAGAGTCTTGAAAGTAACGGCAGAAGGTGAAGTTATAGATAGACAGACAGGACAGAGAAGAACGATATTAGATTCATTTGGAAGGCCTAAGGAGTTTACTTACTTAGTAGAATGGAAATGGGACAGGAAAGAAAGAAAGAACGATAGAGCTCTTACCATTGCTCAGAAATACCGTCTCCCTGGTTCAATTAAAGAATTCTATATTGAAATACCACGAGTATTTACTTCGGGGCAGGATAATACATGTTTCTCAATGGTGGAATGGGCTATAAAGTCATATCTGATTACGAATAAACGGCCTCCCAAGACAAAGTCTAAAGAGACAGAGATTGGTGTGCCTTTCATCTTTGATGCCAGAGATAGAGAGAATTTTGAAACCAAGGTTGCTGACTATCCACTCCTCTGGGCTGCCTTCTATGCGCCGGAAGTTACCTTCTCCCATTTAGGAATAGCAGCAAGAGTCTACTACTTAGCGGAGAGGACGAGCGGACTTTTTGGAGAAACCTGTGCTACTTATGATTCAGCAGTGGAATTGATATTTAAGAGGAATGCCTCAACAAAAGATATAGGGACCTTTGCCCATGAATTGATGCACCATATATACCATCAGTTGCCACCAGAGGTTCAAGAGCGGTTAAAAGCCCACTTTGGCGACGAGGCGCATAGTCGACTCAGAAGGGGCTTGAGGAAGTTATCTGGTTACAGAGACTTAAGCGAGGAAAGGTTGATTTCTGAGGCAATCAGCTTTACCTTTGGATCCCTGGTTACAGGGATGGAGAGAATTCGGATAGAATGGCTACCCGAGTTTCTCCAGAGGCTTATTCCATTCGGCGGTGTACGCATTCCTACGAGAGATGTTCAGCTTTTTGCTGAACTGGGGCTTATTCCCAGGGAATTATCTCCTGAGGCAATAGGATTCGAGGGAGAATATATTTCAAGAGAATACTTTAGGCTTGTCAGGGAAAGAAAGTGGGTTGCCGAGCAATATAGAGCAATCCCTGCCTCAGATATTACGGAATTTGCCGTAAAACCCAATCCGCTTGAAAGATTAAGAGAAGTTTACGGAGAAATTCCAGGAGAAGGTGCTGTCGGTAAGGGGATTGCATTCCTGCAGAAGGATAAAGTCGCTGTTAATCCGCTTACTGAAACTCAGAAAGCTCTTGTGGAAGGCGCTATAACCAGAATAAGGACATCGGTGGCGAAAGCAAGATTAACTCAGGAAGAGAGACGGAAAGCCCAAGCAGTCATTGACAGGTTGGAGCAATTGCTTGAGAGTGGTCAAATTGGTTCATTCAGGGCAATTGTAAACGGAAGCGAAGACTATCTCCTGGCATTTGCTGATCCCGGAAGAGCAGTTTTGATGGAAGAGTTCTTTGCAGAGTTATCAGACTATCTCGATGAGATTCTCTTCCATGAGGGCTATGTTTCAGTATTTGGCGAAGACTCTTATGAGGCACATCGAGCTATCTATCAAGGCATACAGAGGAAGATATTTGGACAGGCGAATCCGCTTAGAGATGTATTAAGAGGATATATAGAGGATAGAGTGTTTGGAAGCCTGTTTGCATTGAATGAAACTACTGTCAATAAATTGAACAAAGAGATAGGTCCTCCGGGAAGCGAGGAGAGGGAGAGATTTGAAAGAACAATTGAGACTATGGTGAATGAGGGTGCTATTGAAATAGTCGGTCCAGTATATTCCAATAGAAGGATGGTAGTAATAGCAACCAAAGAAAATGAAGATACTTATGCACGGAAGTATAAGAGGTTCCTCATAATTTACGAAGGAGATGAGATTGTTAAGATTGCTGTAGGAATTGGGCTGGTTTCTGACCACTTGCACTTGGAACATTTTGGAGACTATATTGACTTGCCCGAACAATATTATCCTGTAATCATCCGTCAACTTTGTGGAGATTCGTTACGAAGACATATCTTTGAGACATTTAGAGTTGAAGCTGATGAGCTCGTGCCAGAAAGGCCTATTGTGCGACCAGAATATGACCGGAGAAAACGCACCATCTTGGCTGGATACCTTCCTGATGAAATTGAGAGGATGAGAAGGGAGATTAGAGAAAATCCCATCTTAAGACACATACTCGAATTTCTGCAGAGGTGGTATCCGGGCTTAAGTTTTGTCGGGACTTATACGATGGGATATCCGGAACGCGTGGGTGGAATTCATACCAAGGTAGGAGTGGAGAAAGTTCTATGGGATGGTTTCAATGCAGAAATTACAGCCCATGAAGCTGCTCACCATTTGAATGAAAAAGATTTTGTGGCGATTTCGCATCACTTTGACAAGAACCACGATGGATTCTGGGATTGGTTAGAGAATAATCGACTGTATAGAAGGAAGAGTCTGACTGAGGCTGTGGCATATATTCTGGGAGCATTGGCGGACCTGAGGGTAGTTGAGCACCGTAGTGGGTATCGGATAACCTATGGAGATGTTAAACTCTTTGTGGATATAGGGATACTACCTCCGTATATGTTCCCTGAAGAATTTGCCGAGAGGCTGGCAGGTGAAGACTTAGATAATAAGCCGTTAGAGGATAATTATTTCTGGTATGTTGTTGAGTATCTGGTTAGCCAGGGTGAATTAGATACTGCACGAGCGTTATCGAATAGATTAATTGAGCGCGGACTGCTATATTACACAGACTCTCTGGAATGTGCCAGGGCTTATGAACAGGCTGGTAACTTCCAGATGGCTGGGTTTATCTATGGCGATATGGTGGCGCACTATGAGAGAGAACCTATGAACAAGACGGAGAGCCGTGGCGGAAGGACAGTTCATGTAAGTGAGGCCTTACTTGCAGCTGCAGAATTTTACAGTAGGGTAGACCATGAAGGAGAAGTTTTGAGAATCGTAGGCTTATTGAGAGATAAACCATTGAATGATGATGTGACAGCGGAGTTAGCTCTGGCTATTCTTTATGCTACTCAATTGAGGGATTATAGAGCTGTTTCTGCCCTTGGGAGAGCGTTTGTAATAGGAGAAAGACAAGGTAAGGGAGTTTGGATTTATCTATGGGTTCTTGACAACACAAGGAATGAAAACCTGTTATTAATGGCAACATTATTAAGATCCATATTTGATACTCTTTTACCTACCGCAGTTAAGTCTCTTATTGTAAATGAGGCACTATCACTGGCAGCCATCGACTTACGCCTTGCAGCCATAACGGCACAAATACTTACCGGAGTAGCAGAAAGAGTCTGGAAATGGATAGGGAAAGCCAGGAATCTAAGGGACGGCATTGGCAAGTTGTTTAGAAGTAGGAGAAGAGTTACACTTTCTCCAGAGGAACTTGAGAGATATAGAGAATTTTTAATTAGAGAGCCAGGGGCACTCCGACTGACTCCAGAATTTAGCATTTCTGCTCTTCCAGGTCTTATAGAGTCGTATGCGGGGTTGTTCCAGCGAGAGTTTGATGAAGGGATTAAGAGTGAAGTTGGTCCGATCGCCCTTGAAAGATCCGTATTCGAGATCACGCCAGAACTAATGCGCTCCTTGGGGACGGAATATCTGAATTCGCCAAGAATAAAGCCTATAGAGTTTGAGACAAAAATAGCTTCCCTGCAGGCTGAGGAACTTGAAGCCAGAATCGGCGAGGGGCGAATGGCAAGATTCTGGAACTGGTTGAGTGGTCTTTTTGGTGGAGGGCGCTTCAGAGGCTTGTTCACGATTCTCACCGTAGGCACAATTATATGGCTATCCGCAGGAATAAGCCATGCCGCGCCTGGTGTACAGAATGAGCTGGAACAGGCAACTACCCAGGCGAGCCAGGGTGATATTGCCGGTGCTGTAGTACGGGTTATGGGTGTGGCCTTGCCCATTTTGGTTGGTGTGGTAGGATATATGATGAGGGGAGGAGGCAAGGATGAAGTACGGGGCCAGCCCACCCCCGAGCCGCCGACCGCAAAAAGTACAGGCGGTTATATAACTACTGTAACCGACTATGAGGGCCAGCTTGTAGAAATACAGATTACACCATTTCCTAGTAATCCAGATTCAGAAGATGCACGACAGTTAAGACAATTGATAGAGCAAGAGCGGAGAATATCAGTCCCTCTACAGGCATCAGGTGACTATCTAACCGCTTTAGAGTATGATTTAAAGGCATATTATAGAGGAAAAAATATCCTTATTTTCCAGGCAAAGAGAACAACGCAGAGTGCAATAGAAGGAATTGTTACATTGAGCGACGACCCCCAGGGTGGGAATGTGTACTTAGGGTCACTATGGCTTCCTCTTGAAAATAGAGATAAAGATCGAAGACTAAAAGGCGTTGGCACACGCCTATTTGAGTTTACAGTAAAAGAGAGTATGAGGAGAGGTTATGAAGGAAGGGTTATTGCTTGGCCCATAACAAGAGATGGCATTAGATTTTGTTCCCACATTGGTATGACTTTGGACCCGAATAGGTATAAGAAAATAGGGGGAGAGGATAGACTTGGCTACTATATTTTAACACCCACAGCTGCTAAAAAAGTCCTTGAAGGCAAATATGAGGAGTTACCCTATACAGCCAAGCCGCCCGCGGAAGCCGAAAGGCCGGTTGTCCAGCCGACTGCGAGATTCTGGCAACGGGTCGGAAAATGGATTGGAGGTATTATGGGCAAAGGGCCGTTCACTAGGCTGTTCACGATTCTCACTGTAGGCACAATTATCTGGCTATCCACAGGAATAAGCCATGCCGCGCCTGGTGTACAGAATGAGCTGGAACAGGCAGCCACTCAGGCGAGCCAGGGAGATATAGCTGGTGCTGTAGTTCGAGTGTTAGGTGTGGCTTTGCCCATCGTTGCTGGCTTTGTGGCATTTATGGTGAGAGGTAGAGAAGGCCAGCCCGGCGCTGAGACGCCGAGCGAGCCAGGCAAGGAGAAAATTCGTGCTGCTCAGATTGGTAAGGAGCGAAGTAGACCTCTCAGTAGAGCATCGGTAGTAGAACAGATAGGTTACGAGTACGATCCCGGGTATTTATTCGCTTACGATGACTTTCTCCTGTTCTCTGGGCTTCGTGAGTTTCGTGGCAGTTCCTCCCCACTTGTTGATCTACTTGGGAAGTTAGTTGAGCAGAATCAACGCGTCGTTTGGGTTGATGTAGGCTGCGGCGAAGGCACCGCACTGAGGGAGGGCGTGGAGCGATTTGGAAAGACTTTAATAGCATATGGGGTAGATCCACTAGCGGAACCTAGCCCGACCGACCATTCTATCCAATTGATTCCTGACCTAGCGGAAACGGTGAAGCTTCCTGAGTCAGCAGATGTTATCACTGCCTTCTATTCGCTCGAATACTCCGAAGCCCCTGTGGAAGCCTTGGTAAACCTCTACAACCAACTTAAGCCGGGTGGTCGCCTCATTGTGAGTTGGAATCCTTTACTCGTCCTGCTCCAGAGTGGGGAGCAAAGAGAGGAGCTTACTCACGGGCTGGTAAATGTTATGAAGAACGCGGGTATCAAAGTTCAGATTGGCAGAGGGCTTATGGTGATTCACAAACCAGATGCGAGGCGACTCAGCGTTAGCTTGGAGCGCGTTGCGTGGGGGAAGACAGTCGGTAGTGATTTTGTGGCTACGACTTATCAGCCGGCTGATCCCAATGTGCCATGGGTTCATCTCGAGCCGACCGCTGTGCCGCAAGCCGAAGAGCCGACTGTGGGATTATGGAGCAGGTTTACAAGGTGGGCTGGAAATATTATTCTTAGAGGACCATTTACGAGGCTATTCACGATTCTCACTGTAGGAACAATTATATGGCTATCCACAGGAATAAGCGAAGCTGCTGGTCGTGAAGTGCAAGAGGGTGTGCAACAGGCGGCGAGTCAGGGAGATGTAGGTAGTGCCGCACTTTGGGTAGTTAAGGGTGTAGCAGTTGTTGCCATAGGCATACTGGTTGCTTATGGGGCAAAAGCTCTCAAAACATGGATGGAACGAAGAGCAGTCTCCACTATGGCGGAAGAAGTAGAGAGATTACTGGATAGAGACCGACTGGGTAGGGCAAGGGAACTTTATAGGCGAGTTATGGAAAGGGTTGCACGCTCTCCCATACCTCCAGGAGAGATTGGTAGGATGGTTATTCCCATAATGTTACGATTGTTAAATGAGGAGTATAAGCTCCTCATACCAGCGGTAAAAGGTGAACCAGAAGGGCTATTGCCACTTGGAAGAGCTTATGGATACCTGCCAGAGGAGATAGAAGAAGGGGGACCTGGTGTGAGGGCCAAGCAGTTTGTGCCTGGAGCTGGTAGAAAACTCGGACCAGTTACTCCTGAAGTAAGAAAGGAAATAGAAAAACAAATAGATAAGACGAGAAAGGCGCTGGAGCGCGCAATAGAAGGTATCGAGAAAGGTCCTCGCACATTTAATCCTTTAACTGCAGGAAGAGGTATGGTATACATAGGACCAAGAGGAGAAGTTCTTGTATTTGACCACATTGGACCTGAGGGGGTGATTTTTGAAGTTATTGGTCGTCCAGAAAGAGAGCATCATTTAGTTCCTTCCAGCGTTATCGAAAGTGCAAGGAAGAGAGGTTTGAGTTCTTTTGAAGGTTATAGAGAAGCACAATTCAAGCCAGAGCTACTCGCACCTCTACCTCAGCCTCCACAAGCAATAATTCAATTATATCAGCCAGAGCTTATGCCAGGTAGGCCATCGGGCTATCCCATTACTGGAGAGATTGAGTTTAGAAGCATTGAAGAGATAAAGCGTGATTTGGTGAAAGTTGTGGCAGCTCAATTTATTGAGACCGTTCCTGCGGGTTCGATTAATCGAACCCTTACACAGGTGAATGCAAGGGCTAGCAAGATTGTTGAACAGTTCTTGACTAAAAGCATTATTCCAAAGACTGAAGTAGAGAGAGAAGCTTTGATAAGAGCGGTTAGCGAGGTTGAGGTGGGGACTTTTGGCAAAGAGCCTTTGAACTTCACTCAAATGGTGATTAGAGAAGTTCCCAGAAGAGAAGAACTGGAAAGTGCACTTAAGAGGAAAGGTTTGACATTAGAAGAACTATTGAGAGAACTCTTCAGGAATAGGCCGACCTATATGCATGATGTGGTCTATTTCTATCTGGGAGTTCTAATTCCGAGAGGAACTATCCTTTCCGGGTTTGAGAGGGAGTTCCTTTCTCAGAGCCTGGTATCGAGGACCTTGGAACTTCTCCACGAACTTGCTCCTGAAGTGGGATTCAATCTTGCTGCTGAAAGGTGGGCTGAAAAGGTTGAATCGCTAAGAGAAGAGTATGGTACGGTGCTATTGAGGCAACTGGCTTTGTCAGAGAAAATGGAGGAACTGGAGACGGCGGTCCGAGAAGAGGTTAAAAGAGCAGGGATGGAACTCCGTGTCCAACCAATTCTTGAAGCGATTAGAGAGAATAGGGTTGAAGGGTTGACCATTCCTGAAAAAGAGATAGTCCTCAGGGCAGTTATGGGAGCAAGGATATGGAACCATGGCTCAACCATGTGGCAGGTTCTCGAACAGGTCTTCAGAATGGGGATTGGTCGCGCTCTTCCTTCAAGGATAGACGGGAGAGAGATCAAATTGACATATATGCCTCAAGAAGAGTATGAGAAATTAGAAGGAAAGATAGCCATGGATAGAGGAAAGGAAGTCTTCATAAAGAGCCGAGCCATGCTCCGCGTAGAAGAGAGAGAAGGAGAAAGATGGAGAGTTGAGGTGATACTCAACGGAGGATATAACACGCTCACGGGTATTTTCTACAGAGCTCTCCATGAACTAATTTACGCAATGATTCTGAATGTACAGGGAAGGGTCCCAGTTGAAGCAGAAGTTAACCGTGAACTTGCTGGGTTAATAAACTACTATCTTACTGCAGGAGCCATTTTTGAGAGGCTGGATAAAGGCGTACAATATGTTCTGAGTCCTGAAATGGTTGAGCTCATAATGGAAGTTCCAGAAAAAGGATTGACGAGAGAGATTGTTCCTGAACTAGTAAAAGCAATGCCCGCCTTAGTCGGCAGGGTTTCCGAAGTTTCTACCTATGAGCCGATTGCAAGATACGAGGTTAGTCCTGAAGTTATTGACTTTGAGGGAACGAGGGTATTTGTGTTCGATTTGCCGAGCTTGTTCAAAGTAAAAGTTAGATTTGGAGAGATAACCGTTGAGCCAAGGAGCCCGGCCGTGTTCAAGGTTATGGAGAATATCCTGACGGTTGCGGAGAGAGAAGGAAAGCCCGGCAAAGTCAGGTTTGCTTTCGTCTCTAATGTGAGGGGTCTAAGTAGAGAAGTAATGGAGCAGATGCTTATTGACTATATGATAGATTATGGACTACCTCCAGAAACTGTGAGTCGGCTTGTTGACAGGAATCTTGTGCTCGATAAGTTTACTCTAAGACAAACCGGAAAATGGATGGATACGAGAGATGTTTATAACGCAGTTATCAGGGCTCTGACCGGAAAGGAATCCAGAGAAGTTACTGGCGTGGAGATGATAATCCTTACTGACAATGAAAGGAGATGGAGAGAGAGGATGAGGGAGATTTTGTGGGTTGTCCTGTCACCGCCAAAGAAGGGAGAGATGATTTCCACAGCTTCTGGTCTTGTAGTGGCAATTGAAGGTCAACTCTCGGAATGGTTAATACAATTTATAAGGGCAAATTATAATGAAGAAGAAGCAGAGAAGCTTCTTAACATAATCAGGAGAGATAATAGAGTCATCTTGCCGGCGACACCAGTTCCCAGAAAATATTTAGATAGAATGGAGATGGAAAGGAAGATATATAGAGTCCAGGCATAGGAATAGATACATATTTGAAATTGTAGTGGCAAAGCGGAAACTTTGCCTTTCTCTTAGTAGCGGAGCGAAACTCCGCTATTTTTCTATTTCACTTGTTGACATTTAGATTTTTTTCTGATAAATTATTCCAATGTTATGGGAGCCGGGTTCTCTTAGTCCTATGAACTACTAGGACCTTTTTTTAACAGAAATCACAATTTTTCTGGACATAATGGGCTACGGTGAAAAAGTTAGTTTCTACATTTTTTCTATTTTTTCTTCTATCTATGTCAGTCAACTCTTATGGTGAAGAGGAAGCTATCCTTCCCCAGGATGTGCCTAAAGGTTCCCTATCTTTAGCCAATTTCGACAAGGGTTCGACGGATAATCTTCAGCCCTACTGGGGAGAGTGGGGTTCAGGTCTTAATTTCTCTTTCGATTCTAATCGTATGGAGGATAAAGAGGGCTTCTCTTTGAAGCTTGAGTATGACCTCGACCCTCCCAATAACAATCTCAACGGTTGTCGCATTAGATTTGAGGGAGAGATCACTGATATTTTTGACGGAATCGTATTCTATGTGAAGGGCGAGGAAAAAGTGGGTTTTACCGATAGATTTACTGTTACTTTTAGGGGCAAGCAGGAAAGTGGGACTTATTTAGTGAGGGGAGTGACCAGTTCCTGGAAACTGGTGCCAATCCTTTTTAGCGAGTTTCGAGGAATTAGTGACTGGAGTAAAATAAATGAACTGGATATTCTTTTTGACTCGGAGACTGTAACCGGTTCAAGAGGCGCCATATATATAGATGACATCTTCTTATCAACGGGCTGCGATTTAGAAACAAAGCAGGTTAAACCATCGGACCTTGTGATAGGGGAGTCGAGAACTGATATACTGATAAGCAACTTAAAGGGATTCCCTGCGGCTGGGTCAACGAAAAGGGAAATGCCGAAGGGAGAAGAGGAATTCCTTCAGACTATAGCCAGGGATACTTGGGGATACTTCCGGGATATAGTAGATAAGGAAAGGAATCTGCCTCTAAATTATATCCAGGTTGCACCAAAGAGAGCAGTGGGTGATTATGTGAGCACTACCGATTTGGGACTCTACTTTATCTCGGTTATCTCCGCTTATGATTTGGGATTTATTGATAAAGAGGAAGCCATGGAAAGAATAGGAAGCAGTCTAGACACTGTGGAGAAGTTAGAAAAAGTCCATGAACTTATGTACAACTATTATGATACAACAATCCTTAATCAGACAAGCAATTTTCTCTCCTTTGTCGATAGTGGATGGTTCATAATAGGTCTAATTATTGTCCGTCAAACATTTCCTGAAGAGCTGGGGGGGAGATGTAATAGGATAATCGATTCTTACGATTTTTCCTTCTTTTACGACCGTGCAATCGGGCAGATGCGCCACGGCTACCATATGGATAGCAAAAGGTATTCCGAGTACCATTACGGAGCATTTTATACTGAAGCCAGGGCGATTAGCTTGATGGCTATTGGGAAAGGGGATGTCCCCCAGGAGCACTGGTTCAAGATATATCGCACTTTTCCTAAAGAATGGAAATGGCAGAATAAGATTCCCTATGGGAAGTTCAAGAGATATTTAGGTATAGATGTATTCGAAGGCTATTACAAATATGATGGACTCGATATAGTTCCGAGCTGGGGAGGGAGTATGTTTGAGGGGCTGATGCCTACTCTGGTAATTAAGGAGGGGGAGATTGGAAAGAAGAATCTTGGTTTGAACAACGCAAGGTATGTTGAAGCACAGATTAGATTTGCGAATAAGAAGGGTTTTCCGGTGTGGGGACTATCTCCCTGCTCGATTCCAAGGGAAGGGTATGACGCATATGGGGTAGCAGACATAGGTATGAAAGGCTACGGTGCTGATGTAATCACTCCCCACGCCACATTTCTTGCTCTTGAAATTGTGCCTGAGAAAGCAATTGAAAATCTAAGAAAATTTCTTCAAGTTTATCCCGATATATATGGGGAATACGGATTTTTCGATTCAGTGGATGTCAGGACAGGCGAAGTCTCGAAAAAATACTTGTGTCTTGACCAGGCAATGGTATTGATTCCGATTAATAACTATCTTAAGGGTGGGATAATCAGAAACAGGTTTCATAATGACGAAATCGGAAGGAGGGCAGAGTATTTACTGGGGATAGAGGAATTCTATTGAGGAAATTTGTAGCTGCAAAGCATAAGCTTTGCTTTCTTATTAGCCCCGACCTATCGGGGCAGCTACATTTAATCATGGCAGAGCTTGGTTCTATAGCTACATGGGCTAAAAGGAAATTATGAGAAAAGAGAATTTATTTAAGAATTGCACAATATCAATTTCAGTGGTTCTTCTTTTACTCGTTTGCTTGCAGAAAAAAAGCCTTGCCAGAAAGGAAGAGGATAGTATTACTGTCTGGGCTATGGGCGCGGAAGGAATGAAGATTGCAGAAATGGCCCGGAGATTTGAAACGGCAAATCCAGGAATTAAGATTATCACCCAGGCAATTCCCTGGGAGGCTGCCCACGAGAAACTCATCACTTCGGTTGTAGGAGAGATTCCACCCGATGTTTCTCAACTGGGAACTACCTGGATGGCCGAGTTTCAGGCCATGGGGGCTCTTGCCCCTGTTGATGAATTTATATCAAGTTCGAAAATTGTCACCGAGGATAAATTCTTCACTGCTTCCTGGAAGACAAACTTCATAAATGGAAAAGTCTATGGGGTTCCCTGGTATGTGGACACAAGGGTTATATTCTATAGAAAGGACCTTCTCAAGGAAGTTGGGTTCAACTACCCTCCTCGTACCTGGGAGGAACTGGAAAAGATAGGAAAGGCTCTGGTCAAAGATAGGGATGGGGACGGCAAGATTGACCAGTTTGGAATGGCTCTTCCTGTTAAGGATTGGAATATTCTTTCGATGTTCATCTGGGAGAATGGTGGAAACATCTTAACTCCTGACAATTCAAAACCGGATGTGGAAAGTGAAGCAACACGAGGAGCATTTGAGTTTTACCTTAAGCTTTTCCAAGAGAAGATTGTGCCCACTACAGAAGCTGTGGATGTAGACCTGTTCCACGCTTTTAGAACTGGATTCTATCCAATCTTTATCTCCGGTCCTTGGATGATAGAATTAACACGGAATGAGTTAGGCAAAGAATATGAGGGTAAATGGGATGTGTCAATGATGCCCAGGAAGAAGTTTCCCACCTCGTTTGTGGGAGGATGCAATTTAGTTATTTTTAATGGTTCAAAACATAAAGACATTGCCTGGAAATTTATAGAGTTTATGAGCCAGCCAGAGGTACAGGTAGAATGGTATAAGATGACCACAGACCTCCCTGCAGTCAAATTTGCCTGGAAGGACCCATTCTTCGACGATAAACCGATGTTGGGAGTTTTTGGTGCACAGCTGAACTATACCGAGGCTCCTCCCAATATTCCGGAATGGGAACAGATTGCTGATGCTATGCAGAGGAGAATGGAAGAGACAATTTTGGGAAAAATGGGTCTGGATGAAGGATTAAGAACATTGACTGGCGACATTGGGGAAATATTGGGCAAGAAGAAGAAAATGGTGAGTACGGGAAGATTCTTCTTGAGTCTTGGTGCAATTCTAATCTTTATCCTGGGACTTGCCTTCGTTTGGCGAAAGTATCGTCAAAAGGTGCGAGAAGTCGAGATAGTAGCGGAGGAGAGGATCTCTGGAGTCAAGAGGCTTTTTGGTTCTTTCAGAAAATATCATGCTCCTTACCTCTTTATTTTTCCTTCCTTGGCTATTCTATTTGTCTTTCTCTTTCTTCCAGTTCTTGTCTCCTTTATTATGAGTTTAACCAACTGGGATATCTATGGGCTTGCCAACTGGAAAAACATCTCCTTTGTTGGCTTAGGCAACTATCAGACGCTCCTCAGCGATAGAATTTTCTGGAAATCTCTATTCAATACATTCTACTTTGTGGTGGTCGGAGTTCCCTTCGCCATCTTCCTTGCGCTTCTGATGGCTATTATCCTGAATGAAGAATTTGTTAGATTCAAATCTTTCTTTCGTGCTTCCTATTTTGCCCCGGTGGTAACGACTCTGGTTGCAGTAGCTGTAGTCTGGAGATGGCTTTATAATCCTGACTACGGTTTAATAAACTGGGTCCTGCAAGAAGTAGGTTTACCTCCTCAGAACTGGCTTGGCGATACGAGATTGGCTATGCCCTGTTTAATTATTATGGCAGCATGGAAGAATTTCGGCTACAATATGGTTATTTTTCTTGCTGGGCTTCAGGCAATTCCAGACAGTCTCTACGACGCTGCCAAAGTGGATGGTGCTACCTACTGGCAGAGATTCCTCTATATAACCTTGCCTGGCCTGAAGCCGACGACCCTCTTTGTTACAGTTACCACTATGATAGGATTCTTTCAATTTTTTGCCGAGCCGTATGTGATGACGAAAGGAGGCCCATTGAATTCCACAATTTCTGTTGTTCTCCATATGTATAATCAGGGTTTCAAGTTCTTCAGAATGGGTTACGCCTCTGCTATTGGCTATATACTATTCGGTATCATTGTAGCTTTCACTATTTTGCAGATAAGATTACAAAAAGAAGCATATGAAGGAGTGTAGGAGCAATGATAAGAGAGGTTACTGTAACGAAGACCATCACATTAATCAGAAGGATATTTATTCATCTTTTTCTACTTGTGGGGATTGTTATTACTCTGGCTCCTTTTGTCTGGATGATTTCGACTTCATTTAAATCTACTGAGAGTGTATTCACGTATCCTCCTCAGTGGGTTCCCAAGCATCCAACACTGGAGCAGTACCAGAAGCTTTTCAGCGAGGTAAATTTTTTGCAATTTTTCATGAATAGCGTCATTGTGGCTTTGGGAATAACTCTCTTTAGCCTCTTCTTGAACTCTCTCGGCGGGTATGCTTTTGCCAAATATAGATTTCCAGGAAGAGAGAAGATATTTGCTCTTCTTTTGGCCACTATGATGGTGCCAGGCCAGATAACGATGATACCCGTCTTTCTTATGTTGAAGAGCGTGGGACTAATAAACAGTTACTGGGGACTGATAATTCCTGCCGGAGCAAGTGCCTTTGGAATATTCTTAGTGAGGCAATTCGTTACTACTATTCCCAATGACCTGATTGAATCGGCAAGAATAGATGGCTGTTCTGAATTTAGAATCTTCTGGAGCATTATCTTGCCTCTTTGTAAACCAGTTTTAGCTGCGTTGGGAATCTTCACTTTTATGGGTTCCTGGAATGCCTTCCTCTGGCCGTTAATTGTAATGATTAAAGAGAATATGTACACATTACCAGTTGCCTTGGCTAACTTGAGTGGCCAATATGCCACCAAATTTGGCTTGCTTATGGCGGGAGCAGTGGTGGTAGTTGCGCCTGTAATTATCGTCTTCATTCTCGCACAAAGGTATGTGATTAAGGGAGTTGCAGTAACAGGTTTAAAACAGTGAATGTAGGGGTGGCACGCAGTTTATCCCGATAAATCGGGATGGCCACCCAAATTAAGGGACGGCACAGAGTCCGTCCCCTACACTACCCACAAAATGAAGAGACAGGAAATTAGGGTGGAAAAGGGAAGTTTCGTCCTCGGGGGTAAGCCTTTCTTTATGTATTCAGGAGAGGTTCACTACTTCAGAATTCCCAGGAGAGACTGGAAAGACCGATTAAGAAAGGCCAAGGCCGCAGGACTCAATACCGTCAGTTCCTATATTCCTTGGTGCTGGCATGAGTATGAGGAGGATTCTCTCGATTTCACCGGGAATACTAATCCACAGCGTGACTTACTTGGATTTATTAAGGTTCTGGAAGAGTTGGGCCTATATTTTCTCGCCCGAGTTGGCCCTGTATCTAACGCGGAGCTCGTTTACGAAGGGTTGCCACATTGGCTTTTGAAGGACCATCCAGAAATTTATGGTGAGGGGAAAGGATTGAGTGACCTTCCCCATGTCACTCTCGTATCTTACCTGAATCCCACATTCCAAAAATATGTGAAGAGATGGTACGACAGAGTGCTGCCTATCGTGGAAAGACATCAGGTTACAACAGGAGGAAATATAATTCTCGTCCAACTCTGTAACGAAATAGGTATGGTGCATTGGGTAAACAAAACTGCAGACTATAACCCAACTACAACCAAGCTATATCAGGACTTCTTAAGAAAAAATTATGGCGAAATTAATAAACTTAATAAGAATTACGGAACAAACTACACTGACTTCAACCAGATTGAGCAACCTGAGGGTCAAGCAGATTCTGATTGGAAACCAGTTTTCTGGGACTGGGCAAAATTCTATCGCTGGTATCATGCTAAATATTTTCAATCTTTAACCCAGCAGGCAAGAATCCGACAAATCAACCTTCCAGTAGTAGCCAATATTCCCCAATTTTATGATTTCGATGTGCGGGGTAGAGGAATCTATAGTCCTATGACTACCTCAATGTTTCGTGATTTTCCTTTATACGTTCCTGAAGTCATATTTGGTGGCGCATATTGGCCACGGCGCTTAGATTATGATAATTTTCATGATATAACTCTCTCTACAGAAACAGTGAAGATGGTTTCTGCCCGAGATGTGCCTACTATATGCTGTGAGCTTCAGACGGGAATATTGCGTGGCCGTCCCAAGATTCAACCTCCTGATGTGGAACTCCTTCTTAAGGGTTCGATAAGTCAGGGACTAAATGGAGTCAATTTTTATCTTTTTTGCGGAGGAGAAAATCCGCAGGGTTTGGGAGTTTTTGGTTCCTATCATGATTGGCAAGCGCCCATATCTCCAGAAGGGAAAAAAAGAGTCCATCTTGAGTCCGTAAAATCTTTTGGTAAATTTATCAGGACATTTGGAGATAAGTTAGCGTTAACTGAAAAGGAGTTCGATACTGTCTTTGGTTTCTACACTCCTTACTACGCTACAGAATATTTAAGAGGAGGATTTGCCAGCGAACTTGAGGGGAAGAGAGACCAGCTCTTCTTTGACGGTGTGGCAAGGCTACTCCAGCTTACTGGTATAAACTACACGCTAAAGGATTTAGAGAGAAGTTCTATCGGTCAACTTCTTTCCCATC
>Ga0315308_1000981_pt1 | contig 16385 bp, 14 predicted proteins | sample TDP3_MG_FD_203078 | JGI IMG/M metagenome (GOLD analysis project Ga0315308, IMG submission 203078) | Freshwater sediment microbial communities from Lake Towuti, South Sulawesi, Indonesia - TDP3 | ecosystem: Environmental > Aquatic > Freshwater > Lake > Sediment | place: Indonesia: South Sulawesi... | reverse complement strand
CCTAAAGAACTCGAGTTTACTTTCAACTTCTTGGACGCTGAGAAGAATGGGTGGAAAAAAGAAGCTTAGCTTAAAGCAAATGGACCGCATGCAAACTAAAAAGGACGAGGAAGAAGAGAAAAGAAAGAAAGAAAAGGGAGGGCTGGCAAAAGAAAAGAAGCCCGCTAGCATAATTTGCCCAGATCCAAAAAGTGAAAAAATCGTTAATGAAATAAAAAAAATGAATGTTTTGACGCCGTACGCTGTTGCCTCGAGGTTCAACATACGGATAAGCACAGCGAAGAATTTTTTGGAGCAACTTGAAGAGATCGGAGCGATTCAGCTGGTTTCTGGAAGTCACAGCATCAAAATATACAAGGCAGCAAGCTAATTCTAATAGCTTGTCTTTACGGCTTCTTTTCATTTCTTCATAGCCGGGAGTTGAGGATAGTTTGAAATTTCCAGAAAGGGTCTATACTATTGAAGAAGTAAAAAGAGCAAAGAAACTTGTAGATAAGGGCCATAAACACCGCTTAAGAGTAAAGGGAAGTTCAAGCTTCAAGCAGAAAGTTAAACAAGCCCTTGAGCTTGTCAAAATCGCTGGATACTACGAGTTGTTAAGGACATATATCCGAAGTATAATAGAGATAGACGGACTAACCCAGCTTCGGGAGGCAGAAGCGGCAATCTGGGCGAACAAGTATGCTGTTGAAAACCCTGTAGACGCTGCCAGTGTTTTCGTCCAAAAAGCCAACCACATGAAAGAGTATCTGGAAGGCAAGCTTTACTATGGCGGTGTAGCAGAGAAGCGTTCAGTTGAAGAGCGCAAAAAATTTCTTGAAATATTAAAAAATAGTAGCAAGGAAAAAGAAGTAAGGGAAGAATGTGAGAAACTTCTAAAAATGTGGAACGACAACCTAGTCTACTAAATGCTCAACCTTGATTCTTGTTCCACTCTTCACTTGCCTAAACAGTTCCAGATTTTTTGTAACTTTGCCCAAAACGTTCACGGGACTATAGGGCTGAGATTCTCCGAAGAATATGCATATGGCGCTGCCCATAGGCCAAAAAGCAACTGTTCCGTTTTCAACTGTACTTTTGGCTTTTTCTTCCCCCATCTTAACTGGTATTTCAAAGTAAACTTCCTCCTTCCACAATGCTGCTCTACCCTCTACTGGAAGCTTTCGGGTAATCATATCTACGGTTCTTGGCGCCAAAAAACGTACGAGTTCCCCTTCGGCTTCTCCTAATCCTTCGATTATGAATTTTATTTTAACGCGGGAAATCGCCTCTTCGTTGCTCATTGTTTTTTGCTCCTTTTGAGGAACTCTACTAATATCTCTTCAAGCGAAATTGGTCCTAACACCTGGAGTTCATACTTGACTCTTACAGTTGGCCTACTTATGGCTACTACTCTTCTTAAGTCGATGGGAGTGCCGATGATCACGACGTCGCAGGGGGTACGGTCGATGGTTTCTTTAAGTTCTGCTACCTGCTTTTCTCCATAGCCTACAGCTGGAAGAATCGGGCCTAAATGCGTGTACTTTTCATAAGTTTCCTTTATTGAACCAACGGCGTAGGACTTTGGATTAACAACTTCCATGGCTCCAAAGTTTTTCGCAGCTATCGTTGCTGCGCCGTAGGGCATGTTGCCATGCGTCAATGTTGGCCCATCTTCAATCACCAATGCTCGCTTTCCTTTAATTAATTCAGGCTTGTCAGCCGTTATAGGCGAATATGCTTCCAAGATTGTAGCGTTTGGATTAACCGTCTTTATGTTTTGTTTAACTAGCTTCACATTGTTTGGGTCTGCAGTATCAATCTTGTTAATAACTACAACATTTGCCATCCGCAGATTGGCTTCGCCAGGGTGATAAGTGATTTCGTGCCCCGCTCTGTGGGGGTCGGCTACAACAATGTGCAAGTCGGGTCTGTAAAAGGGCAGGTCATTGTTGCCCCCATCCCAGACGATTACGTTTGCTTCCTTTTCTGCTTCTCTAAGAATTTTTTCGTAGTCTACTCCTGCATAAACAATTATTCCATTGTCAATGTGTGGCTCATATTCTTCTCTTTCCTCGATTGTACACTCGTATTTGTCCAAATCTTCGTACGAAGCGAAACGTTGCCAAACTTGTTTACTTAAGTCTCCATAGGGCATTGGATGCCTAATGACAGCAACTCTTAAGCCTTTATTCTTCAATATGTTGGCAACTTGACGTGAGGTTTGGCTTTTACCTGAGCCTGTTCTGACAGCGCCTACAGAAACAACCGGGACTGTTGCTTTCAGCATTGTTGTTTTTGGTCCCATCAAACAAAAGTCCGCACCGCTTGCCAATGCCACTGAGGCCTTGTGCATAACATATTCATGCGAAACATCGCTGTAGGCGAAGACAATTTGGTCGACGGCGTTCTCCTTTATCAACCTTGGTAGCTCCTCCTCCGGAAGAATGGGTATCCCATTGGGGTAATTAGGTCCCGCGAGTTCCTTAGGATAAATTCTTCTTTCTATCCCAGGAATCTGCGTGGCCGTGAACGCCACAACTTCATAAGAGCTGTTGTTTCTGAAATGAACGTTAAAGTTGTGAAAGTCTCTTCCAGCTGCACCCATAATGATAACTTTAGTTTTTTGCACACTGCCTCCTCCGAAGAATATATAGGCGAGGAGGTGGAATACTACCTAAGCATTCCATATAAACCTTAATGCCAAAAGCCTACGCTAGGAGATGTAAAAGTGTTTTACCTATGTAATCTATTTGTTCTTCCGTGACGCGTGGATGAACTGGCAAAGACATAATCTGTTTGGCCGCCTCCTCTGTTTCTGGAAGCCCGAACTTTCCAAAAACATTGCGGTAGTAAGGCATGAGATGCACAGGGTTTACGTAATAAACTTCAGCACCTATGCCTTCCTTTTTTAACTCTTCAACAATTCTGTCTCTTTCTCTTTCCGTTGCATCCTTGAGCCTAACTGTGTAAAGGTACCAGCTGTGCCCGAAATTTTTTGGTTCCTCCGGCAACTGCAACTTCTCAGTTTTTTTAAGTATTTCAGTTAACCTTCTCGCGTTGCTGCGCCGTTTAGACAAAAAAGCAGGTAATTTTTTGAGTTGCACGCAACCAATTGCAGCCTGTATTTCAGTCATGCGATAGTTGTGACCAAGCATGAAAGACGCATACTTCGCTTTTTCTCCATGGCTTCTGATTAGCCGCATTTGGTCTGTCATTTCATCGTTGCTTGTTGTTATGACCCCGCCTTCGCCTGTAGTCATGTTTTTGCTTGCGTAAAGACTCCAGCACGCAACATCAGCAAAGAAACCTGCAGGTTTCTCCTTGTAGGTTGCACCATGAGCTTGGGCCGCATCCTCAATAACTATCAAGCCATGTTTTTCGGCGATTTCCTTGATAGGCTGCAGATCTGCTGGTAGACCATAAAGGTCCACAGGTATTACAGCTTTAGTCTTTCTTGTTATGGCTTCTTCAATTTTTTTGGGCAGAATATTGTAGGTTTTGGGGTCTATATCTACAAAAACTGGTTTAGCCCCAGCTATGACAACAGCCTCAGCCGTTGCCACAAAGGTAAAGCTTGGCAAAATTACTTCCTCGCCAGGTTTTACGTTTGCGGCCAAAACTGCCACATGAAGAGCAGCCGTGCCTGTATTTACGGCTATGGCGTGTTTCGTATTTGCAAAGTTTGCGAATTCCTTCTCGAATTTTGTAACCACCGGCCCAGCGCCAAGACTATGTGTCAGTATGCCACTTTTCAGAACTTTGACAACAGCTTCGATTTCTTCTTCTCCAATCTGAGGGGCATTTATAGGGATCAACCTTTTCAGCCTCGCTAGCATGTATTATACTGTAATATAATAAACTAGCGCGCGCCATGTTTTGATTCTTTTTATTGAGCTCCCAGTTCTTTTTCTACTTCTTTTCTTTTGCGAGAAACTCATATTCTCTAGATAGCTTCCCAAGCCATCTTTTGATAGCCAAATTGCACTCTTCATTGTAATTTCAGCCCAATACTTTGATACGCCTCGCAGAGCACGTTTTCTCAATAAATGCAACGAAAATTGGTTTGCTGAAATTCTGAGAATATGAAAGAATGTACTCTGTTGACAGCGATCTTATTAAGCTTTAATGATGACAGAAACGTATCGCATTAGACTGTTATCAATAAACTGCAGACCTTGTTTCACTGCTACTCAACGCGCACTACATGCTCGGTTCCGTAGTCAGTTATAACTTTGAGAAAGCGTCCTCGAAGGGTGTTGTCGAGGCTTGGATCACCGGTGTCAACCCTTAGACTTTTCAAGCTTCTCAATTTGCCTTCTGTAGCAATTACAACTATGTTATCCAGACCTGCCCGGCGAATCACTTCTGAGCTTATCTGCTGGTTTCCCCTTCCAAATATGAAGCCTTGACCGCCTATAGGCGTAACAATGATTTGTGCGGTCTTTCCGCGTATTGCCGCTAGGATTTGCTTCTCGTTTACGTCGCTTGCCACTATTTTCTTGTTGTAGAAGATGTCCACTCCTAAGAGAGTTTTCTCAGCGTCTAAGAGGTCGCCGATTGTGCGCGTTGTCGTTCCAGGGCCAACAATGTAGATCACGTCAGGTTTCATGGTTTCAATGATGTATATTGCTATAGCTGCTTGGTTACGCAGTTCATTCTCTGTTATTGGACTCGCCAGCTTCGCTCCTTGAACCAAAGACGGCTCGTAAGGAGTTAGTAAGTACCCGTAAAGCCTTGCCGACACACGACCCTCCCTAAACGCGTTTTCATCAACATCCATTACCTCCGCTTCTCGTAGGGGCAGTTCTTCCCACAGAAAACCTATAACTATCTTCGCTGCAGCCTTGAGGTCAACAGCAAAAACAGAGCTGTGCATCTTTACCCCTGTTGGAACGCCCAATACAGGAATATCAGTGTTGATTGCTTCCAGTATATTTCGAGCCGTTCCGTCTCCACCACAGAATACGAGAAGATCAGCGTTTGCGTCTACGATTTTTCTTGCAATTTCCCTCGTATCTTCAGCAGTAGTTTCTCTCTTTCTTTTTCCAAAAACTGTGCAGGCAAAGCCGCAGCTTATGGCTTCTTCTTCGCCCATATTTCCAGCGCCTACAACAAGCCGCATCTTTCTGTCAATGAACTTTAATTCGGAGAGAAACGATATGGCCCTCATAGGCGCTATGGGTTTTGCGCCGAGAGATATAGCTTTTTTTAAAACCGCCCTGCCATCAGTGCCTTTAAGTCCAACAGCGCCTCCCATTCCAGCAACAGGATTGACAATTAACCCAAGAGTTTTTGCAGAAACTTCATTTTCAGATTTTGCACACAACGCGTATCCCTTTTCTAATTATACATAAGAGCAGACAATAAGTGAGAACAAGTAACAATTAAGGATGTATGTACCAAGGTCTTTTGTGACACAAAAAATGAGAGGTTACGCGTTGCCGCGTCATCCCTCTGCGTCTCAGGTGCTTTTTCACATGGGAAAATTTTTTAAATAAACTTCCTTTTGACCTCATCTAGCCAAGGATAAAGTTTTCTAAGTTTTCTCATCGATTCTTCAACTTTTTCTGTCGGATATTCATATGGGGGTAACTTACCGCGCAAGTAATCATCGTAGGCTTGCATGTCGAAGTAACCGTGACCGCACAGCAGGAAAAGAATAACCTTTTCTTCTCCGGTTTCTTTGCACCTCAATGCTTCATCAATGACTCCTTTGATGGCATGGGCTGGTTCTGGAGCAGGTATTATACCCTCAGTTTGAACGAAGAGCTTAGCAGCATCGAAGACCTCTACTTGGTTATATGCTTTCGTTTCTAATTGCTTCTCTGAAGCGAGGTTGCTTATGGTAGGAGCTATTCCATGGTAGCGCAGACCTCCAGCATGAATGGGCGCTGGTATGAAATCATGCCCTATAGTGTGCATCGGAACTAGAGGAGTTATCCTTGCCGTGTCACCGTGGTCATAAGTGTATTCGCCCTTTGTAACCTTCGGGCAAGCTGTCGCTTCGGTTGCTACAAAACGAACGTCTTTCGGTGCCTTTCTAGTCACTCTGTCGTAATAGAAGGGCCAGAAGAGCCCAGAAAAGCTGCTGCCTCCGCCTATGCACCCATATATCACGTCTGGGTAGTCTCCTACGATTTTTAGCTGTTCTCTAGTCTCCAATCCAATTACGGTTTGATGCAAGAGAACATGATTGAAAACGCTACCTATGCCGTAGTTGGCTTCTTTTTCATGAACGAGAGCATCCTCAACGGCTTCGCTTATGGCTATTCCCAAACTGCCTGGATTATCAGGGTCTTCCTTCAAGATTCTTCTGCCGCTCTCCGTTTGCGTGCTGGGACTTGCATAGACATCTGCTCCGTAGGATTCCATCATAGTTCTTCTATAGGGTTTTTGTTGATAGCTCACTTTGACCATATAGACTGTGCATTTCAATCCCAACAACATGCATCCGAACGCTAAAGCGGACCCCCATTGACCAGCCCCTGTCTCGGTGGCCATGCGTTCTGCGCCTTCTTTCAGGTTGTAGTAGGCTTGAGCAACGGCCGTATTTGGTTTGTGGCTTCCTGGAGGACTAACCCCCTCATACTTGTAATAGATCTTAGCCGGGGTCTTTAACGCCTTTTCCAGTCCGATAGCTCTGAAGAGTGGAGTAGGTCTCCAAAGCCTGTAGACTTCCCTTACCTCTTCAGGGATGTTTATCCATCTGTCCTTGCTGAACTCTTGGGCAATGATCTCTTTGGGATAGATCCGGGGGACTATTCCAGGTCCAGGCGCCCTCGTCTCAGGCTCTATAAATGGAGGGAGTGGTTTTGGTAGGTCGGGCAATATGCAGTACCACTGTTTAGGTATCTCTTCCTCATCTAGAATTATCTTTCTAGTAGGCATTTCGTTTATCTCCTGTCGTATGAGTTTTAAATCGTACGGTAATGTCATATTTAAATCTTTTGTGTACATATCTATACAGCAAGTAGATCAAACGCATACACCATTTACTTCCAAGATCTGCCGAAACAGTATGATTGTTGCAGAAATGAGCCCACATAGAAAAAATGTTGGTATATGAACTATGGCGATTCTAGCTGAACAAGCGCCCTTACTTTAATTCTTTGAGTGGTACATCAACTCGTTTTTGCATTTTGGAAATGTGGGCCATTTTGTTAGAAAGCAGGACGTAGTGCCATGTGGACTTGGGCGGGAGCAGTCTTCCCCTCAAGGCGGCCTCGATGACCTTCTGCTTTGAATATTCTTTGCCATTCTCAGTAGTCTTGACGCCTATCTTAGGAGATTGATAGTCAACGAAAAGGACAGGTATTTTGGAGCAGCCTAGAAGTTTCAATGCGCCTATCCTGTGATGCCCATCAAGAACCACATTTGTGTTCAGGTCCACCGCTATGGGCTTTTTTAGGATCCCATCCGACTTAATCTCGGCTTGCAGAGCGCAAAGTCTTTTTGTGTCCAATCCTTCGTGGCCTCTCAAAAGAGAAATTTCAGTTATACGGACGCGGGGAATATGATTCTGATTCGCCCCTTTGGAAACCTGTAATATACCCATTTGCTAGCCTCTTTTACGATGTAATTTGTTCGTTAAAGCTCCAATTGAAGCTTTCGCGTACGTTTACGTTCATTAAAGGCAATAAGACTGCAGCTAACATATTTATACTTTGTTGTACAAAAATGTACGTGGAGGAAACGTGACATGTGGAGTAATATTCGGAAGTCTCTGGAAAGCCACCCGGAGCGCCTTAAAGTAGCCCGTATACTTGTAGAAAATGGACTAAGTGTTAAGAATGGGAAAATCCATCTCAACGAGATTGAAATTCCGCCAGTGCGCGTAGCTCGTGTTGCCGGAGTGGATAGGCGAACAGTTAAGGAAACATTGAATGCCATCAAGGTCGATCGTGAACTTCGACCAATATTTGAGGATATAAGGTCTGCTGGACACTCATTGAAAGAAATTGCCAAGCACCTGAGCCTAGGTGTTGTTGAAATAACACCGGTTGATGCTAGAATCCCGGGTATTCTGGCCAATTCCGCCATGATCCTTGCAAAAAACGGTTTAAGCATAAGACAAGCGATTGTGGATGACCCAGAACTGTCGCCAGAACCAAAGCTCACGTTAATTGTTGAGAAAAAGATTCCAGGAGAATTGATTTCTGAGCTTCTAAAAATATATGGAGTGGCCAAAGTTTCAGTATACTAAAACCTAAATGAAATGTAGTAGATAATGTTATTTTTTGTGGATTCAAACCGCTAGGAATAATAGTGGGCTGTTGATCCGTTAATTGTTCTAAATGAGGCTTGTCAATGCCAAAGATAGGTGTTTACGTCTGCCATTGCGGCCTTAACATCGCGGGCGTCGTTGATGTGGAAAAGGTTGTTGAATACGCGAAAACTTTACCGGGTGTTGTGTTGTCCCGAAGCCATACTTATACGTGTTCTGAACCAGGTCAACGCATGATACTGGAAGACGTAAAAGCCTACGGTCTTGACAGAGTTGTCATAGCGACTTGCTCGCCTAGAATGCACGAAGAAACTTTCCGCAGAGCAGTTGCTGAGGCAGGGTTAAACCCCTACTTACTTGAAATCGTCAATTTAAGAGAACATGTTTCTTGGGCCCACGCTGAAGAGCCTGAAAGAGCCACAGAAAAAGCTAAAGACCTCGTGAGAATGGGCGTGGCGCGCGCAGAACTTCTAGAACCTTTGCAACGAAGTAAGGTGCGTGTTGAAAAAATCGTCCTAGTTGTTGGCGGCGGAATCGCTGGCATACAAGCTTCGCTTGATCTAGCCAACGCTGGATTTCAAGTTTATCTTGTGGAAAAAGCTCCAAGCATAGGTGGACACATGGCACAGTTGGACAAAACATTTCCGACCTTGGATTGCAGCGCTTGCATATTGACGCCTAAAATGGTTGATGTGGCCAAGAACCCGAAAATAGAGTTACTGACAAATTCTGAGGTCACCGAAGTTAAGGGTTTTGTGGGAAATTACGAAGTCTTAATTGTTGAGAACCCGCGATACGTGGATGAGAAGAAATGTGTGGGCTGCGAACTTTGTACTAGAGTTTGTCCTGTTAAGGTCCCAGATGAGTTTAACGAAGGTTTAAGCCAGAAACGGGCAATATCTATTTATTCGCCGTATGCGGTGCCGAAAATAGCCACTATTAATCCAAAGTATTGCCTCAGGATACGATTCAATAAAGGTATATGTGGAAAATGCGTAGAAGCATGCACGGCCAATGCCATAAACTTCGAGCAGCAACAAGAAAATGTTCAAGTTAAAGTGGGCGGCATAGTTCTTGCCGTAGGTTCAGAAGTCTTCGACGCCGCAAAAATGCCAGAACTTGGTTATGGGCACAACAAGAACGTCATAACAAATATTGAATTTGAACGAATTGTAAACGCCTCTGGACCCACTGGCGGAAAGATTCACTGCCCCAGTAACGACCAAGCTCCAAAGACCGTAGCGTTCATCCAGTGTGTTGGGTCACGCGATAAACGCTTCCACGAATACTGTTGCCGCGTAGGGTGCATGGCAACATTAAAGCAGGCAATCCTTACCCGCGAAAAACTCGGCAGAGACGTGAACATCTACATATGCTTCATCGACATGAGAGCCTTCGGCAAGGGTTACGACGAATTTTACAGAAGGGCAAGGGATATGGACGTAAACTTCGTTGCAGGGGTGCCCTCTGAAATTCACTCCGACCCAGACGGGACGCTTCACTTTGATGTCTACGATAAGGGAACAAACAAACTTTTGGAAATACGTCCAGACCTCGTTGTGCTGGCCAGCGGACTTGTTCCAAACAGTGACCTTGGAAAGATCAGCGCCCTCTTCCATGCCTCAAGGAGCTCTGATGGGTTTCTATTGGAAGCCCACCCAAAGTTGCGACCACTTGAAAGCGTAATGTCAGGAGTTTTCCTCGCAGGCGCTTGCCAAAGCCCCAAGGACATTCCTGATTCCGTTGCGCAGGCAAGCGGCGCGGCAGCCAAAGCCATAGACTTATTGGCAAGTGGAGAAATTGAGCTTGAGCCTTTGAAGGCTGTTGTTGACGAAGACGTATGTAGTGGTTGCCGTCTTTGCGAATCGGTCTGCCCATTCATCGCAATAGAAATGAAAGCTGAGAAGGCAGAAGGCGTCGAAAAACTTAGGGCGGAAGTCACAGAGGCCATGTGCCAAGGCTGTGGTCTATGCGTGGCAACATGTCCAACCAATGCCATTAAGATGCGACATTATACTGATGAACAGGTTTTAGCCCAAGTCGAGGCGGCTTGTTTGGAAACGGAAGCAGGGGGAGGTCGTTGAATTTGGGCTTAACCGATTTAATGTCAATGGCTAAACCTAACCCAGAAACTCTCGAGAAAATCTTATCAAAACTCGGTGGAAGGGATCTTGTCAACTGCTTCCAATGCCTAAAGTGCACAAGTGGATGCACCGCGCTGAAACTTTTGGAGCTAAAGCCCCATGAGATAGTGAGGCTTGTCAACTTGGGCTTCCTAGATGAGCTAGCCTCTTCAGACATCATTTGGACGTGCGTGACCTGCCTAAAATGCATTCAGAGGTGCCCGCAGAAGGCGTCTCCCTACCACGCGATAATGGCAATGCGAAACCTTGCCGTTGAAAAGGAAGCAAAAGTGCCTGAAGGATACCTGAAGGCTGTTTCGCAAATCCTTGAAACTGGACTGGCAGAAACTGCTCAGAAAGTTGTTACAAGGGAAATGGAAACCTTCGACCGCGAAAGCTTGAAGTTGCCTAAAGTAGCTATGCCCAAAGAAAGCTTTCAAATTTCGTTTATGAGGATTATGGAGGAAAGGTAAATTGAAACTCTCAGTGTTTTGGGGTTGCCGAATATTAACGGGCCAGTATGCCTATGAAATGTCAATCCGAAAGGCGTTCCCCAAGCTCGGTGTCGAACTCGTTGACCTTCCTGAAACCAATTGCTGCGGAGACCCAGTTAAGAGCATAAATGACCCAGCAGCTAACTACCTAGCTGCAAGAACACTGGCTTTAGCAAGTTCGACAGGTTTAGATAATTTGCTTGTTCCGTGTAACCGTTGTCACTTCACCATATCTGAAGCAAAAAGAGCCTTGGAAAAAAATGAAAAGCTCGGCCAGAAAATCATCAACATGCTAAAGGAAGAAAGATTGAACTATAACCCGAAGATGAAAATCTGGCATACCATCGACTTTCTACATGACTTTATTGGCATAGACATGGTCATGAAGGCGGTGCAGAAGCCTCTTAAGGGCTTGAAGCTGGCAACGCATGTTGGTTGCCAAATTATTCGCTTTAGTGACTTGGGAAGGGTTGACGACGCTGAGAACCCGAGGAAACTAGACGAGCTGGTGAGTGCACTTGGAGCCGCAATCGTCTATTATGCCGAAAGACTTGACTGCTGCGGAGCCGCTTTAATGCACAGCCATCCTGACTCTGCGCTTTCATTAGCAGGTACCAAGCTTAATGCTTTACAAAAATGGGCTGTAGATGGTTTAGTTGTCTCGTGCCCGGACTGCGGATTAATGTTTGACACGAAACAGAAGGATGCTGCAGCCACTGTTGCAGCGAAACTTGACCTGCCAGTTGTGTATTACACTCAGTTGCTTGGCTTAGCCTTAAACATTGAACAGAAAAAGCTTGGCTTGCACCTTAACCAGAGTCCGGTGAATCAACTTTTTACCAAAATTACACTATGAAGCGGGCGCCAAGCCTAAGGTTTTTGGCATTACTCGTAGTTTCTGCTCAAGGATAGCACGTGCTGACCTGTTTACGGTGAATCGACCGTTTACAACTGAACAGAAATTCCCTTCGCTGAAAAGAAAAAAGGAGACTATTTGTAGGGTATAAATTCTTTTCCGAGAAGCTCTCTTGCAATGACTATTTTCTGGATGTTTAGTCCACCTTCTGCTCCAACAACGTAAGACATTACTCCACGCCAAGCGGCTTCGAGGAGATATTCTTTCGTGTAACCAGCGGCACCTAGCCAAATCATTGCCTTTTTAGCGGCGTCCAGAGCCAGGGATGGCCCGATCATTTTTGTCATGGATATCCATTTTGCCACCTCTGTGGGTTTGAAGGTTTTAGCCTCTGAGGTTTTCTTAACCAGTCCTTCTTCGCGATATCTTGTATCTTGCATCCAAGCAGTCTTTTGTGTCAGCAGTTTTAATGCTTCCATTTGAGTATAGAGTTCTGCAAGCTCGAACTGAATCGCTTCATACTTAGCGAGAGGCATTCCAAAAACTTTCCGCTCTTTTATATAAGGTACAGCTTCATCCAGTACACGTCTGATAACACCTACACAACTAGCCGATATCATAATTCGAGCGTTATCGAACCCTTCCATGGTACAATAGAATCCTTTCCCCACTTCGCCAACTCTGTATTCATCGGATAGCCTAACGTCTTTCATGTTGAACCCGCCAGTGGAAATGGCCATTCTGCCAGCGTCTCTATAGGGTTCTTGCAACTCCACGCCATCTGCATCTATCGGCAGAAAGAAAGAAGTCATGTTTCTGTGAGGAGCTTCTGGCAGAGCTGGGCCGGTTCTTACATTAATCCAATAACCGCCGCCCCACATTTTGCACTCTTCCGTGCCGCTGATAAAGGTTTTTTCTCCGTTAATTACCCAATCTTCTCCCTCTTTTCTAGCTGTCGACTTGAAAGCTGCAACATCAGATCCTCCTCCAGACTCCGTAGTTGCGATGCCTACAAATTTCTCGCCTTTGATTGCCGGCTTTATGTACTTCTCCCTCACGGTTTCGCTACAATATCTGTCGATTGTAAATCCCCAGCCGGTTTCGACAGCCATAAGACCTGCAGCGGCGGCAATAGTTGGATCATAATATCCTATTTGCTCAGCGATCATACTTTGAGTTAACCAGTCAATGCCTGAACCACCATGTTCCACAGGAACCGGCCCCATAATAACACCTAAACCAGCCAGTCCTTCAACGACATCTTTAGGAAAGGGATGTCCTTTGTCATCCATTTCTCTGACTTTTGCAGCCGTCAGATATCTCTCGCACCATTCCTTGACACTTTTTATCATCAGTTTCTGGTCCTCTGTCTCTGAAAAATCAAGCACCATCTTCATATCCTCCATTTACGCTTCGTGTAGCCAAGACATTATTTATAAACTTTTAGTCCTCATAACTTCAAAAAGCGCATAGAAAAAACCACCTAGACAGTGCCCTTGGCTACCTCTACCACGTCCAAGCGTACCTCCTCTCTAGACTTCAAAGTGCTTGGATTCATTTTCATTACTCGTATGGTATCTTTGATAGAAAAAGAACGGTATAGATTTAGAAAACAATGAGTTGCTTATGACTTTAGCGCGCGAGAGAGAAATTACTATTGAAGGTTTTTCTTTAAAGCGTCTGTCAATGCTGGAAGTATTTGATATAGGTCGCCCACAACTCCGTAGTCTGCAACTTCGAATATTGGTGCTTCTGGGTTTTTGTTGATCGCCACTATTACTTTCGAATCACGAATCCCGGCTACGTGCTGAATCACGCCTGAAAGTCCGCAAGCAATGTAAAGCTTTGGTCTGACTTTGTGACCTGAGAGACCGACCCATTCTGTAAACCATTTTCGGTCTTCAGCTAAGGGCCTGGTGTTGCCAACTTGTCCTCCTAAAAGCTTGGCCAAATTATCGAGCAAAGTCTTGTCCTCTTTTTTCTCTAACCCTCTTCCGCAGGTGACTATGATGTCGGCCTCCTCAATCTTCACACTTGATTTTTCAAGCGGCTTCGTTTCAACGACTTCGGTTCTCGGCGTTTCAGGTTTTATGTCTAGCTTTATTACTTGTCCGTTGCGGTCTTTGGGTTCAAGCTTTTCAAATGTTCTAGGAGGTGCCGTCGCAATTTGTGGCTTCCCATTGAAAGCAACTTTTGCCAACGCGTTTCCGCCGTACGTTATTCTTTCGCCTACGAGTCTTCCTCTTTCGTCAATGCTCAATTTGGCGCAGTCTGGCACGCACCCAGTTTCAAGTCGCAGTGATAGTCTAGCGGCAAGGGGCTTGCCATTCCTTGTTGAGCCAATCAGCAATATTTCTGGCTTGTAATTTACTACCAAATTATGCAAAACGCTTAGGTAGGGTTCGACTAGAAAATGGGATAAAACCGGATTGTCAACCGAATAGACTTTATCGGCACCATATTTTATCAAGTCATTTGCTTTTTCTTGCACATTGTTTCCGATGAGAACTGCCGCAAGTTCCACTTGCAGTTTATCCGCTAATTCGCGTCCTTTACTTAGCATTTCCAATATCAAATCATAATTCTCAGAGAAAACCCAAACTCCCTTGTATTCACCCATGAGATTTCACCTTCCGACAATACCTTCCTGAATTAACGCTTTAGCCAATTTGTCGGCAATTTCCTGTACATTCTCGCCAGTTATCATGATCTTTTTACGTTCCATTTTGGGTGCCAAAACTTCAATTATCTCAATCTTCGAATCAAGTTTGTCTTTTGGAATGTTTAGGTCTGCAGCTGTCCATGCTACTATCTCTTTTTTTGAGGCTTTCATTATCATCATCAAGGATGGGATTCGCGGTTGATTTATCTCCCGCGTAACGCTTGCCAAAGCAGGTGTTTTTGCTCTAACGGTTTCGTATGCGTCCTCAAGCGCCCTTTCTGCAGTAACGATGTCGTCTTCCACTGAAAGTTGTCTAACGGAAGTTATCTGCGGCAAACTCAGCAGTTCCGCCAATTTTGCGCTTACAAGCCCAGAGAAACTGTCTAGTGACGTTTCACCACAGATAATCAAATCAAACTCTCCAATTTTTCTAATCGCTTGAGCCAGAACGGAAGCTGTGCCTGAAGTGTCGATATTTTGAAAGTTCGCATCCTGAATGACGTAACCTTTGTCAGCGCCCATCGCAAGCGCTTCTCTCAAAACAGTTTTTGCATCTTCAGAGGTCACGGTCACTGTGAATATTTCGACTCCGCTAACTTTCTCTTTGATTCTTATGGCTTCTTCCAATGCGTTTTTGTCAAAGTCGCTAATTTTTCTCGGCGCACTCGCTGTTATTAGCTGTCTTGTTGCGGGGTCAACTTTAAGCTGTGTCACATCGATTGCTTGTTTTAGGCACACAATTATTCTCTTCAAACTATTATCCCCTGAGTTTGCTTTTCAGAAAAATAGATGCATCATACTTACCATATAAAAAGTTTCGCTCTTCTCGCCACAATTTGACGATGAAAATCACAATTTTTAGAGACGCAACAGGAAGACACGCTTTCAGGTGCATAAGCCAAATACGACAAGAAAAGACTTAAAAAGTGAAGCTCATAATCGTTTGTGTGTCATCACAATTTCCTTGAAAATAATCTGAACAGGCTTGTGAACACATGCCATCTAAAATGCTCCAGAGATTATTTAAGCCAAAGTCAATCGCGCTAATTGGGGCGTCTAGAGAACCAAAGAAATTGGGCAATATTACATTGAGGAATATTGTAGAAGGAGGCTTTAGGGGCAAAATATTTCCAATCAACCCAGAAGCTGACGAGGTTTATGGATTAAAAGCCTATCAAACCGTTTTGAAAGTTCCGGAAAATGTAGACTTGGCAATAGTAACAGTGCCGTCCTTTGTTGTTCCGAAGGTATTAGAGGAATGCGGTGAAAAAGGCATCAAAGTTGCAGTTGTCATATCTGCTGGTTTCAGAGAGACAGGGCCGGAGGGCGAAGCTTTGGAGCAGAAAATTGTAGCAGTAAGAAAAAGAATGGGGATCAGAATTTTAGGGCCCAACTGCTTGGGCATAGTCAACGCTTCAGAACAACTAGATGCGACTTTATCAAGAGTCATAGACCCGAAGGAGTTGAAGGAAGGACCGATTGCATTCGTTTCCCAAAGTGGAGCTCTGGGAGCCTCGCTTTACTCTTGGGCGCAAGGGAGAGGCATAGGTTTCGACAAGCTCGTCAGTTTTGGTAATATGTGCGACGTTGATGAGTCAGACATCTTTGAATATTTGGCAACGGATGAAAAGACCAAAGTTATTGTAATGTATTTGGAAGGAGTAAAAGACGGAAGAAAATTTTTGGAGACTGCAAGGAAAGTTTCCGCGATCAAACCAATAGTCATCATGAAAATAGGTAGGAGCGCCAGAGGCTCAAAAGCAGCGAAGTCCCACACTGGAGCATTGACGGGCGCAAGCGCCATATACACCGCAGCTTTTCGACAATCAGGAATCGTTGAAGCCGAAAACACTTCGGAAATGTTTGATTTCGGAAAGGCCTTTGCTACTCAGCCCCTGCCGAAAGGCAACGAAATGGTCATAGTCACAAATGCTGGGGGCCCGGGAGTTGCTGCGACAGATGCTTGTCAAGATGTAGGATTAGATTTGGCTGAAATTGATGAGGAGACAAGAAAAAAGCTGAGAGCATTTGTGCCTCCCTTTGC
>Ga0315308_1000979_pt1 | contig 16398 bp, 10 predicted proteins | sample TDP3_MG_FD_203078 | JGI IMG/M metagenome (GOLD analysis project Ga0315308, IMG submission 203078) | Freshwater sediment microbial communities from Lake Towuti, South Sulawesi, Indonesia - TDP3 | ecosystem: Environmental > Aquatic > Freshwater > Lake > Sediment | place: Indonesia: South Sulawesi... | reverse complement strand
TGCGTGTTTCTTTGAGGGCTTTCTCAGAGTCTTCCCTGAAGCTTTTGACGGTAGGATCGATTGCCTCAGCGATCTTCTCGATGACAGCATTGATCTTCTGCTTGTCCTCGGCAGTCAGGAAGGGAAATGTCGCTTCATTATTTTTTCATTCTTGTACTTCTTCTCGGTTGTGTCGGCTTCTCGGATCAAACCAGCTTGCCTCAGGATCTCGAGGTGTTTGCCAACGCCGGGTTTGGACGGTTCCAGATGATCTGCAAGGGCTGTCGCCGTCGTTGGTTTCCGGACGATCTTCCGAAGAATAGCCTTCCTTGTCTCGCTTCCTCTCGATGGCTAAGAACGGCCTGCTTTGGATCGGCACAGACTCCGGTCTGGTGGCGGTCGAGAGGCCGCAAGACGGCCCTGAAACCGGGGACGAAATCTTTAAGATGGCAGGCCTGAAAGCCAACCCCCCATTGCCAGGGGAAGAAGGGGAGGTCCGAAACCAAGATGGGCAACGCACAAACCCCGGACGCACGGACTCCAGCCGCCGTCTCGACCACCCCGTCCATCGGGTCCATCCGACCACGCAGAGGTCGGCTTGAAGCCAGGCCTCAAGGATCCCTCCGCCTCTTGGCCCTTGCGCTTCTCACCGCAACTGCCGCGGCGTGGATCGGCCTTGTCGCCCCAAAGCCCGCCTCATGCTACACGGTCTCCTACGGGGCCAGAAACCTGACTTGGAAACCCACTGAGACCGTCAGGGTCACCGTAACGAAGGAGGCCCAGGCGACAAGCGTGCCGGTCGTGCTGGTGGTCAACGGCTCCGAGGTAGACTTCGCCCGCCTGGACCCGGCCAGAATCCTCCTGGTGGACGCCCGGGCCCAGCCGGACGGAAGGTTCGCGGACCTGGGGCTGACCGTGGACGAGAGAGCAGGAAACGATGTCGCGAGGAACCCTCTCTGGGCAGGCCCGTACAATGCCGGCGTCTTCTACCACTCCTTCATCTACGAGGGCACAAGCTTCAGATTCTGCTACCCCACCATCCGGGAGCCGGGAAGGCCAAGCGCAACCGGACAGGAGCCCTGGCTCTGCCCGGGCATCATCGCCACGCCCGGCACAACCTACGTAGACCTCAGAGCCCTGACGGGAAGCGTATTTGCAGACAGCCTCTACCTTGTGATCGAGGGCGATAAGCATGGAGGCCGCCCCTGCCAGGTCCTCACAGGCTCGGACCAGTGGGAAGCTGCAAGGCGCAACACAACCCTGGAACTGGGCGGGAAGGTCTGGGAGGGAGAGGATCAGGGGTTGGCCCTCTACCTCTACCAGGCCCAGACGGATCCCCTGGGCCAGCTCCAGTACCTCTTCTTCCCCGCCACCGGACCCGCAGGATCGGACAAACCTGTAAGGATCTACGGAATCCAGGTCAAGGACGTAGGAGGCGAGATGCTCACCATCAGGATGGCCAGGCTCCTCCTCATCCAGTTCATCGCCGAGTTTGGGCCCGGGGAATCGGCCAAGCAGTTCGAGCTTCTCTGGAGCAAGGATACATCCATACCCCAGGTAGGCTACCCCCTCGACTCAGCCGAGTTCTACTCGCTGGCACCCGCCAGGATCCTCCTAACCTCAGACGGCGACGGGGACGGCCTCTCGGACATCGAGCCCATAGCCTTCGGCACAGACCCCACCAAGGCCGACACAGACGGCGACAAGATCCCGGACGCATCCGAGGTCTACCAAGAAAGGACGATCCTGGGTCTACCCATAGGCAGGACGAGCCCCTACCTGAAGGACACCGACAAGGACCTACTGGGCGACCACTCCGACCCCGTCCCAACCACCTGGTACCTACCCTGGTTCCCAGTCCTACTCATCCTGTCCTGCACGGGCGTCGTCGCGGCGAGATACCTGTACGAGAGGATCTACCTGCTCAGGGCCGGGATAAGGGAGGCCTACCAGCCAGTCCTCCAAGCCGCCGCGGAGCTGGGTCGGAACATCGAGATGACAAGGTCCAGGTGCGAGGGAATAGACCTTGAGATGATCACCACAAGGTACAAGGAGCTTGAGGACGCACTGCAGGAACAGGAAAGGAAGCTGGGCAGCTTCAACTTCAGGGAGCTCTCCTCCATAATGGGGAGGCTGGAGGAGTTCAAGTCAAAGATCCAGGCCCTGAACACCTCTCTCCACGCCAAAGCCCTGGAGTACATCCAGCGCGACCTGGACATGTACAAGAGGAACCTCAGAAGCCTCAGGGACAGGGGATTCGAGGCACCCCCCGAGCCGGACCTGGAAACCGTGCTGCCCAAGGAGCCTGACATATCCAAGCTCCTGGACCAGTACGAAGCCGTCAAGGCGACCTTCGACCACACGATCGGAGAGGCCATCTCCTCGGGCGAGCAACTGGTCCAGGCCATATCCACCAGCATCGATAAGGGTGCAGCCGCACCCCAAGTAGAGCTGGCCCGCAGGGAGTTCGACGAGAGGAAGCCCAAGAAGGCTGTCGAGGACCTGACAAAAGCAATCGACGCCATCCAACAGGAATACGCAGAAGCAGCCTCCAAGGCCCCCCAGGAAGCAGCCCAGAGCTGCACCCTCCTTTTGGAGACGATTCAACAGATCGCCCTCGACACCTCGGACCAGGACATACTCTCCGTCCTGGAGAAGGCGGTGGAGAAGATCCAGCCCCTGGCCTCGCAGCTCCAGAGCCTGAACAGGCTCCTGGACCTTCCAAGGGCCCTGCAGCTGAGGACCAGCCTACTCTCCGAGGCATCCCAGATCCTAGACAGCCTCGACGACAAGGCAAGATCCCTGGAGACAACCCTCCAGTCGTCATCACCCCCCGCATACCCGTGGCAGGTCGACCTGGAACTACGCCGCAAAGTCCAGGCGGTCAGGACCATCCTGGGCCAAGGTGAACGCTTCCAAGAGGCCGTGGAAAGCGTGTGCCAGATCGTGAAGCATCTCGCCACATGCATATCCGAATACCTGACCAAGGTAACCGTCCTCAGAAGCTACCCCCAGATAGAGCCCATCATAGAGAGGGAGCTTCGGATCAAGGGATCGGTGGGGGCCAGAGACCTCCCGGTCAACTATCCGGACGAGTTCCTCAAGATATACCAGGCCAGGCACCCCGAGTCAACCAACTACGACAGGTCGGACAGGGCGCTGAGAAGGAGGCGGCCATAGGGGACACTTGGGCACAAACCCCTGAAGGCAAACGGGACCCTGAGCACAGACGGCGCACAACGGCGGAAGGGCGGAAGGAGACAAGACAAACAAGGAGGCAAGGACGGAGAAGGGAGGATGGGCAGCAAAGCATCCGCATCATCCGGGATCGAAGAGCCCGCAAAGAAGGACCAGCACAAGGGGCAGACCAAGGACCAGGCGAAGACCTCCCAGGATGACGAGAAGCCTACCAAGAGGGCCGACAACGGCCAGCAGGAAGACGGCGAGATACTTCGGAGAAGCATCAGGGAGGAGAAGGGTAGGCTGGCGGAACTCCTCCGCAACCGGGAATTCTCCGCAGACGACTACATCAGGAGGATGAACGAGCTCGAGAAGAGGATAGCTTCCCTGACCGAGCCCTTCGAGGAGGCGGGGGCACAGGAGCCCAAAGAGCCCAAGGTCCAGCCTGCAGCCGAAGCCCCCCAGCCCCACGCACCACAGGCCCAGGCTCCGGTCCCCACCAAGACCCCGCCACAGCCAAGGACGGCCACGCAACTCTCAACAGCGGTGCAGCAGGAAGCCGTATCAAGGGAGGAGAAGGCTCAACCCCGTCCCCGCCAAGCGCCCCAAGCCGTTGAAACCGAAGCCCCAGCCCCGGCCGCGGAGGCTGAACTGGGCGCAGAAGCCCCCCAGGTTCCCTACGAGTTCACCAAGTGGAGCATAGTCGCCTGCGGCGAAGGGGCGGGCAGGATAGCGTCCCTGTACTACGGTCGCTGGAAGAACAATGCCATCTCGGACAGGGTGCTTCTTTTCAACACAGCCGAGGCCGACATGAAGAAGGTCTTTCTGACCCTTGGAACCCAGATCCCCAGGGACCGGGCGGACGAGATAAGGTCCCGCCGGGCCTTCAAGATAGGCAACTTCCCCTACGGCGCGGGCAACGACTGGATGAACGGCGAGAAGGCAGCCAGGGAGGATCCCCTCATAGCCGACTACATCCGCGGGATGGGAACCGAGGCAACGGACGTTCTCCTGGGCATAGCCACTCTGGGAGGCGGGACCGGGTGCGGAAGCCTGCCCGTCATCATGAGATCGCTAGACAAGTGGAACATCCGGGTCAACGACTTCGCCCTGGCTGTCTGGCCGTTCGGGTACGAAGCCCCTCAGAGGCACTACAACGCCGTGTGCGGCCTGACCAACCTGCTTGCGCTGGAGGGAGCACCTGAACTGGTCATAATCGTGGACAACACCAGGCTTGAAGAGGACTTCAAGGAAATGTCGGACGTGGCAAAGCACTACCACATCAACGAGAAGATAGTCAAGGTCATCGACATGATGATCGCACCGGGAACGAGCGGCTCCGACAAGACCATCGACATCAAGGATTACACCGTCTGGGCCAGCAAGTTCAGGGGGGCGAGACACTTCGTGCCATGTCTGTCCCTTGACATGAATCCCTCCATCTTCAAGGGCTTCAACGTCAAGGACCCCAAGAGCTTCACCGCAAGCCTGGCTGCGATCCTAGATATAACTCTCGGCAACTCCTACGCGCACATAGACCCCGCCACCGCCCTCTTCGTCTTCTTCATAATCAGGGTTCCCGACACCCAGCGGGACCGATATCCCCCGAACGACGTTGAGAGGAGCTTCTCCGAATGGGCGGAAGCAAGGCTGCCGAAGAGGCTTTCAGGGTACACCAGCGTCGTTTACGACCAGGACAAGACTGACAGCATCGACGTCCTGCTCCTGCTAGGCGGCTTCGACCTCAAACCCTTCCTTGAGCCAAGCCTGGTGAAGTATGGGATGATACGCGAGATGCTTGGCAACGACGAGCTGCTCGACATGCTCGATGAGAGACGTAGCGAGTACCTTGACGCCAACGCAAAGCTCCAGAAGAGGCGATCCGACCTCTCATCCCCCCAGGAAACGCGAACCACTCCGAGCGACGCAGAGCAAGGCCACGGACAAGAGGAGAAGCAGGAGAAGGAGAAGGGAAAACGCGCGCCAAAGCCCCAGCCCCAACCCAAACCCCAGGCCGACAAGGAGCACTCTGGGACCACTGGGGAGGGCGGACCGACCAGGCCAACCGGACCGGGTAGATCCAGCGGCCCAGCCGAGCCCAGCCGAGCCGCCGGCTCTTCCGCGCCCACCGAGCAACGCGAAGCCAACACCCCGCAAAGCAGGAGAGCTTCTTGAAGACCGGACTGGAAGGCCTCAGATCCCGTCTGGGGGAAACGGGAAGGTCGCTGACCGGCAGGGGGGCCAGAACGCTTAGGGTCCAGGTGAGGGAGGCGGCCTCCGGGAAGGCCGTGCAGGGCGCGCTGGTCGTTCTGACCAGGAAGGAGAAGACCTTTCAGGCCACCACCGACGAGGCGGGGGACGCCGCCTTCGCACAGCCCGAGATGGGTAGGTGCAATGTCTCGGTCAAGGCGGAGGGCTACGAAGAATCTGCCACCCCTTTGACGGTCATGACGAGCAGGTCGGTCACGATCCAGCTCGCCCCAAGGTATGTAAGGCGCCTCTCAGTCAGGGCGGTGGAGGACCTCGGACCGGTTGCATCTTGCAGGATAGTCCTCAAGGGAAGGTTCGACCAGGTCGCAGCCGAGACCGGCAGCGACGGCAGGGCAGAGCTGGAGAACGTACGATCCGGGATGCGGCTCGTCACGGCTGAAGCCGAGCTGTACCAGCCGGCCAGCAGGGAGTCTAGGTTGGACGCCCCGAACGAGACGGTGACGATAAAGATGGAGCCGATCAGGGCTGGCAGGGTTGGTTTTCGGGTCATGGACAAAGCGACCGGCCTCCCGGTGGCCGGGGCCATGATAGCACTCGACAGGCGGGGCGAGGGATTCACCGTCACAACAGGAGACCAGGGGGAAGCGGAGCTACAGCGCCCCAAGATGGGCAACTACCGGATTAGGTCCTCGCACGCTCTCTACACACCTGTCGAGGAGGAGGTCCAACTGATTCAGGAAAGCCTGGAAAGGGTCCTGAACATGGAGAGGCTGACCGGCGAGGTCTCTGTCAAGGTCCTTAACTCGATGACCAAGAGGGGAATCGCCGGAGCAATGATACATCTCAGGGACAATGAGAACCTGGGACAGGAGGCCGACCAAGCGACGGACAGAGGCGGACTGGCCACCGTCGGACGCTTCCCCTACGCCCCCTACCGGCTGAGCATCAACGCACCCGGATACCTGGACGTCACGCTCGACTTGGTCCTGAGACAGCCTTCTCTCCAGGTGGAGTCCGGGACCGATCCGGTGATAGCGAGCTCAACCGACCAGATCCGTCTCCTCCAGGAGGCAAGATCGGAGATGGCCAGAACGACCAGGGAGGTTAGGAGTGGGCCCTACGACAGATGCCTGCCAGGCTTCTTCTTCAACATCGCGGTGGAGATGATCTCAGCCGCGGTTGCCGTCGCGTGCACCCCGGAGCTCTACCCTGAATGCCTTGACAGACAGCCGCAGGTAAGCGACGCAGCGGCCAAGGTGGCCTCGGAGGCAGTTCTGATGATTTCAAGGATGATCAAGATGCCGAGGAACATGCAGGTCTACGCCGCTGCCAGGAATCTGCCAGAGGGCGAGACCGTCACGCCGAGGAGGCTGGCCGAGGAGGACCTGGACGAGCTAATCTCCCTCATCACAAGCCCGGTGGAGTACGCTGCGACGGGAGTGCAGGACCAGGTCGACCTCAACGATAGGCTTGAGGAGAGGATGTCGGCCGAGATAAGCGAACTGGATCTATACCCGGTGAAGTACCTCCAGAACCTGTCCAGCCAGATGAGGGGCCTGGAGGCCGGCAATGCCTACGAGAAGGCCTTCGCCATCTACTTCTCCAAGGCCATCCTGCATTCCTGTTTCCAGATGGTGGAGGACCAGACGGCGAGGAGGAGGCTGGTCGCGGCCGCCCGAGCATAGTGGTGTCGTTCTGCATCAGTGCCGTTCTGCAGCAAGGTTTGGCACATGGACGGCGCCGATCCCCCGCCTGATGGGTGGGCTCACTGTGGCGGTGACTTCTCTCCGTGTGCTGTCCGGCTGACCGGCCCCCTCCATGGCGGCTTTGCAACTCTGGCTCCGTGCGTCGACTTAGACGCTGGTGCCCTTCGCCCCTGCGGCCGCCGCTCCTTTCTCCTTCTGCCTGCTGGCTGTCTTGGCGGTCCTGTCCTTGGCGGGCTTCTTGGTGAAGGAGTAGGCATCCCAGATGCATCCTATCCAGAGGTAGAGGAGGAGTAGGCTGACCAGGTTGGGTGTGTATCTCAGCAGTCCGTTGGCCATGGAGGCCGCCAGGGATTGGGCCAGTATTCCGGAGTAGATGAAGGCGGGGAGTATGTTCTGCACGAAGACTATGCCGGTTGCCGTCCAGGCTAGTCGGTTGTTTGCGAACACTGGGGCTGCCCTGGACAGAGCTGAGGACAGGCTTGCCCGCCCCAGGTAGGCTAGGATTTCCTCGGCCACGGCCACGCAGCAGAGGCCGATTGCCACGATTCCGGTGAGGCCGAAGAAGACTGCCACATTTGTCCTGAAGGCGTCGATCATGGGGTTGCCTGTGTTGTTGGAGAGGGCGTTGAGGACAAGTGTCAGGGCGTATGAAGCGATGGCGATGATTGCTACGCGGGCCTTCCTGCGGCCCTTCTCTTTGGAGTACCCACAGGTTCTGAAGAGGAGGTGGGCCGAGACAAGCAGGCAGATGAAGCCCAACATGCCTATGCCTATGAGCTCCTGCTCGGAGGCCACGAATCCTCCCCCGCCCGTCCCTTTGCCTGCTCAGCCTTCCCTTCGCTGGAACATGTCCTTGGAGGCAAGCAGGTTCTGTTCAAGGAGGAAGGAGTGGGCAAGCAGCTTCTTGGACCGGTCGCTCCTGTCGTAGTGGATCTTCAGATCCTTGTACTGGAACAGATCCTCCAGCCGGGCCCTGGACGAGATGACGTAGAAGGTGGTGGCCCACGGATCATCGCAGGAGATCGGCCTGACGTTTATCTTCGTGTTGGCCTCCGTCCCCACAAGGTCGGCGAAGTTGGTGATTATGTCGTCGGTCAGCTTCTCCTCCCAGCTCTGGGTCGCCACCGTCACCCAAACCAGGTCGGTTCTGTACTTCTGGGACACGCCTATGTTGTTCCTGAAGGAGACCTTCTGGAGACAAGCCCTCAGGTTGGACCTGTGCTGATCCCTGTCTATGATCTCGGTCATTATGCCCACCGCATCCCTGAGGATGTGTTCCTCCTCGTGTAGTATCTTGGATAGTATCTTGTTCTTCTCCGACTCCAGTATGTCGGGGGTGAAGTCGAAGAATCCCCTCTCCTTGGCTATCTCCTGGGAGCTCTGGTAGGCCCTCTCCTCAAGCTCAAGTATCTCCTGGAGCACCTTCCTGTAGTCCGAGTTCACGGTGTAGAAGCCCTCCAGGCCTGCAAGCCTATCCACCAGGCTCTGCACCTCGTTGGTTGAGGCGGTCTGTTCCTGGAGCCTTGCGTTGAGGACTCTGAGCTCCTGCTCGACCCTCTTCAGCTCCTCCTTCATGAACTTCTTCTTTCCCCTATCCCAGGGCTTGAGCCTGGCCATCTGGCCCTCGTCTTCTTGCCTCTTGCGAGTCGTCCTCGCAATGGTGTCCCTCAGGACATTGTCCTGTCTCTTCATCTCCTCGATCTGGGCCAGGGCGGTCTCCTTGAATGACATGATCAGGCTGTAGAACTGGTTGATCTTCCTGACCTCCGCCGAGGGCCTGTCCGCCATCGACCCGACAACCTGGAAGAGGGTGCTCGACTGTCTGTGGATCTCCTCCACCATCTCGGTGGACTCCGGGGTGGCGACCGATGCCGAGCGGCTCATCTCGCGGCGGAGGTTCTCGGCGAGGCTCCTTATCTCCTCGTTCTCCACAACCCTCCCTATCAGCGAGTCGCAGAGTTTGACGACCTCGACCAGGTCCTTCAACAGCTCCGTCTGTTTGGGCTTGACAACCTCGGCCCTGGCCAGGGCCAGGTCCATGTTCACCTCTTTTATGAACTTGACAGAGAAATCGGCGTACTTCTTCCATGCCTCGGAGATCCTGGTAGTGGTATCCAGCGCCTCCTTTATCTCGGATCTGATCTTCGCCTCAACCGTTCCCTCCTCAGCGTCCTCTCCGACGGTCAGAAGAGGCGGCCTTATCTCCTCGACCAGGAAGTCGATCTTCTTCTCCAGGGACTTTATCTGGAACTGTATGTTGTTCATCGCTTGGCCGTCCGAGTAGATCATGTTGTTCAGGCTGTCGGGGAACTTCTCCTCCTCGTATATGCCCTTTGCGATCAGTATGTTCCTATAGATCCCAGCCAGCCAACCCCGCCACAGGATCATCAGCTGGCCGTAGTAGGACAGTATCTCGTTCTTCATCTCCCGCAAGCGTTTCAGCTTCTGCAGCCTCTGGAGCTTGATCTTGACTAGGTTGATGTTGTCCTCGATCGGGTACCGGAACCGGATCGTGTTTATCAAATGAAGGCACCTGTCGTCGCGGATCTCGGTTGCCCCGATGTTGACGAACAGATCCGCCAGGTCGAACTTGAGGCTGTTGACCAGGATGTCCACGATGGCCTCGTCCAGGACTCTGTGGGCCGAGCGTATCTCCTTGGACTGGAGATAGGTGGGCGCCAGGGGCATCAGCAGGAAGGTTGTGAAAGGGTTAAGGTAGGAGGCTCCGTACCTGTCCACGAGCATGCTGTTTGCAGAGCTGTCCATCCACAGGATGAGCTCATTCAGGGCCGCGTAGGCACCGCTGAAGCACTGGGGCTGGTCCATGTCGCAGGGCAGGATGCCGAGGCCGACGATCGGGATCTTGGGGGGAAGCCTGCGCTTCAGGTGCCTGGCGAGGTCGAAGACCATGCCGCCTCCGCTGCCCCCTCCCATGCCGAAGACTATGAACACTATCGGGGTGACCACCGCGGTCTGCACGTCGTTGACGAAGCCGGAAAGGCTCTGCTCCAGGATGCCCAGGGTGTAGTAGTTGAAGTTGTATATCGCCTTGGCCAGGGCTCTCCTCCTGCCCACACCCCCCGTCAGGGGCGGGATCTCCATGGCTGTGGTGACCCACGGCTTGTAGTCCTTTGGGACCGAGATCCCCTCCCGTTCCTGGAGGTACTTGGGATAGTCGTCCAGGAACTCAAAAAGGCCCTCTGGATTTGAGAACCTGGTCTTCATCGTGCGCACCCGGACCCTCTCGGCCGGGACGTTCATCTCCCTGAGGCCCTCGAGCATCTGGGACCTTGCCGATTCGAGGGAGTCAATGTCGTCGTCCGCCACATCCAAGACGAGGCAGTTGACCTTCAGGGCATCGTTGGCCTTCAGTCCCTTCACCATCTCGCTGCTCTTTATGAAGCACTCCACGATGTTTGCCCCGGTTCCTCCGAGGCCGATCAGATGTATGGAGAAAGCCATGGCTCCACCCACTCCCCTGCTTCTTGCTGTCTACTCCTTCGAGACCTCCTTGAGGTCATGCATCAGCCTGTCGAGATCCGCTGCGAGCGATCTGTCCAACCTCTCCACCCTCGGGAGCACCGCCTCCAGATCGTTGGCGGCCCTTTCCGTTCTTCCAGAGACCAGCTGGACTCTCTGCCGCCCCAGATAGGCCATAACTCCCACGATGATGAGGAGAACCAGAAGGCCGACTATGGCGGCCGTGTACAGGGCCATGCTGGGCAGGACTATTGCCTCGTCCGGAAGCTTTGACAAGAGATCCTTGGCCATTGCGGTGTGGCCCCTTGCGTAGAGGGACTGCTCAGCGTAGGTGAGCACCCCGGTGTAGAACTCCTTGAACTCGTCTGTTCCTGACTCGACGACCTTCCTCTTGTCTTCCAGCAGGTCCTCGACCTCAACGATCTCTGCATCCTTCACAGTCCTCTTGACATCGTCCAGCACTACCGAGTTGCCCTGCGCGTCCACCGCGGTCAGGCTGAGGACGCTGAACTCCCGGGCCGAATGCAGAATCTCGCCTTCGTAGCCCGGCCTCTGGCACAGATCCTCAGCTATCCTGCCCTTCAGTGCGAGCAGGAGCACTCCCTCCTTCTCGCTGAACCTGAACCTGACCGAGCTTGTGGATGGGTTGTACTCCACGATGTTGGACTCGACCTCGTCGTAGTTCCCCAGAGTCCAGTACGAGTCCCCCACCCGGTCCAGCGAGGTTGCCAGTATCAGGTCCCTGGGATCCTTCTTGGAGATGCTCACCTTGAAGGTTGCCGTGTAGGTCTGGCCTGCCATCAGGTCTTCGGTGGTTACGTTCTTGTCCGCCGGATCCAGGATGACCAGATTCGTGAAGCTTGGGTAGGCCGCTTGGCCCAGGCAGGGAACAGACGCGGCGAGAAGGCCGAGTCCGACAATAGCCGACACCGTCCCGGCGAAGACCAGACTCCGCTCCATCTGCATTCGCCCCAGATAGCCTCCCTCCAACTCGGTTCGAGCTATGCGGAAATCAGGTGTCCCTATTAAAGATTGTGTGTATCCGGTCGCTTCCCAGAGCCTCCCTCGTTCTGTTCACTAATTCGCGAGTCTCAAGTTTCTCTTCGTATTCCACACTGAAGAAGATCCTCTCCTCCATGGTTTACTAAGTTATGTGGTTGACTCCTTGGCCAATGAACATTAGGGTAATCGAAGCCTCGGCAGTGTCCCACATGCTGGCGATATGCGACTGGAAGCGGCGTCAGCGAAGTCTCAGTTCCTTGACCATAGTGGCCTTCTGCTGGTTCCTGACGTCGTATAGATCGAGGCCCAAGGCCTTCCCGTCTCCTCGCACTGCGCCCCGCACCTGGGTCGTTGCCACGAAGGGGCGTGAGCCTGGGTAGAGCTGGAATCCGCTTCCACGGCCACGCGCGCAGCGGCCTTCGAAGATGATTGCTGCAGGGTTGCCTGTTTCATGGCCCCCAAGCGCTTCGAGGGCTCGGCGGGCTTCCTTGCCGCCTTTGCGTTGTGGCTCTGCTTCATCGGGACGGAAAGTGTAACGTCCCCTTACAGTGAAGCTCTCACCGTCTCTGACATTGTTGGATGTCCCCAGCAGTCGATCAATTTCGAGCTTCAGTACTCCAGCCAGCCAAGACGGCTCTTCGGTCACCTCACATCGTAAGGGGACTAGTGGTTTCCTCGGGGCCTGTGTTCGCCTGCCCTTGGTCATGGTTTTTTCAGCGACGCCGGCGATGCTGTACGCAGTTCCAGGAGGCCAATCGTCAGTCACCTGCCGTTGGACCAGGCCCAGGCCAATCAAACGTCTCAGCCTCCTGGAGATCTTGGGCGAACTGCAGGCAAGGCGCTTCTTCACCGACTCCACGATCTCGCTGAAGCCAAGCTCCTCCGACTGACGCAGGACGTGGACAATCTCTTTCTCGACCTCATCGAGATCATCCAGCATAGATGGGATTTGGCGCCATACCATATTATTACTTCGTACGCAGGGGGTGCTCCTAGCGCCAAGAGACAAGATGGGAGCAGGTGGAGCCCAAATCCTGGACATGCCGAGGATCGATCTGGGTTGGGGGTGGCGAGTCGTACGTACTTGGCTGACCCGAGGGTTCCGGTCACATTTTTCAGGGTCGAGCCTGCCGATATGTGGGGTTGGATTTGGCCGTCTTTGGCCTCTGATTCCGTGAACCCTCGCCCAGACCCGAGGCCGAGGGTGATGACGGGTCCGACGGGTGGCATCGCGCAGTTCTAGATCTGTCACTCGTCGATGGCTCTTCAGGCTAAGCGGCAACCGCTGGATTCTCCCGGAAAATGCTGCCGGTCTCGACTGACCTTCGTCTTTGCCCTCTGCCTTCTCTGGGCTTCTGGCTGTGATCTTGTGTCTGGAAGCTCAACCCGGAGAAGGACCAGCAACTCCCCCAGGGAGACCGGTTCGATACACCTGGCCAGCTATGCGACCGGCCAGCTTCTCAGATCCAGAAAGAAGGAGTGCCTCGTCCGGCTTTCAGGAGTCTCCAAGATCTACAGGGACACCCTCTTCAGGGATATCGATCTGAGCATCGAGACGGGCGACCACATAGGGCTGATAGGCGCAAACGGATCCGGCAAGACGACGCTGCTCAGAATCATCGCCGGCCAGGTTGGCCCTGACTCGGGAACCCTCGCCGCCAAGCAGAACCTGGCCTGCTCCGAGGTAGCCCAAAACCCACAAGTGGAAGGCTGCGCATCCGTCTTGGAGACGGTCATGCAGGGCATGCCGAAGCTGCACGAGCTCAGATCCAAGCTTGGCACCATGTTGGAGAAGATGTCGGACCCGGACCTTGGCCAGGAACAGCTCGAGGGCCTGGTTCGGGTCTACTCGGATCTGGACAGGGAGTATCGCCTGATCGGTGGGTACGAAGCAGAGAACCGTGCTAGGATGATACTCAGCGGCTTGGGCCTGAAGGAGGGGAGGCTTGAACAGCAGGTCGGGACCCTCAGCGGCGGGGAGAAGACAAGAGCCATTATTGCCAGATCCCTGCTGGTGGAGCCCGACCTTCTGCTCTTGGACGAGCCCACGAACCATCTCGACATCCAATGCATGGAGTGGCTCGAGGGATTCCTTCGATCCCTCAGCTGTGCCTATATCGTCGTCTCCCACGACCGATCCTTTCTGGACGCGACCGTTAGCAAGGTCATGGAACTGGAGAACGGAAAGGCATCCATCTATCCCGGCAACTACTCCAAGTACAAGGAACTCAAGGAACAGGAAGTAGTGAAGCAGGCCAAGGACTACGAGCTTCAGCAGGCGAAGATAAGGCGCGAAGAGCAGGTCATCTGCTTCCTCAAGACGCTCGGGGTCAAGAAGAGAAGGCAGGCCAAGAGCCGGGAGAAGCTTCTGGCCAGGGTGAGACGAGTCGAGAAGCCCTTCAAGAGCAGGGAGGTGCGCATCCTCTTCAAACCGGAGTTTCCGGGAGCCCAGGAAGCGGTCCAGGCCCGTGAACTATCCAAGTCCTTCAACGCTCACAAGCTTTTTGTCGATCTCAGCTTTACGCTGAGGAGGGGGGACAAGCTTGGTCTGATCGGACCCAACGGATCGGGGAAAACTACATTGCTCAGGATTCTTGCGGGTACGCTTCAACCGGACGCCGGCAACGTGGAGATCGGCCCCCAGGTCCATCTCGCCGTCTACGACCAAGAGCTTGCCGGGTTGGACCCCCAGAACACGGTATTCGAGGAAGCCTGTCAAGCCGACCCCCGCCAGAGGGACGACTCGGTGAGAGCCCTTCTCGCCGCCTTCCTCTTCCGGGGGCATGAGGCTGAGAAGAGTGTGTCCAGACTCAGCGGGGGCGAGAAGGGACGCCTCGCCCTGGCAAAACTCGTCGTCTCGGGGGCAAACCTCCTGCTCCTGGACGAGCCCACCAATCACCTGGACATTCATTCGAGGGAGATCCTTGAAGAGGCCCTCAGTACGTATCGAGGAACGCTCGTCATGGCCTCCCACGACAGAAGGCTGATGGCCAACGTATGCAACGGGTTGGTGGTATTCGGCAATGGAAGGGCCGAGGTACACAACTGCGATTACCAGACCTACAGACGACGGCAGGACTCTCCATGAGGCGTTGCACCCTCTGTTGGCATCGCTTCATCCCGTCTGGACGTAGGGGAAAGACGCTATGTTCAGGGCTGATTGCCGGGAGGGAGTCTGAGAAAGGGCCTGAGGTAGGTGGAGCTTGTCACACGGGCACGAGTAAGGCAAGCTTGACCGGGCCTGGCGGATGTGCAAACACGTTTCTCTGTCTAGCGGCCTATTCATCCTGTTGATGGGAACAGAAAAGGGAGAGAGGTTCCGCCAGCTGGAGGAAGAGGCCAAGGCCTATGACGAACGGGAGGAACCCTATCTTGAGCAAGCGGAGCGCTTCAGGCAAAGGTCGATCGAGCTCATCGGCAACTTCGCCGGCAGGGTCCTTGAGATAGGATGTGCCACTGGGCGTTTGACGGAGAAGATGCCCAAGGGGATGTGTCTGCTTGTCTGCCTTGACGTTTCGGTTTCGAAGCTAGGACTGGCGAGGCGGAGGGTAGGGCCGGGCCCCGAGTTCGTGCAGGCTGACATGGAGCACCTTCCGTTCAAGCCCTCGGTTTTCGATCTTGTGGTATCTCACTACGCTCTTCACCATGCGTTCAGCCCCAGGAAGGCCATCACGGAGTCCGTCGAGGCGACCAGGGACTGCGGCCGTCTGTTCTATGCGGTGCCGAGGGCAAGCGACGACCCGAAGGAACGCAGGGAGCGGATGCGGCAAGTGAGACATGGAGAAAGGTTGCCGGCTTTCACAGAAGCTCAGTTCAAGGGGATGCTTGGCAGAAACGCGAAGGTTGTCAGATCCGAGAAGGGGGACTTCACGGGAAAGGTCTGGGCTGGACGGGTGCTCTTCCTAGATTGTCGCAGGTCCCCCTCCCCCGCTACGCAAGACATAACGAGATGTAGTGGCTTTGATCGCCCATTTGCTTGGACTAGATCGCGGCGAGTTCGCTGGCTAGGTCGTTTGCCGTATTCTCTCATCAAGAGGCTTTGCGCGGTAGTCGATCACCAGCTTGACCGGTTGGAATGTCCTTTGGTCGCCATAGGTGGCCAGCCTGTGTCCTGTTACAACGCCCATATGCGTGGCCAGGCGACTTGCCCAGAAAGACCGCCATACCTTGGGTTCCTGCCCGCCCCGCCAACGGGATAACGGATCAATCGCGGTGGGTGATAAACTGGGGTATTGCTTAAGAGGATCATCCCCCTGCAGACCATTAAGTCCGAGACGCAGACGTGGTGTACCGATGACAGGTGTCGGTGGGATTGTACTCAAAGATGACCTCTTCCTGCTTGTCAGACGCGGGGTCGATCCCAAGAAGGGTTTCTGGTGCATCCCGGGTGGCAACGTGAAGGCGAACGAGACTGCTCGGGACGCCATCAGAAGGGAGATCCTTGAAGTGACAGGGATAGATGCCGAGATCCTTGGCGTAGTCGATCTTTGCGAATTCCCACCGTACGGCCGGGACATCTACGTCACGTTTCTCGCGACGCATGTCCGTGGCTATCCCAAGCCCAGGTCTGATGCCGTTGAGGCTCGCTGGTTCTCCGCAAACCAGGTACGGAGACTGAAGAAGATCACGACTCTGACGAAGCTCTTGGTGCGGAAGGTCGCCGAGGGAGATTGCTGCCTCATCCAGGCACACACAATCGAGGGGACCCAAGAGGAAGCCAAGCAGTAGCACCACCGACACCCCGCCATATCCGGGGCAGCGGGTCATATCTGTGGGTTGCGGCAACACTTCCGTGCCATGGGGCTCACCTCCCGCGCGGGGTTGAGGAGATCGATCTTTC
>Ga0315308_1000978_pt1 | contig 16400 bp, 12 predicted proteins | sample TDP3_MG_FD_203078 | JGI IMG/M metagenome (GOLD analysis project Ga0315308, IMG submission 203078) | Freshwater sediment microbial communities from Lake Towuti, South Sulawesi, Indonesia - TDP3 | ecosystem: Environmental > Aquatic > Freshwater > Lake > Sediment | place: Indonesia: South Sulawesi... | reverse complement strand
ATCCTTGTGAGTGACGATGCCGGCCTGCTGCAGGCCGCCCGGAAGGCAGGGGTGGAGTGCATGACTAGCGAGACCTTCGAAGCCCAGCTAGGTTAGCTCCGCAGGAGCAGGAAGAATATGCTGACCTCTGACCTCCCACTTCCATCCCCACCTAGCCCATCGAAATCGGAGCAGTCTGGTTCTGCTGTTAGCTAGGTCCTGGGAGTCCCGAGGGTTCAATAGGGCTGCCTGGCGATGTGCTGCCATGGCCCTGAAGGTTGGAAAGATCGAGGTTGAGGACACCTACTGCGAGGCCTTCGACGGCCTGTTCTCCAGAATGCTCGTGACCGCTCAGGACAAGAAGCGGCCCTGGAAGGATCTCAGCATCTGACACGCCGACGATCATCGCATACATTGCGGAGCCGGTCCCTAACCGGATCCCTTGATCTTCCTCTCCGCCAACTTGATGACGTTCTCGCCAAGCTCCATGGCCGTTCTTGCCTCGTCAGGGTCATCGAAGTAGCGAGACGGCACGCCTCCTGGGAGGGCGTTGGGGTAGCGCGTTGGGATGTAGTATCTGTCGAGCTTCTTGGCAGGTAGAATCGCCCTGAAGTCGGGGTCCATTTCGACCGCCATCTTGGACAGCTCATCAATCGAATGAGTGAAGAAGACATCGGTGGATCTGACTTTCATGTAAAGGTAGGCCTTGAGCGCCTTCTCCGCGGCCTGCTGGAAATGGAAAAGGGCAATGTAGAACCTTCCCCTCTTTCTCAGATCCTCTGCATCCTGGAACTCGTCAGCTGCTTGGGCGAGCCACCTTAGTGATTCCTCTCTATGGCCTTTTCTCATAGACGACCTTCCCCGACTCCATAACGTCCCTTAGGAAACTGCTTGCGGGGATCATCTCCGCGAACTCCTCTTGATTATAGACGACGATGTCGGAGTCGACCCCTCTTTCCACGGTATCGTATATCAGTCTGGACCATTCCTTTCCGCTCTTGGCTGGGGGCATGATCACCAGCAGGTCCAGATCGCTCCTCACATCGACTTCCCCTTTTGCAAGTGATCCAAAGAGCACGATCCTCAATGCGCCCATCGCTTTCAGTTGATCTGCGATCAAATCCAGCGAGCTTCTCAGCTGCGTTTCCCTTTCAGCCTTTCTGCTCAGAATCTGCGCAAGTCTCAACGTTGTGGCGCCTCCGAGCGAGTTGCCGGCCGGCCTTTCGTATCTGGTCCAGCCATCTGCCGGAGCGATTCCTGTGCCAGAATGAGGAGGTGTCTTAGGACATTTATCTTTCTCCCTCTTGCGGCTTCTCGGTTCCCACTGGGCAGTTCCTGAGCGGTCGATCCACAAAGATGCGATGAGATGTAGAGGGCGGCTGCGGCCATCATCCTCGGCTTGGGCATCCTGTTCGGCTTCCTCCCAAGCAAGAGGTCGATCAGTTCCCTGGCTCGGTCTCGCACTTCCTTCTTGACTCCAAGCACATGGGCAATTGAGTCGAGATCGGCCGAGCCTTCTAGGTTCACATCCCCGCCACGGCGAACGGATCGTGAGTCGTTCCGAATTCCGCTCGCATCGGGGAACTTGCCGGCCCGAGGAATTTAATAGGGCCGGGCAAAGACTTCGCGCCATGGCCCTGAAGGTTGGAAAGATCGAGGTTGAGGACACCTACTGCGAGGCCTTCGATGGCTTGTTCTCCAGGATGCTCGTGACCGCTCAGGACAAGAAGAGGCTTGAGAGGGCGGTCATCGCAGCCACCTCCCTTCCCTGCACCGTGTTCGGGGAGTCGGAGGGCGGGATAGAGAGCTGGGTTGGCGTTAGCGAGACCCCGGACGGCAGGATGGGGGCGGTCATCCAGATCTGGATCGGCAGGCCCAAGACATCAAAGTGCCCAAAGTGCGGCCACAGCTGGAAGCCCTACCTGACCACCCCGGGGACCCTGGAGTTTGAGATCAGCAAGCGGATCAGACAGGGAATACTGGTCGTCCCGACCACCCGCATCTTCAACCATCTGGAGTCCGACAAGAAGCTGGGGATGATGGAGCGCGTCGGCCACTGCGGCGATGGGTACGAGTGGGTCGAGGAGAGGTTTGGCAGGAAGATGATCAACATCCCCCTGATGATGGGGGAGTTCCTGATTGAAAGCGAGATGGGCTATGACGTGGGAGTGATGGGCGGGAACGTCTGGTTCATGTGCAATTCCGTGGATTCGGCACTGAGGGCTGGCGACGCGGCCGTGGATGCCCTGGCCGACATGGAGGGAGTCATCACATCATTCGATGTGTGTTCGGCCGGCTCAAAGGTCGAAACCAAGTACCCCGAGATCGGCCCCACCACCAACCACCCATACTGCCCTACCCTGCGAGGAAGAATCAAGGACTTCTCCGTCCCGAAAGGTGTGGAGAGCATACCCGAGATTGTGATAAATGGGATGAACCTAGGTCTGGTGCAGCGCGCCATGAAGACCGCCATCTTGAGCGCAAAGGACGTGCCTGGCATCATGAGGATCTCGGCAGGAAACTACGGGGGGAAGCTGGGCAAGCACAAGATCTACCTGAAGGACATCCTCTGATCACGGAAGTGATAGCATCGGGGTCGTTTCAACTGATCGTGTCTGGGGATGCCGATCTTGGGCCTACGTGGGGGAATGACTGGAGCGAGGCCGTCTCATGCGTGAACCCCTCGGAAGCCCCGGCCTGACCGCGACCTACCGCCATCCAAAGCAGGATGCCATGCCCTCATCGGCAGTAAGAGCCTTTGAGCTGGCCTTCGGGCCTGTCGAAAACGAAGCGGGGCATCGGCTTCAGTGGCTAGGCCTCCACGGAATGAAGGCGAACTCAGATGAATACCGGTTCTGGTTGCTGACGAGGTCCTATCCACCTCGATCGCTTGCGAAGGCGCGTCAGGCGACGGCTCGCTACGTGTTTCAGGAGGGCAACGGCGAGGCGTTGGAGTTCTCCCACAGGCATACCAGCGAGGCCGTTTTGCCCAACCTGGGGGCCTGGAGGCATCTGATGCCTCGCTCGCAGGGCCCCGCCATCAAGGGGCCATTTCCACGGAAGATGACGTACCTCGGGCAAGGCTACTCTCTGGCAGGGTCCGAAGAGGGCGAAGCCTTGGGGCCGCCCCAGACAAAGGTGCTGAGGCTCCTGCCGGATGTCCTTGTGGGAGTCCCACACAACACGAGGGTCAAGGACGACATCCGACGCTACGATGGGTCCGACTACGAGTACGTGCGCCTCACGGAGCAGGACTATGAGGAGATGATCGAGTCCGGGATGAACTGCTTCAGGGTCGATGGGGAGCAGGCTGGCTGGATCAGGGCCCGGGACGTGTTCTACTGGGGCTTGGGCGGAGGCGAGATCAGGTTCCCGGAAGAGCTGTACCGCAGCAACTACCTGGGTCCGGAGCTTTTCCTGGATGAACCGGCCGTTTGCACGAGGGACGGCGTGATCAGGCCGAGCCTTGAGAAGGACCCAGCATTGCGGAGCGAACTGACGGTCCAGAGGGTGCTTGACGAATTCAAGACCTATTTCCGCAAGGCCAAGCATGAAGGAGCACCATCCCATCTGATCAAAGGCCTGAAGGCCCGCCAGGATCTAGACCTAGGTGATGTGTGGTTCCTCCAAGAGAACATGTTCAGCTGGGAAACCATGGTGAGCACGGCCATCCACCAGCTGAGAGACGGAGAGGGCGGTCCCCCCTCGGCGATGGTCTTTGAGCCGGCCGGCCGTTTCGGTACGATGAGAACCCTTCCCGAGATGGACATGGCCTACGGATGCCAGATCCCGGTGGACGATCCGAAGAACTTGGCGAGCATCATCTTCGGATTCCTGCGCGGAGCCGCGAGGCTTACGGACAAGGGATGGGGCGTCAGCATCTATGGCCAGGTGGATCGCGCAGACGCGCCATGGCTTCTCACCCACGCCTACGACCTTGGTGCGTCACTCTTCTTCTACTGGGACTCGCACCAACTGGCGTGCGTTCCGCGGGGCGAATATCTGGCTCTTTCGCGCATGCTCATGGAGCATGTGGAGAACCATCCCCGGCGGGACATGGAAACCTTGAGGAATGCGGCGGAAACGGTCATCCTGCTTCCCCCTGGGTACAACCTGGGGCACGTGGACATGGGCAGGGGCAATTTGTGGGGACTGGGCGAGCTGAACCTTGAGCGTGTCAACGAAAAGGGCGTCAAGCACCGCGTGGTTATGGGCAACTTCTTCGCCGAGATAGAGAGATGCCTCAGGCTCGGCGTTGCCTTCGATCTAGTCTGGGATCTGGCCGCCCTGGACCTGAGTGGCTACGGGGAGGTCGTCCGCATAGAACAGGACGGCACGGTGCAGATCATCAAGAATGGACGAAGAACGGCATTGAAGGGGCCCCGCAAGCCGGAGCGCCCTGATGGAGTCCCTCCCAGGCTTGAGCTGAGTCTGTCCAGCCGGAAAGGGAAGGCACCTCTCGAGGTCACCGCCCATGCCAGCGTTAGCCAAGGTTCGGCTAGGATCTACTACACGATCGGGGCCGATTCAGATGGGGTCTATCACAATGACATGGTCCTTTGGGAGCTCTTTGGTCCATGCGAGGAGGACTACCTTTTCCTGAACCGCTCCTGCCCTACCTCGATCATGCGGAACGGAGATGCATGGGGAGTCGAAATAACGTTCAATCTGAGCCAGCCCGGGCCGTACCGCCTGAGAGCTGCGACCGTCGACCTAGCCGGGCGCACGGCCGTGGTGTGGACGCCCATCGCCGTGAAAGCCTAGCCTCGTGTCTACTCAAGTGGCCTTACGAGAGCCTCTATGTTCTCCCTTCCGTCCCAGTCCCTGAAGTCTGGAACGGTGAAGGCCTGTCCATGGTGGAGGATGGATTTCTCAGAGACGAGGCCCGGGACGGTGAAGTCCATCGCCCTGTAGACGTCGATCCTCGGCGTTTGGTCCTTGAGTATGCTGTCGACGAAGTCGCGGATCTCGAAGTAGTCCCCTCCTCCGTGGCCGGCGCGTAGTGCCTCCTCGGGCGGATTCTTCCACATCTCGGGCAGGAACTCCTCCTGGAAATCCCACAGCGATCGCCATTGGACCTTCCCTTCCGAATAGTCCGCAAGCCAGACCTTGTGGTCATCGCCGAAACCGCGCGGGGCCTCGTAGCAGCCCTTGGTTCCTTGGATCGAGTAGTAGACCATGTTGTGAGGCCGGTTGGACATCATGTCAAGGCGGATCTTGATGAGGGCATCGCTGGTGGTCTTGCACAGCATGATCACGGTGTCGTCATGTGGGTGCTCGGGGTTGGTGTGAACCCCGGACCCCGTGCAGGTTATCCACGCAACCCTGTCGCCGAACCACTCCAGGACGGGCCCGAGACTGTGGGTGCCGTAGGTGCAGCCCCTCTTGCCCACCTGCCAGATCGTTCGCCATGTGTGCCGGCCCTGGGCATCATGGTGCATGTGCTTGACATCGTGGACGTACTCGCCCTCGCCGAAGTAGACCTCTCCGAACAGGCCCTTTCTGACCATGTTGCCTACAAGGACGTTGGGCCGCATGTAGATGTAGTTCTCGGCCATCATGTACTTTGCATCGCTTGACCTGACGGCACCGACCAGTTCCTCGCACTGCTTCAGTGAAACGGCGGCCGTGACCTCGCTGATGGCGTTAATGCCCCTGTGGAGGGCGGCAACTGATTGGGGGACATGCAGCTGCATAGGCGTGCCCAGCACGACGATGTCTAGGTCCTCCTTGTCCAGCATCTTGTCGTAGTCGGTGTACCTGTTTGGGATGCCGAGCTTGTCGGCGATGCTGGTCAATCGACTGGGATCTATGTCGCAGATGCACGCGACCTCGGTTTCGGAGATGGACCGGAATGCGCCAGCGAACGAACTGCCCCTGGGAGCGCCCACGAGGCCGACCTTGAGCTTGTCCATAACCCGTCTTGGGTGGTTCAGGATATCAATGTGCTTCAGGTGCTTCCGCTTGGATCGAGAGCCAGCCTTCGTTCTACAGCGCTGGTTCCATTCTACCTAGTTTCACCAATGACCGTGGTTCGGATTCCCAAGTCACCATGACTGCCGATGGGGCATTCGCCCAACCGAAAAGATCAGTGTTGCGACTCTTGGCCCCGAATTCTTTGTCACGCCCGTTCCCATCTCGCGATGGCTTCCGCGACTACCGGCTCCACTTGGTTTCTCCAACCTCTCGATAGAGGGTCCGTTTCACCATTAGTGACCATAGGGCGATCCCCGCGACGAGAAATGTTGCGGTCGTGACCGACCATTCAACGAGGTGGACCCAGAGCAAGGCCTTGTTTTTCAGCTTCGCTGCATCCACGTCTAGATCCTTCAGTCGGCTCATTGCATCGCTCATGGTGTCATAGGCATCCTCGTAGCCCCCGTCGAGATAGAGGTCCGCTGCTTTGCGTCCCACTACATCGATCTCGCTTAGCTGTGAGTACTGCTTCGCGGGGTTGGCACCGAATGTCTCGGCGAAATCGAGCAGGCTTATCAAGAGGGACCTTCGAATCCTGAAATCGAATACAAGCCGCCTGTACCTATGAACTTCGAGTGGGTCCTTCGGCAGCTGCCTGCCCGTGGCGAACCAGATAACGTTCACGATGATATCGAGCGCATAGGGGTTGGCAACCAAGCTGCCCTCTGGGCTCCAGAAAGCGTCGTAGACCATGTCTCTCAGGGTGAAGGTGATCGAATTGTTCCATTTCCAGTAGAAGACGTGGGCTATCTGGCCGGGTATCGGCGCCCCGATTCCTTCGTTGTTCTTGGTGTAGGACAGTATGACGGATCCTGGTTTGGGGATGGTGTTCAGGCCTGGGTAGAGAGGGAAAATGGGCTCGATCATCTTCTTGAAGGGCTTCATTATGTCCGGCAGATCTTGGTCGTCCTTTATGATGAGAGGGCCGGCCTTGCCTTGGAAGTTCTTATCGTCCGCTAGGACCGCTACCACATCGTTGGGGAAAGCTGCAGAGAGGATGCTATTCTTCCAAGGCTCGTTCAAGGGCGTGTTGGCGCTCATGACGCTCCTTGTGTTTACTGCGCCCCTGGGGTAGTCTCGAAGAGCATCATAAAGCCACTTCTGCTGCTCGAGGGTGAAGAAGGTCATGTCCACCTGGGCTAGGAAGATGAACTCGTATTCGAGCAGGTCGCTGAAGGATCTGGGGAAATAGATCCTCATGTAGCGCCAGATATCGGCAGGGCCCACCGTACCCCACACCCGGGTTGGGAATATGGTTGGATCGGTGGAGGGCTCGGCGGTGAACCAAACGGCAAGGACCGGGGTGCTTTGAGCCTTCCCAGTTCCCAGAATTTTGATCTTCCGAGGCTTCTCCTGGCCGTATCCCGTTCCAGCCAGAACAATGATGGCTAGGGCCATCGCTCGGAGTATGGCTCGATTCCTCATGATTCCGCCAAGTCCTGTGTGCACTGTGAATTGATAAAGTTCTGCCGATTCCTCCAGACAGCGATGAATCCAATTCTCTCAGGAACCACCGGATTCTTGTTCGTTGTCTCGGCCGCCTGTCTTGAGAGGCCCGAAGAGGGAAGGCCCCGACGGAAGAGATCCCCGGCGGGCTGCTGCCAAGCCGACCTTGAGCCCGTCCATGGCCTGCTTGGGATGCGCGGGGTGTCAATTGCCCTCGGGGTTCTTCCATCAGGATCGGGGGCAGATCTGATTCCATGGCCTTGGTGTCGTTCTCATCGTCCTCACGGCGAGTTGAGTTTGGATTTCTCTGGCGCTCCAACCGGCCGATGGGGCATCCCTCCCGCCGGGCAATATCGGGTCTTGTGACCTCTTTGGCTCTCGGTTCCTACTGGGTCACGGCTCCGATCTCTGTGCTGACTTTCGCGGCTACCGCGTCCATTTGGTGGCCCCGACCTCTCTGTAGAGAGCCCTTCTCACCATGAGTGACCACAGGACGACGCCCGCGACCAGAAACACCGCAGTCGTGACAGACCATTCAACCATGTAAACCCAGAGCAAGGCCCTGTCTTTCAGCTTCGCTGCGTTCCGATCCAGCTCCATTAGTTGGCTCATCGCCTCGTTCATGACGTCATAGGCACCGTCGTAGTCTCTGTCCAAGTAAAGGCCTGCCGCCCTGCGTCCAACTTCATCGACATCATCCAGACGCGAGTACTGCCTCCCGGGGTTGGCGCCAAACTTCTCGGCGAAATCGAGCAGGCTTAGCAAGAGGGATCTCCGGATGTTGAATTCGAAGACGAGCCGCCTGTACTGATGCACTTTGAGCGGGTCCTCCGGAAGCTCCCTGCCCGTCGCGAACCAGATCAGGTTAGCGACGATATCGAGGGAGTAGGGGTTGGAAACCGAGCTTTCCTTTGGGCTCCAGAAAGGGTCGTAGACCATGTCCCGGAACGTGAAAACGATCGAGCTGTTCCATTTCCAGTAGAAGACGTGGGCAATCTGGCCGGGAACGGGGGACCCGACTCCCTTGGTGTTCTTGGTATAGGACAGTATGACGGATCCTGGTTTGGGTACGGTGTTCAGGCCTGCGTACAGAGGGAAAATGGGCTCGATCATCTTCTTGAAGGGCTTCATTATGTCCGGCAGATCTTGGTCGTCCTTTATGATGAGAGGACCAGCCACGCCTTGGAAGTTGTTGTTGTCGGCTATGACTGCCTCCACATCGTTGGGGAAAGCCGTGGAGAGGATGCTCACCCTCCAAGGCTCGTACAGCGGGCTATTGGCGCTCATGATGCTTCTCGTGTTTAGGCCGGCCCGGGGATAGTCGGTAAGAGCATCATACAGCCAGTTCTGTTGCTCAAGCGTGAAGAAGGTCATGTCAACCTGTGCTAGGAAGATGAATTCGTACTCCAGTAGGTCGTTGAAGGTCCTGGGAAAGTAGATCCTCATGTAGCGCCTGATGTCCGAAGGGCTGACGGTGCCCCATTCCCGGGTGGGAAAAACAGTCGCATCGGTAGAGGGCTCGGTGTTGAACCAAACGGCAAGGATCGGAGTGCTCTCTGCCTTCCCCGTTGCTAGGATCTTGATCTTCTGGGGTTTCTCCTGGCCGAATCCCGGTCCCGCCACCATCATGACAGCCAAGGCGACCGCGCAGCATATGGCAAAATTCCCCATCTTTCCGCCGGATTCCGTATAGAGCTGGGCACTGATAAAGCTCTGTTGAGTCCGCTGGGCAGCGCTGGGTCAGGGCACATCACGGGCTGCGTAATGCCGATGCTCGGTTCGTGAACGTATCCGTGAGTCGCCCCAAAGACATATCAGCCGACTGACGAACGAGCGCAGCCGATCATGCGTTCCTCAAGCCTCATCGGGAGAGTCGATTTTCACGTCCACCGGCGCCCGGACGCCGGAATGACCACCCGGGCGGCCATGGAAGCCTTCCAGTCTAGGGGGTACCTGAGGATCGGGTTCGCGGACCATTTCGATCCTGCAAGCATGGCCGAGAGGGCCCGGCAGACTCGGGAAGAGATAGCCGAAGCAGAGCCCAACCTGATGGTCCATGTGGGCGCCGAGGCGTCTGTGTATCTTGGCTGGCCCAGGGACGCGCTTGAGGAGATGAGATCGACCGTCCTAGATTTCTGCCTCCTGGCTCCTAGCCATTACCCTCGCTCGCGCGACGTTCCCGAGTTCGCGAAGCAGCCACTAGAATCCCAGGCCTCATGGATTCTTGAGTCATTCAAGGAATCGGTAGGTTTCGACTTTGCAGATGCGGTGGCCCACCCATTCGCATATGGACAGATCCCGCGACTTGATGAGGTGCTGTCTTTCATCGAGGACAGGGATCTGAGACTGGCGTTGAGACAAGCCAAGAGGAACGCGATCGCGATGGACCTGAGCCCCAGGATCTGTGCAATCGACCACGCCTTCCTCACAAGGTTCCTGAGCATCTGTAGGGAGGTGGGCGTGAAGTTCTCCATAGGCTCTGACGCGCACACCCTGGACAACGTCGGCAACGATCGCCTTGTCCTCCCCATCCTTCGAAGACACGGGATAACCGATGCCGATCTTTGGCTTCCAGATGTCCGCCACGAGACTTCAAAGTGAGATTCGCTTCAGGGCGTGCTCCCAAACCCCTCTTGAGGTATACGGGTACCCAGCCCTTCGCTCGATCATATGGCTCTTGATAGGCCGAGCGTAGAACCCACTAGGATCAGAATCCTTCCCCGGGAAGGGGGCCGTTTGCGTTTCAGGTTTGGCAGGATCCAGCGGTTCACACGAATCCCCCTTCCTGGAGGCTTGCCGGAGGAGCGCCTAGGCTACCCTTCAAGTTCTACTCGCAGAACTTACTGTGCTTGGTGCAATAGGATCTGCCGCCCTTGAGGTCGTTGAACGTGCACTTCTCACAGAGTTCCCGTCTGGGGTTGCCCAGGCATATTGTGTCGGGCGGGGCGGCCTTGGCCTTCGGCTTTCTCCTTCTTTCGGGCTCGGTCTCGGCTTTGGCTTGGGTCGGACGGCGCCTTTTCCAGGAAACATAGCCCACTATCCCCGCGACCGCTACGACGGCAGCGATGATTGGTAAGATTCCGATCCTGGCGCCTGCCTTCACTGCCACCAGGCCGGAGTCCGTTCCAATCCAAAGTAGGCCGTTCTTGGCCATGCAGAGCAGGTTTTTGCTTGGCAGTCCGGACCCGGTATTGTACCAGGTGACCTTGCCATCCTCCTTCCTCAGGACGGCCAGTCCCTCGCTGGTTGCCAGCCAGACCTTCTCCGTCGTGGGCACAATGTCACGGACGATGGCCTTCGAGGGCTCTCCGTCCTCGGGGAAAGGACTCCACTTCCCGGTCTCGCGCACCAACCTGCTTGCTCCTTGTATCGTGCCGGCCCAGACATCGTTGCCGTCCAAGGCCACGGTTAGAACCTGCTCATCGGCCAGACCGTCCTCGGGCCCGTAGGATGTCATTTTCCCGCTCACGAGGTCGAGATTGCTGACGCCGTTCGTGGTTGCGATCCACAGCTCTTGGCCGTCCACAGCAATTGAGCGAACGTTGTTGGAGCGCAATCCATCATCCGTCGTGTACGTCCTTGACACTTCGCCGGTCCGTTTGAGCACGACTAGGCCACCTCCAGTGCCGACGAAGACCGAGTCGCCTTGGAAGGCGATTGCCCAGACATCTGGCTTGGGGAGGCCTTCCCGGATCGTGGTCCAGGTCTTGTCCGATGTATCGTAGATCTTGATGCCCGTGGGCGTCCCGAGCCATACTTGTCTGCCATCCACTGCGATCGTGTTAACGTAGACCGTGCCGATCTGGTCAGCGCCGAAGTTCGTTGCCTTTTGTCCGGGGACGAAGCGGCTCACGCCACCGACGTCGAACGGATCCCCTCCCTCTTTATAGACAGTGTAGAAACTTGCCACCCAGACAGATGACCCGGACACTGCCAGATCCCTTATGGCGTTGTCATAGAAACCGCTCCTGTTCGTGTATCTAGCAAACCTTAAGCCCTGCACCTGGGCAAGGCCAAGGCAGGCCATCATAAGACCCAGCACGAGAACCAGGAAATTCCTTCCGGAGGTTCGAACGAGCATGTGCATCTCTCCTATCCAACGAAGAAGAATGAAACATCGGATTGCTTGGGTGAGAATACCTCAACGAGATGGAGGTACTGATTGTGAAAGGGGATCTTCTTGCCGTCGAGCGACATGACTAGGTTTATCCTCTCATCGGTTCCCATGTCCTCAAAGCGTAGGGTGCCCGACCGGGGAAGGTCAGAGATTGGTTTGGCGTCCCCTGTGGCGTTCTCCAGCGGGCCGTAGGTCAGGATCCCTTGTCTGCATTCGATCCTGAGTTGGGTTATGGCATCGTCCGTAGGGAAGAACCGCGGGCACCCCTCGAATAGGACGGCGAGATCCCCGGATTTGTTCAGGAGCAGGGCGTATTGCGTCTTCACCGCAGGTTTGACGGTTTGTCCCGACGGTTCGTTGATCGAAGCCGGAATCATCCACTGCTCGAAATCCGAGAAATCGTATAGGACCAAGGTATACTCCTTTCCAAGCATTTCCACCGTGTCCGTCAGAACTCTGGGGTTGAAGCCGATTTCCTCGGCGATGGCGAAGACCGTGTTCGTTCTGGAAATCCTCTTCCACGAATCCTTCATACCCAAGCCTAGATCCTGGCTTGCTTGCCATGAGGCGTTTGCCTTGCTGAACTCTGGAATGCCCTGCCTTTCGAGCCAGCTGAACCGCAGATCCAGAAAGTTGAGATCCCGCCGGGCAACAACGGAGGTCAGCAATCTATATTCGCTCAACGAGAATCTCAGCGCCTCAGGCACCTCCGAAGTTAGCACGAGGAAGTCCGTCCTTGACCGGGTGATCCTGAAGGCCACCAAGAGAAGCGTCGATGCCACCAAGGCCACTGCCATGACGCCGGCAAGCTCCCGCTGCACTGTCCTCAGGCCCTCCTGCGAAGGTAGGGCCTCGTCGTTTCAACTTCCCTGTAAAGCCTTCTGCGGACCATCAAGGTCCACAGGAGGAACCCGCAGATCATGGCGGTGGACCCGACCACCAACCATTGGACGACGAACACCCATACCATTGCCCGCTCCTTCCTCTTCATCGCCTCGTCGTTGAGCTTCTCGATCTTCTCGATTGCCCGGAAGATCTCCTCAGCGGAGGTGACGTAGTCCTGCTCGATGTAGCGCCTGACGGCCTCGTTCTTGCTCTCACCGATCACGGTCAATGCCCTCTCCACAGGTTGCATGTTGGCTCCGAACAGTTCTGCGAATTCGATGGTCGCGACCAGGAAGATCATGCGCGTCCGATACTCCATCAGGGCGTGTCTTACGGTCAGAAGCTGATCAATATCCTCGGGGAGGTCCCATCCAACGCTCATGAACATCATGTTCAGTACCATGTCCAGCCCAAAGGGGTTGGCGACGGTATCCTGCCACCAGTTGACAAGGCGGTCATGGCAAGTCCAGGTCAGTCCCTTGCCATATGTCCATGATATCAGATGGGGCGTCGCTTGCTGCATCCCTATGGAGTACTCGGGGTAGACCCCTTTGATCCAGGACCAGATAGTGGATCCCGGCCTAGGCAGCACCAGCCCGCAGCTGTAGTCCACCAATATCCACTGGACTGGCTTGTCCAAGAACATGGTCAGAACGGGGGGCAGCTTCTCATCGAGCACGATCCGCGCTGTAGGGACAGTGCGGTGGTGATGTTGGACATTGGCTACGGCTGGCGCGTCGTTGGGAAAGGCTTCTTGGACCAGGGACGCAACCCACAGGGGGAAGAACTCGGCGCTAATTATGCTCCGAGAGTTCAGGCCTCCGCTGCCGTTCATCATGGCTGACCTCATCTGGGCCTGTTGCCGGCTGTCAAATCCGGACATGTCCGTCCCGTCGAATATGAAGAAGTCCTGTTCAGCCACCCCCTCGTTAGTTCTGGGGAAGTACAACCTCACCATCCTTCTCAGTCCCGCGAGACCCCCGGGGACATCCCTGCTTGGGACGATGATTGGCACCACCGAGGGCTCGGCTAGGAAATAGGCTTGGATGAGAGAGCCCTCTGAAACGCGGCCGGTTAGCAGGGCTTTTATCCTGTCCCTGGCTGTGCACTGAGGGAAGCCTGCCAAGGAGGTTGCCCATATTCCTACGATCAGACACGCCAGCAATCCCCTGGTTGCCATTGCTCACAATGCTAGCCGCCATGTTCTTAAAAAGCTAACGGCGGCGGGCGGCGGGTTAGGGCAGGGAGAGATGCTGGATGGGAGTGGTTGACGGGGGTGACAGCAGAGCCTTCTGCACGCCCCTTCGGCATTGCCTTCGGAGATTTGAGCAGGCAGGCTGGATGCGCCTGGTGCGATTCCGATACCAGAACCCGAAACCATAAACCTATAAAGGGGGATTGGATGATTCGCCGTGCAGGTGTGGAATTGGTTGCCAGAACGGTCGCTGCCCTGTTTGCGGTCCTCGTTCTGTTGGTGACATCGTCTGCGCCCCTTGCGGCAGTCACGGGCAACCCGAAACCCATTGTCCTCCTGTATCATGGTCCGACCAAGCAATACGGGGAAGCCCTGGCAGCTCTTCTCAACGAGGACGATAGGCTGAGGGATGCCGCCAGGGTAGTCCTCACCGATGACCAGGAGCTGATGAAGACCCTGCTCTATTTCCCTCAGGTGAAGATCGCCATAATAGTCGCAACACAGTACGAATCGAACCTGCAGAAGATGACGACGGCCCTTCGCTGGTTTTTCAGCCAAGGGGGAGGATTGGTGGGTCTCGGCGGGGTCGGTCTCAACACAACGGGCAGGGATTTGACTGAGGATGTCTTCCCGCTCTTCGGCAACTGGTACCAGAAGGGAAAGTCGGAGGCCGTGATGCTTCCCAACGGGACTCGAAGGATAAAGACGAAGGTCACCTACGGGAGGGATGAGACGATCGAGGAGATCAACGGGGACATGCCCGAGGAGTTCTCGTTGGAGGACAAACGGTTCGTCACCTACCTGGACAGTAATGGGCAGGTAATCGCCCGAAGGCCGGCGCTTGGGGATTATCGCGTGCTCTATCGAGACTCGGTGTTGGGCGCTCCTCTCGTTGTGGCCTACACGGCAAACGGCACATCCGTGACTTTTGCAGGTACCGACCAGATATCTGAGGAGCCCGGAGATAATTACTATGGGAAGATCCTCGGTGACCCCACTTTCCGCAAGTTGCTGGCCAACTCGATCTACTATGTCTGGAGCCACGAGTCCAGATACCAGTCGGCTATGGACAAGGCGGCGAACGTCCTTGATCAAATGGCGAGGACGAAGGATGAGTTGGAGCAGGAAATCAACGCTGGCGAGAGGAGGCAGGGTTGGAGGAGGATGGTGGACCTGGCAATCTTGGCAGCGCTTGGGGCCGGCCTCATTGGTGGGATATCATACTACTGCTTCATCGTGCCGAGGAGAGCCACACCCAAGGTCGGGGGAACGGAGCCAGGGTAAAGTGCCTTCGCCGGACGTCAAAAAAAGAGGGGGAAAGAAGCTACCGTCTCCTTCCCCGCAGTGCTCTTGTGACGCATGCAAGCCCGGCTAGAGCGAACGCAAGCGCCATCCCTTCGTGCAAGGGGACGATCGCCTCATGGGCCTCATTCCGGCCCATCATTGGCCATGGAGCGTTCTTGGGATTCCACTGACCGTCAAAGGTGAGCGAGTACATAGCCGACCCCGCTGATAGGGCTATCTCGCTCTTGCCGTCGTTGTCTAGGTCACCGACGGCAGCGCCAAAGATCTGCTGGCCCAAGTTGAGAGGTTCTGCCGCCAGTTTGCCCTTGTCGTCCAAGACGATCAACGTTCCGTTGCTCATTGTCACGATGATCGAGTCGATCTTGCCGTCGCCGGTTACGTCCGCCAATGCCCCGCCGTATCCCGGGTTTCCGTGGACGTACGAGAAGTTGTAGGACCACTTCACATGGCCGGCTCCATCGAAGGCATAGGCCATCCCTGAAGCGCACGCGGCCACTATCTCCAGACTCTTGTCGCCATCTATGTCGGCCACCATGGGCACCGTGGGCCACTCGTCTAGGTCGGTGTATCTCCATATCTGCCTGCCGAGCCAGTCCAGGACCACTAGGGAATTGATTTCCCTCGTGCCAACCAGAACCTCGAACTCACCGTCGCCGTTCACATCCGCGCACGACGGATAGACGTAGGCGAAGTCGCATCCTACGGGATCGCTGGGTTCCCCATCGTATCGCCATATTTCTGACCCATCCACGCCAATGCAATAGACGGCACCCCTTATGACAACCCCTTCAGCGGTCGTCGTGTCCCTGGCAACCACTAGGATCTCGTTCCTGCCGTCCCTGTCGACATCCAACGCATTGGCCATCCTTATGGGCGCTCCGTATAGGTTGCGCACCCATCGGAGCTTGCCCTCGTTCGTGACGACCCAGACCTGGCCACCTCTGTAGGCTCCGGTAATGAGTTCGAGCGTGCCGTCGTCGTCGATGTCACGGGGAACCGTTATGAACATTGTATGGCCGTCCGCTTGGAAATCCCAGATCAACTTGCCGTCGTTGCCGAGACAGTAGATGTGCCCAGGACTGGCCCTGACCGAGACTATGATGTCCAGTTTCCCATCCCGAGTGACGTCGGCGATGGACGCGGAGTAACCGCCCCTCGTCGGCATCGGTGACTTGTCCAGGGTCGGGAAGATCCACTCGATGTTGCCGTTCCGGCCGTCGAAGACGAACACTCGATGGCCCTCGTAGAACGAGGTCACTATCTCTATGACTCCATCTTTGTCGATGTCGCTGTAGACAGGGGCGTTGCCATAGAATATCGTGCCCGCTGCCACCTTTGACAGGTTCACTGACCATTCCACTTTCGCTTTCGGTAGCGCGGCCGCCATCCCCATGCACAGAACCGCGAGGGCAAGAAGCCCTACGATTCTACATGTTGACATGGCTACCGCCTGTACGAAGTCCTCCTTGGATAAAAAGATTCCGAAGACGCAAGACG
>Ga0315308_1000976_pt1 | contig 16423 bp, 17 predicted proteins | sample TDP3_MG_FD_203078 | JGI IMG/M metagenome (GOLD analysis project Ga0315308, IMG submission 203078) | Freshwater sediment microbial communities from Lake Towuti, South Sulawesi, Indonesia - TDP3 | ecosystem: Environmental > Aquatic > Freshwater > Lake > Sediment | place: Indonesia: South Sulawesi... | reverse complement strand
AAGTATGAGAAAGCCATCCCTTATTACGAAAAGGTGATTCGTGCCAATCCAAAACATTACCAGGGACATTATTGGCTGGCCATGTGTTACTGGAAGTTGCAGCGCTATTATGCGGCCATTAACACGTTGGAAGAGGTCATCGAATTTCTGCCCACCTTTAAAGATGCACTTAATCTGATGGGTGAATGTTATGAACGGATTGGCGAAGGAGCTAAGGCTGAGCATTACTATCTTAAAGCGATCAGCGCTGACCCCGAGGGAATTATTGTCCACGGAGACATTTTGGATAAAAGGCCTTTGGAGAAAAAGAGGGAAGAGAGAGTAAAGCATTGAGAGGAGGAAAGCCTTGGAGGAACGAAAAGAAAGAGAGTGGAAATCGATCCTCTGTCCCGAAAAGAAGTGTCAGACAGTAGTGATGTGCGAATGGGACGTCGTTTCAAAGGAGGGACGGATCCTTAAAAGAACTCTAAAGCAGATTGATTGTCACAATCCTCAGTTGGGTGAATTTGGAGGAATGGATTGCACATGGGGATGCGAAGGGGTCTTGGGTAAAAGGGAGAGGTAAAGTTCTCTTGCGTCCCATTTTCAACCTTGCCTATGCTCCGTCTTCTTCTTTGTAGCCACAAATTTCTCCTCATTCATGATCCGGGGAGAGATACCTCGAAATCCTCCCAATGATTCATCAGGGGGAAGGAGGATCCAGGCGATCCCGAGTTCTTCATCAATTTTAACGATCTCGTCGCCGGGTTGGAGCCTTTTCATGTTTTTCATCCTTTATGGACAAGTAGCCGCAGGCTTTAGCCTGCGTTCATGAACCATTGAATTTTATCCACCATTTACGATTAAATTTCAAGCGTTAAATGATCTGGGTCGTGAGACAATTCATCACTCATCACATTTTGGAAATGGGACCAGAAACAGTTAAATTTCCTATCCGCGTTGAAGTGGAATACCAGGAAGAAAGAGGACGAGTATCTGCTGGATCCATCCGGAAAAAAGTTCTCTACAACAAATCCTTTCTCATGAAGAGATACCCCTATTTGAGAGAGAGAATTGGACCTTCTTGTTGAGGAGACGGTTGAAAGGGCGATCCAAGATCATCTGATCACACCGGTTGGAGGAGAATAGACGACGGGATGGAATCGGGAGAGATGCATGTCCATCAGGCGCATCATCTTTCTTATGCGATTGAGAATAAAATCAAAAGGGATATTTCGGGCGTAACCGATGTGGTCGTTCACATGGAGCCCTTGGAGGAAGAGAAGAATAGAAGACGGAATTGAAACAAGGAGTTCAAATCCGTCTTCTCATGATTATTTCCTTTGTTTTTTTTTGATCGATCTTATTTTTATTCGGTTTTTTTCTCTGCAGGACTTGAAGCCTCCTCCTTGCGCATCTCCAGTTTCGATTTGATCTCACTAATAAAATAGACGAGGACACCCGCCCCAATGATGATCAATAGGATAGGAACGAGTGCCATTATCGCCTTGACAAACATCGGCCACCAGACGACCAGAAGGATGAGCCCTACAATGATGGCCACCACACCAATGATAATTCCGAGAATATTCGACACCGCTATCACCTCCTTTGAGATATTGTCCTGACGGGGAAAAAATTAGCAGATGACGACGAAGAAGTCAAGGTTTATTTCGATCCTGCTGGGATCTCGAACGGGTTTTCGCCCGTCGGATTAGACATGACAACCACACTCGTTTGGATAGGGGGTTGGAAGTCGCGCCGGTCATAGAATCTTCGCCAAGAACTGCTGGAGGCGTTCGCTCTTGGGGGAATCAAAGAACTCGGTCGGAGAAGCCTCTTCAATGATGGTCCCTGTTTCCATGAAAACGACTCGGTGAGCGGCTGCCCGGGCAAACCCCATTTCATGGGACACCACGATCATGGTAATGCCCTGTTTGGATAGATCGAGCATGACGTCGAGCACCTCACCGATCATCTCGGGATCAAGGGCCGAGGTCGGTTCATCGAACATCATGAGGCGGGGGTTCATAGCCAGCGCTCTAGCGATGGCAACCCTCTGTTTCTGTCCCCCCGACAATTGAGAGGGGAAGGCATCCGCCTTTTTGGCCAAACCTACCCGATTGAGGAGCTGATAGGCCATGTCTTTGGCCTCTTTTTCATTCTTTTTGAGAACATGGATCGGCGCCACTGTGATGTTGTCCAGGGCGGTGAGATGGGGGAATAGGTCGAAATGCTGGAAAACCATCCCTATGTTGAGCCGCTGCTTAGCCACCTCCGATTCGCGCAGCTCAACCAGACGACCATCCTTGCCCTCCGCATAGCCCACGTAATGACTGCAGACGCGGATCCGTCCCTCATCGATCTTTTCCAAGTGGTTAAGGCAGCGAAGGAACGTGCTCTTACCTGAGCCGCTTGGCCCGCAGATGACGATGACCTCCCCTTCGGTGACATTCAAGTTGACCCCGCGCAACACATGGTTGTCGTCAAAATACTTGTGAACGTTTACCGCCTCAACGATCGGTTGGGCTGACTCTTTCATCTACGTATACCTGTCCCTAAAGCAATCTATTTGGGCATCAAAAGGGGGCGAACGGAATGGTGCGAGCTTATTCCGTTCGGGCCAGCGTCTTTGTCCTTCTAGAATTTTTCTGCGAGTAACCCCGCTCAAAATACTCTTCAATATGCGCTTGGGCAACTCCCCAGATTGTCGTCAGGGCTAAGTAGTAAATGGAGGCTACGATGAAGATCTCAAGCACCGCGAATTTGACCTGGGTGAGCATCTGGGCCCGGCGCATCAGTTCTTCCAGAGAGATAACCGAGGCAAGAGATGAGAACTTAAGCAGACCGTTGAACCGATTTCCCAGGTCCGGCACGATGATCCGGGAGGCTTGGGGAAGGATGATCCTTCGCATCATCACGCGGTAGTTCATGCCCAGTGCTCGCGCTGCATTGAACTGCCCCCTGTCCACGGACATGATCCCGGCCCGGATGATCTCAGAGAGATAGGCACCCTCGTTGACCCCCAATCCGATCAAGGAGCATTGAACTACCGACAACTTGATCCCGATCTGAGGGAGGCCCGTATACAGGATGATAAGCTGCACGAGCAGAGGCGTTCCCCGCCAAACCCAGGTGTAGAGCCTGGCTGGCATCTGGAGAATGGGACTCTTCGACATGCGCAACAAGGCAGCAATCAGGCCGCAGACCAGCCCGATAAGAAGAGAAGCCGCCGTTAACCAGATCGTGACCCAAACCCCTTCCAGGAGATAGAAGCTAACCAGGTATTCAAGGAAGGAAGACCAATCCCATCCCTTCATTTACATCCTCATCCCCCAAAAAGAGTCAGGAGGACAGATCGCTACCGAAACCTGTCCTCCCGAGACGAATGAACGATCAATGGATCTTGAAAGACCCCGTCCACTTCTCCCAGCCGTAAATCTTGGCTACGCCCCACCTATCGAAGAGCTTATCATAGAATCCGTCCTGTTTCATATCATTGAGGATCTTGGCTACAGTCTCAGCCAATTCCCTGCTCTTGAAAGCCAGGGAAGCGGGAGAACCCTTGAGCCCGAAGATGGCCCTTTCAAAATCGCCCCGATCCTGGTAATACTTACCGGTAGCGTCCACGCTGACCACCGCCTCGACTTGACCGGCTTTGAGGGCCTGATAGCAGTCGGCAAAGGTGTTAAACGTTCGGATGTCCATGGGTCGCAGACCCCTGGCGACCTGTTCTTGGTTGATCGCCTTGATGTTTCTCTCCTCGTATCCCGCCACCTCTACTGCAACGACCTTCCCGGCCATATCCTCAGTGGATTTGACCTTGTGAGGGTTGCCTTTTGGAACAGACACGCTGATCGCCTGCAACTCATAGGGTACCAGCGACATGATCTTGGCTCGCTCCTCGGTGTAGAAGAGCCCGGTGTTGATCATGTCCCATCGCGAGCCTTGGAGACCCGGGATCATGGCTTCAAACTGGATATTCACCCAGTTTGCCTCCAAGTTCAGGCGCCGTGCGATCTCATCACCCAGCTCGACCCGCATTCCCCGGAGATTTCCTTTGTCGTCGATGTACTGCACCGGGGGAATGGTAGCATTGATGGCCATGATCAGCTTTCCTGGCCGAAGTAGGGGCGGGGAGCTCACCAGAGGTGTCCCCTTCGTCTGTGCACATACAAGGGCGGCCTGTGAAACGACCACCACAGCCACAAGAATACATACCAGCGTCCTTCTCATATCTTCCTCCTTTCTTCCTCCATCCCACAATGGATTTTGCAGCGCCCTTCCGCGGGACAATTCCCTGGAAACAGGGATTCTCACCACTCCGGTTGCCTCAACCTTCCGATTGCGCCTCCCCGGGGATAGACGGGGCTGACAGGCTCAAAGATCTTCCATCATCTTAATGAACCCCTGGTAGAACTGCTTGGCACCTTCCTCCGGGGGCACTTCCGCGACTTCATATTCCAGCCCGAGCTCTCCGGTGTAACCGATCTGCTCCAAACGTTTCATGATCCACCGGAAATCGAACTCGCCCTCGCCCATTAGGGTAGGGACATACGTCCGTTTATTGATGTCGAGCCTTCCGTCCTTGAAATGAACGTGGATGATGTGTTCCCGCATGATCTCAAAGGCCTTGCGGAAATCGAGGCCGGCCTGCTCCATCAAGTTGTAGGGCTCATAGATGATCCCGAAGTGCTTGGAGCCCACCTTCTCGCAGAGCTCCACGAAAGCCTTCGGTTGCCCCAAAATTCCTGTGTCGTGATTCTCGCCGGCCAGGTAGAGGCCCTTTTGCTCCGCATAGGCGGCACACTTCTTGAACCAGGGAACCAGCTTGTCGATCTTCGCCGGGTCGTCGTCTCCCGGAACGATGCGGACGACGCGAGCCCCGAGGAAGACACCGATGTCAATCGCCCGGAAGACGTGCTTCAGCTCCTGTTCGAGCGCTTGAGCGTCATCGCTGGCGAAACCGTTGTGGGTGTACTTGTGTTTATTCGGGAACTGGAAGCCCGGGTGGTGCAACCAGGCTCCGGCCCTGCCCACAACGCCCCCTCCGACATAGGAATTGACTGCGGTGATCCGCAGACCGTGCTTGACCGCGGCGGCTTTCACAGCCGCCGGATCGCACTCGTCAGTGTGGATGGACAGGTGGGGCATCTTCTCTAGCACGTCCACATTCTTGAACCCGGCCGCGGCGATGATACGGAAGGCTTCGTCCGGTGGGTACTTGATCAGCGCAATACTTGGAAAGGTGAGACGAGAAACATCTAACATGAGTAACTCCTTCCTTGGTTCAACCTGCGTTCTTCAGTATTTCAGCCACCACAATGAGGGTGTCAAGATATTCCTTGCGATCCACGTATTCGGTCTCCGTGTTCATGTCCCCGGCGAGAGGGCCCACGCCGAACCCGTTTGCCTTCCACCAAAGGAAGGGATAGCGGAGGTCGCTCACGCTGTGGCCATAATTATAACGCGGTGTCTTCCCGGTGACGTCCGTGATCGCTTTGCGGCCAATCCGGACGAACTCGCTTTCGATGTCGGCCTGACAGGATTCTGAGATTACGTCCCCCCATTCGAGGCGAATATGATCTTGTTTCAGCCATGGATCCGCGTCGGCCATGTGTTTTACGGCCTCTTCGAAGTCCTTTTGGATCCCGTGAAGCCGGACCGCGGGCGGGAAGTTGATGGCCCCCTGGAGAACTGCGCGTGTCGGGATTTCATAGACTAGATTGTCCGATCCGGAGAGGAACCGACCAAAGGAGACAGCGAAACTCTGACCTACGGACTTCTGCAACTCTTCGTGCTGAATCTCGGGCTTCCGGGCCCATTCCGCGGCCCAATCTTTGATGCACTCGACCAGGCGCATGGCCTTTTCGATCGCACTGACGCCGGACCGGGAGTAGATGGTCTTGTGGGGTTCCGTGGTCGTCGGAGCCTTACCGGTGATGGTGATATGAAACTCCGCCATGCCGAGGCTCGCCACCTTGATATCGCCCAGACCGTTACCACTCTCCGCCGGATGCATGTAGATGGCGCCCGCTACCGGACCGAAGCGCCGCACCAGGCCATAGGTTCCGAAGACGCCCAGCTGCTTGCCGAGGATACTGGCGACCAGGAGATCGCCTTCGGGCTCCAGATTGAAGCGTTTGTAGGTTTCTATGGCGCCTAGCAGAGAGGTGAGGCCGGCGACATCATCGGCGATGCCGGGCCCCTGCAGCCGTGAGCCCTTTTCAATGAGGTCGGGGAACTTCTTGCCCCATTCATAGGTTTCAGGCGGCTTGTCAGCGTGTCCGAAGACGAGCACACCGCGGCCCTTGGCCTTGCCGCGAATACGGCCCACGACATTCATTCCCCGGTTCAGAGCCGAAGGGTTTTCTCGCAGGGTCTTGCGCTGCGAAGGTTGTTCAAGCAGTTCCGAGGGATCGACCTCGAAGAGCTCGACCTCCGCGCCAATCCGCTTCATCTGGTCGGCAAACCACCGTTGAAAATCATCTCTACTCAGGAAGGAAGCCTTCAACCCCTCCCGCAGAATGTTAATATGGTGGGCTTCATTTTTTTCTACCTCTTTGCGGATATCCGCAACACTGATCATCCCTTTGGCCATGAACGATCCTCCCCGCTCGTATTTGAAAATTGCATTCAGATCCGGCTGAATGCGACGTGTTCGGCTCCTTTCATCAGAATCCGCTTGCCGATATTGAACAACTCATCCTGACCCGATTCGACCATGGCAAACACATTAACGGGCTGTTGGAAATCGATCGTGGAGCAGCGGGACACGAAGTAGGGGCCATAGGAAATATAGATTTCATCCGGAACATTCACGGGCTCATCTTTAACCAGGAAACATAACGTGCCCGGATAAATCCCAACGGTCCGTTGGTTCTCCCGAGGGACGGTGAGATCGGAAGGAAGGGTGACAATGGCCTGTCCAGAGACGATGCTGTGATGAAACAAGTAGGTGAAAGGCAACCTCTCTAGGATGACCTTACAGGTCTTGGGTGCTTCATCCTCAAAGAGCCTGACGGTAAAGGCTCCCCCCTTCTCAAACTCAATTCGCATGCGGTTCATATCTCTCACACTCCTCTGTTTCACGGACCATGATCCCCAATTTCCATGGGAACCGCTCATCGAGGCCTTCCCTCTAACAGACTTTCCGTATTACGGAAAAATACCTATTGAAGAGGAGACCGCAGTATGAATACCTAGGTACGATTCGATGGCTCCAGTCCCAGCAGCCGCTCGGGGTTGATCTTCACCATCTTTCGAATATCCTCGGCGGGGATTCCAAGATCCAGCATACAGGTGATGAACTCGCGGAGACCCTCAACCGGAGGGGGTAAAGCGTAACGCCCGAAATCGGTCGCCATGATACAATGGTCCGCCCCCAGTTGCCGGATCGCATCGGCGACCTCCCGTATACCCGCCTCCGGCCCCTTCTCCATTCCCTCATCGATCGAGGCGTATTCCTTTTCCACGTAGTAGTGGGTGAGGGGAATCATTGTCGGCGCCGTGTAAGCGGCTATGGTGAACTCGATGAAAGCTCCCTTGTAGGCCATGTATCGAAGCTGCTCAATCGTGGCGATCTTGGCGACGGAGCTGGAGACGACAATCCTCTTATACCCGTACCGCTCCTTCAGGTCGACCAGCCGGATAGCTTCCTCAACGGAGACATGGCCTGTATCCACATAGAGATGGGGGGTTGCGCCCGCGAGATGGAGGATCTCGTCCAGTTCAGGCCCGGGCTCTTCATCCACGGGAATTCGGATACAACGGTCGAGCTCTTCGGTCTTAAATTTGGGGTAGAGCACGCCCAAGGGGACGAACTTCCCGTTAACGAGTCGTCCCTCTCGTGAGGCCTGATAATAAGTGGAGTGGGCGCCGAAATCGAGATACTTCGCCCCATCGCCATAATGAAGGGCCGTCTTAACAGCCCGGGGATTCATACCCCCGTAAACAGTGTTCAACATCAGGCCACCGTAGACGCTAAAATTGGGAACATGGCGGTTGACTAGCCAGGCGATTCCATTGCTCATTTCAAAAACGTCTTTGAAAACGATGGCCCTCATCCCTGCATCGCGGGCCTGGATGGCTGCCTCGATGGGATCAACCCGACGGGGGCTGCTCTTCAAATGGGGCCCAGCATGGACGTGAACATCGATCGCTCCCTTGAGGAGCTCAAAGGTCAATTCAAGAGATCTGTTTTCTGTAAGTTCCATGATGAACGACATCTTATATACGGCATTACGGACGGGTTGTCAACTTTATTCGAAGGTTTGACCCTGTTGTCTTGATTTGCAGTCGATTTTGTGTGAAAATCAGACCGCTTCAGACGAGGTTCTGCTTGTCTTGATCGGAGGCATGGGGCATAGCCTTTTGCTGTAAGTTTCTTCCATCCTGGGTCCTTCCTTTAATAGAATACGGTTCAGAGACGAGGCGAACCCATCATGAGCCGCAACGATGAATGTAGAGGAAAGGTGCAGACAGTTGAAGGTTTAGTCGATCCGGGCACGCTGGGTGTGACGCTGATGCACGAGCACCTTATCTGTGACGTGACGCCTCCGGGGAAACCTGAGCGGTCGCAAGCGGACGAAGAGATCACTTTGGAAAACACATGGGATGCCAATTACCACTGGAATGCCTTTCCTGGGATCTGCCGTCTGGACGACGAGGAAGTGGCTGTAACGGAACTGGCCGCGTTCGGTTCGGCCGGAGGGGGTTGCGTGGTCGAAGTAAGCTCTATCGGCATGAGCAGGAATCCCGAAGCCTTGAGAAGGATTGCTCTTCGGACTGGCCTGAAAGTGGTGATGGGATGTGGGTACTATGAGGAGGACTACCTGGGTTCGTCTGTTCAGACCAAGCATGTGGAGGAAATGGCGGAGGAGATGATCGTAGACCTCAGCGAAGGGGTTCCAGGGAGTAAGATCAAGGCAGGCATTATTGGAGAAATCGGGTGTTCCCACGAATGGAGCCCCCTAGAGAGGAAGATCATGCTCGCAGCGGTCCGGGCTCAGGCAGCGACGGGCGCCTCATTGTGCGTGCACCCCCACCGCGATCCACAAGGACCCGGGAAGATCATCCGCTTCATTGAAGAACATGGAGGTGACCCCAGCCGCACCATCATGGGTCATCTCGACCGCAGGATCTTCGACCTGCGGACGCTCCTTGACCTTGCCAAGACAGGATGCGGGCTAGGATTCGATTATTTCGGGAACGAATCCTCGTATTACCCGTTCCAGCCGGAAATCGACCTGCCCAACGACGGGATGAGGCTGCGCTGGATTCTCGAGTTAGCCGAAAGGGGGTGTCTGTCGCAGGTGGTGATCTCCCAGGACATTTGTACGAGGACTCGCCTGCGCCGGTACGGCGGGCATGGCTATGCGCATCTGCTCGAGCATGTCGTCCCGCTGATGAGAATGAAAAAATTCCAGGAGGATCAGATTCACCTTCTCCTGGTCGAAAACCCAAAACGATTCCTTGCTCTGTGCTGACTCATCTCTGCCCGCGAGGTTTCGCACATCTCGATGGAGACTGATTCGTACTAAAGGTCCACCTCGCCCAGACCGTTTCAAGGCGACTTCGAAACGTGTCAAAGGGATGACCCAATCTCTGGAAAGAGAAGGGAAAGAATGTTAATTGAGAAGGAATTCCTCCAGGAAAGGAGACAGGGGATGAAAATACCGGCAAAGGTTGTGATGAAGGTTGTCTCAGTGAAAGGGACGTGTGAGGCGAAGCATGAAGTCGGGCAGGAGTTCGACTTGAGCGGAGATTTTACTGTCGGTGTGTCGGGCCATCCGAAGGCGATCTGCACAGCACTCTTTTATGCCATCTACCCAAACTACCGGGTGCTGCGGTTTGGAGGATCCTTGCCCTGGGAGAAAGATCCCGATATCATCCATGTCGCCTGCCCGGATCCATTTAACCCAGTCGTAATTCAGCTCCAGCGTGTCAAGGACTAGTGGCTTGCGTGAGGACAATAACCCAGTCAAACACGTCGGGCTGCACTGGGAACAATCCGCGATCCACTTTCCTTCTCCCAAATGCAAAGTATTTCCGGCTGGATGAGGCAGGATAAACGGTGATGGCATGTCTTTCTGATCTGGAAGAAAGTTCTTAAGTAGATGGCACGTCGGATTGTGAAACATGCTGGGAAGATAGTTCTCAAGTTGATAATCGATCTCGGAAAGTTTGAATTATTTCGGGGGATCAGAAAAGAGACTTTCGAATTGAGGTTATGTCCAGATGGCTGAAGCGGACAAGAAGGGTAAACAGAGTGAAGGACAAGGGAATGGTGTGTCCAAAAACTGAGGGGACGTTATACATCCCGAAGGGTTTCGATTGAATGTTATAGGATAAAAGGCCCTTCAAAGAAATAAGGATTCTCTGCCTAAAAAAGTCTCTAAATCCTCTCGATCAAGTATCTCTCAATTTTCTAAGTCGGGATTTGGGTTGACTTTAATCATTGGCTTGCCTATAATTTCATCGCATATGTAAGGATCGATTGCAAATTGGTCAACCATCAACCTGGCATTCGCCAGAGAAAAGGAGGAGATAAAATGGTGGAATACATAAAAAAGTGTTTTTTGGCCACTTTGGTTTTAGTTTTCGCTTTGGGTTTATCAATGGCGCAAGCCCGATCCCTTGATCAGATTATTACTGCAGGGGAGATTCGCGTCGGCGTCAATGTAACGTTTCCACCCCTCGGTTTTTTCAATGAAAAGAACGAAATCGTCGGTTTTGATGCTGAATTTGCTGAGGCTGTTGCCAAGAAACTTGGTGTGAAGCTTCAGATCGTACAGGTGGGTTCCCCCGATCGAATCCCATTTGTTACTGCGGATAAGATCGATTTCGTGATGGGCGCCATGACACGCACGGCGGAGCGGGCCAAGGTCATCGACTTTACCGTGCCTGTCCATACGGAGATCCTGGGTATCCTCACGACGGAGAAGAAACCTGCAAAGCAATTCAAGGATTACAAAGACTTTAACCGGCCCGATATCACCCTCGTCCAGGTTCGCGGGACAACGCCCATCCCCTTCATCGAGAAGAACCTTCCCAAGGCTAAGGTCCTGCTTCTCGATAACTATCCCGACGTGGTAAGGGCCATTGCCCAGGGACGCGGCGATGCACTTCTCGACGTCATCGATTTCGTCATAAAACATACGGAAGCCCATAAGCAGATCAAGTGGCGGGTCGTTGAAACGCCGGTCACCGTATACTACTGCTGCCTCGGTGTCAGCAAGGGGAATGAAACATTGAGGTACTGGCTCAACACGGTCATCTTTGAGTTTCACCGAGATGGCGTTATCGATGAGATCTGGAAGAAGTATTTTGGCGGGCCCATGCTCTACAAGGTGAAGTGGAGCGACTGGTTCTAGGGTAACCTCACGCTGTCTCACCGCGTATCTCTCGAAAGGGCAGTCCAAATCAAGAGCTGGCAGGAAAAGGAGGAGTCGATCCTTCAATGCAATTTACTATCCACTTCGGCCAAGTGGTGAAATACATCCCTTATCTTCTGGGCGGTGCCTGGCTGAGCTTCCAGATTGCCTTTCTCGCCTTCTGCGGTGGGATGGTGATTGGTTTGGCAGGCGCCATGGCTAAGACGTTCGGCAACCGGTTCCTACGTGGCATCGTAAACGCCTACGTCACCTTCTTTACCAACACACCTCAGTTGGTCCAGATCTACTTTATCTTCTTCGGTCTTCCACAGTTCGGCCTGGTCCTCTCACCCTATGAGGCCGTCCTGGTGGGCATGACCATCAATGCAGGTGCCTACGCGACCGAGATCCAGCGAGCGGGTTTCCTCTCTGTTCACAGGTCGGAACTCGAAGCCGCGGAAACGGTGGGAATGTCCCTGCTCCAGTCCGTGCGGTATGTCATCCTCCCGCATCTGGCCAAGGTCCTGTACCCTCCCTTTTCGAACCTCTATATCATCATGACGCTGGGGACGTCGATGGCTGCCATCTTCGGCGTCGAGGAGCTGACGGGACGCTCGTTCAATGTCAATGCCATGACCTTTCGGTCCATCGAGGTCTTCTCGATCACGGCAGGCCTTTACATCCTTGTTACGATTGTGGCCAGTTTTGTTTTGCTCTACCTGGGGCAATGGCTTTTTCGAGTAAAAGGGAAGGTGTTCTAAGGTGTTCTGATGTGGGATAGTCTGCTTCAGGAGATTCCGCGCTTCTTCACCTACTACAACGGCATCTTCCTGCTTCAAGCCGCGTGGAGAACGATCGCGCTGTCCGCGGCCGGGTGTGTCGTTGGATTCGCCATCGGCTTCTTCATGGCCATCATTCGGATCACTCGGGAACGACGCCTTCTCGCGGCACGGGTTCCCTCCATCGGCTACGTGGAGTTCTTTCGACGTGTCCCGTTTCTCGTCACCCTCATGTTCATGTTCTTCACCTTCCAGATTCTCAAGTTCCAGTTCTCTGTTTTCACCGTGGCCATGATCACCGTCTGCCTAATCGCGTCCGGGTTCATCGCGGAGATTGTGCGGGCCGGGATCGAGTCTGTCCACATGACCCAGTGGGATGCGGGCGAAGTCCTTAACTTCACGCTGGTCCAGAAGCTCCGCCTGGTGATCGTTCCCCAGGCCTGGAAAGTCATTCTCCCACCGGCCTTCAGTTTTTTCATTTCCTTCATCAAGGACACGGCATTGGCCTCCCAGATCGGGGTCATTGAACTGACTTACGCAGGGAAGGTTTTCAACAATAAAGGGTTTTCCGCGATCCTCGTGTTTGGCACGATCCTCATCATGTACTTTGTCATTTCCTACCCCCTCACTCGGTTCGGTAGATGGATGGAGAGCAAACTTGGCGTATCTAAGCATTGAGAATATTTTTGCTTCGTATAAGGATGACAAGCCTGTCTTGACGGGCGTCGGATTCTCGGTTGAGAAGGGCGAGATCGCCAGCCTGATTGGGCCCTCGGGATCAGGGAAGAGCACACTTCTCCGGGTCCTCGTCGGTTTGACAAAACCGAAGTCGGGCCGGGTTCTCCTAGACGGGGTTCCCATCAGCTATGCAAACAAGAAGGCGCTGCGCGAGGCGCGGGATCGGTTTGCCATCGTCTTTCAGCAGTATAACCTCTTCCAGAACATGACTGCCCTGAGGAATGTAACGATCGCTCCAATCAAAGTGAAGAAACGGAATCCTCAGGAGGTTGAGAAGGAGGCTATCGTCCTCCTTGAAAAAGTGGGGTTGGGGGAGAAACTCAATTCCTATCCTGACGAGCTTTCAGGCGGCCAGCAGCAGCGTGTGGCCATTGCACGGGCCCTAGCCTTGAAACCTGATATTCTACTCCTCGATGAAGTGACGTCTGCATTGGACCCTGAGTTGATCAACGAGGTCCTCGACACCATCCGACTGCTTGCCAGAGAGGGGATGACCATGGTGATCGTCTCCCACGAGATGGCTTTTGTCCGGGAGGTTTCGTCCAAAGTGGTCTTCATGGATGAAGGGAAAGTCGTAGAGATTGGGAATCCCAAAGAAATCTTAGACCATCCCAAGACTGCGCGTGCAAGGGAATTCATGGCGAAGATCTTGCGTCATTGAATCAGCCTGTTCTCCAATTTCAAAAAGGCTCAAAAGCATGCTTCTTGAGAAGGATCTTCTTAGCGATGCATTTCTGCCCTCGCCATGACCTGATCGGTCAAGAGGATTCCCAGTTCAGAAAATCGATACGATGCTCGTCCAAAACCCCCTGTCGATTGCTGACTTTTGTGTAGTTCTGTTCTTATCTTGACAAAGGAACGGAAGCCAATTACTTATTGAGCAACAGATGATCGGCCTCAATCTAGAATTAACAGAGGATGACGTTGGATGATGATGGGTACTAAATTGTGAAAACTAACGATACCCGGGATAAACCGGCCATGAAAGACTTGCGTCCACTTCTCAATCCGGAATCGATCGCCGTCGTTGGTGCTTCCGAGCGGTTCGGTGCTGGATCGCTGGTGATCGAAAACCTTCGTGCGCTGGGGTATCAGGGGAAGATCATCCCAGTCAATTCCCGATACCCCAGGGTCTTTGGCATGGCGTGTTATCCTTCACTCCTGGAGATTCCGAACGAAGAAGAAGTCGACTGTGTCGCCATCGTTTTGGGAGCCACAAAGGTGATCCCTGTTCTTGAGCAAGCCGGTCAACGAAAGGTCCGTGGTGCTTGGGCCTTTGCTAGCGGATTTGCAGAAACCGGCGAGGGAGGCGAAAAACTCCAGGAGGAATTGCGAAGGATTTGCAAAGAGAATAATATTCTCTTTTGTGGGCCGAACTGCGTCGGTTATGCCAATCTCCACGGACAAGTAGGGATGTACAGTGCTCCCATCTCTCCGACGCTCAAAAAGGGAGCAGTGAGCGCGATCGGGCAGAGCGGTTCGGTGATCCTGGCCTTGGCCAACAGCAACCGGGGAATCGGATTCCACATGTTGATCTCGAGTGGCAATGAGGCCGTTCTGGATACAACCGATTACTTGGAATATCTTCTTGAAGATAACCAAACGGAAGTGATCATCTTGTTTCTGGAGGCGGTGCGGCGACCGGAGGTCTTCATCCGAGCCTGCGAGAGGGCTGCGGAGATGAAGAAGCCCGTCATTGCGGTGAAGGTGGGATGCTCCGAAATGGCCCAGAAGGTGGCATTGACCCACACGGCAGCTTTAACCGGGACGGACCGAGTGCAGGATGCGTTGTTCAAGAAACTTGGCGTCATTCGTGTGGAGGATCTCGATCAATTGCTGGAGACCGCAGAGGCCTTCTCGCGATGCCGACATCGCCTGCCCAGGGGGAATGGCGTTGGCGCCATCACGGTCTCCGGGGGAGAGATCGGACTGATTGGCGATCTCTCGGAGAGACTATCGCTGACGTTTCCGAACCTTTCAAGCTCAGCGCAGGCAGAATTGAAAAAAAGATTGCCTCCCTTCACCCCCATCGCCAACCCTCTCGATGCGTGGGGAAGTGGAGATCTTACGGAGACGTATCCTGCCTGTCTCGAAGTTCTGGCAAAAGAGGAGAAGATTGACCTCATCGCGGTGTCTCAGGATTCATCGCCGGGAATGGCAGAAAAACAGATCAACCAGTATGCCGATGTCGCGCGTGCAGCGGTCCGCACGGCAGCAAGCGGCAAACCTGTCGTCGCCTTCAGCCACGTCTCTGGAGGACTCGATCCGAGGATCCGGGGAATTCTGGAAAGCGGGAACGTTCCATTTCTTCAGGGCACGCGTGAGAGCCTTGTCGCCATCGACCGTCTCATTGAGTACGGGATGTTCCAGAAGAGGCGAGAATCCAAGCAAACTGTTCAGGGGAAATCGCTCGCGCAGGTCGGGGAGATCATCAAACGGCTCCGTGGGCCGAGGCGTGTTCTTAGCGACATGGAAGCCAAGGAGATTCTGAAAAGCTATGGGATTCCCATTGTCGAGGAATTTTTGAGTCAATCCGTTGACGGAGCGCGGGAGGCTGCAAGAAAGATCGGCTACCCGGTCGTTCTCAAGGGGCAGTCGGCAGCGATTCCTCACAAGACCGAAGCTGGGCTCGTGAAGCCCAATGTCGGAAACGGAGAAGAGTTACGGTCCTCCTTCGCCCAGATTCTTCAGAACGCTCAGTCATACAGGTTGGGTGCTCACGTTGAAGGGATTTTGGTTCAACAGATGATTCCCTCCGATGCCGCCGAGGTGATTGTGGGGATCTGTCAAGACGCAGCCTTTGGCCCCACCGTCGTTTTTGGCCTTGGAGGTATTTTCGTTGAACTCCTTAAAGACACCGTGATCCGAATACCACCGATCAGCCAGGACGAAGCCCGGACCATGATTTCAGAGGTCAAAGCGAAGGATCTCCTGGAAGGATTCCGTGCAAAGCCCCGGTCGGACGTGGAAGCCCTCGTCGAGACCTTGGTGCAAGTGGGGCAAATGGCTGTTGATCTGAAGGAAGTGCTCATTTCTCTCGATCTCAATCCCCTGATGGTCCTCCCCAGGACAAAAGGGGTTCGCGTTGTCGATGTGGTGATGGAGGTGGGGAATACTTAATTGCTGATTTCGGGATTAGGGAGTGCAGGAGATCACCGTGATTTGCTCTTTGAATTTATGAGGATACATAACTGAAAAAGGAGTTTTGTGTCATGAAGGTTTTGCTTTCAGGAAATGAGGCGATCGCAAGAGGAGCTTACGAGGCGGGGATTCAGGTGGCTGCCGGTTATCCGGGAACCCCGAGTTCCGAGATACTTGAAAATGTTTCTAAGTATAAAGAGATCTATTCCGAATGGTCTGTGAATGAGAAGGTGGCCATGGACATGGCTGCCGGCGTAGCTTATTCAGGGCGGCGAGCCATGGTTACGACTAAACAGGTTGGAATGAATGTCCTGTCAGACTCCTTGTTTTACGCTGTATATACTGGATTGGAGGCGGGCCTCGTGGTCGTCACGGCAGATGATCCAGGTCTGTTTAGCACTCAGAATGAAC
>Ga0315308_1000975_pt1 | contig 16441 bp, 20 predicted proteins | sample TDP3_MG_FD_203078 | JGI IMG/M metagenome (GOLD analysis project Ga0315308, IMG submission 203078) | Freshwater sediment microbial communities from Lake Towuti, South Sulawesi, Indonesia - TDP3 | ecosystem: Environmental > Aquatic > Freshwater > Lake > Sediment | place: Indonesia: South Sulawesi... | reverse complement strand
TCCAGACCCTCAGCCAGCCGAATCAAGACCTTTTTCCTGACTTTCCCTGCGAGTTCCGAGGCTTCTTCAGGGCAGCACAACATATCAATACATTCTTCATCCTTTTCATGCTCTTTCCTTTCTTCCACGGACGTGACCTCCTAGATGATTATGTAATGTGTATCATGTAATTTGTAACGTGGATACTTAAGCCTTTCGGGCGCCCCTGTTCACTGCCCTAGCCACGATGTTGAGACTCGTCATAGGGGTAAATGGCTGCAATGTCACCAGACTTCCATATAATGCAACAGGCTCCCAGCCTGCTTTCTTAAGAAGAGAAGCAAGTTCACTAGGACTATAAACATGGTGATCCAGATCAACCCTATCAACGAATTCCAAGTTTTCCCCTTGTCTCTTGTAGAAGATCCAAGACGTATTATCGTGCGCGGTTATCGGATTGTACTTTCTGTTCTCCAGCATTACTATGTTGTCCAACTCTGTAAAGCCAGTCGGAGTAAACTTGAGCGATAGATATTCAGTGTGCATCGTCTCAGCCACAAATAGGATCGCTCCTTCTCTCGAAAGCTCCCTAGCTTGTCTAAAGATGCTCAAATCGTCTTCCTGCGAGAAATATCCAACCGACGTCCAAGCGCTAACAACTACGTCAAAAGGATGAGAAATACTTCCAACAACTTCTCTAAGCCTTCTAACGTCTCCCTCCAAGAAGGCTACCGAGCTTGAAACGCCGTGTTCTCGTGCCTTTTTCCTAGCGTCTTCGAGAAAGGTTTTAGAGATGTCGATTCCCACAGACCTAAAACCCTTTTTAGCCATGTGGACTGAGACTCGCCCGTTCCCACAGCAAAGATCAAGCAGATGGCCAGAAGTAATTCCGAAGCCGCTAAGCACCTTTATCATTCCATTAACCAGCTCTTCGGTTCGAGCCCACCGTTGATCTAACATCTTGAGAAACAAGTCAGCGCGTTGAATGAATAGCTTCTCAACCCAGTTGCTCATGATCAACCACACTTCTTATTGGTTAGCCTTGAACTCTACTTAAGAAGTGCGCACATCTGCACTGTTGGCTTGAGACTCAAGTTCTCTGTGACTCTGTCAATGAAGCTATTCCCATATGGGTTTCGGGACATTAGTGACTGCTTGCCCCTGCTTTTCAGAGATTGTGGCTCTATTCATTTTCTCTTTCTCAGCCGTTTCAGGTACAAGTATGCAGCCAGACCCGCTTTTACACCGTCTCCTAGACATGAAGTTAGGTTAAACCCGCTACTGCAAGTACAGTCGCCAGCGGCGAAGACTCCTTCAACGTTTGTTTGCTGCCAGCCATCAACCAATATGTTACCTTGCCTGTGAGTTCTCACTCCGATCTTCTCAACCTTTAGAGCTGTAGGCTCGATGCCTAGAGCTATGAAAATCCCATCGGTTGCCAAATTTCTTGTTTCGCCAGTTTCCATCTTGACCAGCCTAACAATGTTGGTGAGTTCTCTACGTTCAATAGCCTCAACTTTGTAGCCTTTCACAACCTGAATTCCTTTTCGTGCCAGTTCTTCGGAAAGCGAATCTTTGGCTTCCAGCTTTTTCGAATTTGTGACGAGTGTGACACCGCGAGCTATCTGAGACAACAAAAGCGCCTCGTGCGCTGCTGCATCTCCTGAGCCAACAACGGTTACGTCGGAATCCTTAAAGAATCGACCGTGGCATTCGGCACAATATGAGGTGCCTCTGGCAAGCCACGTTTCTCCAGGCACATTCAAGAACTTCCATCTCGGACCTGTGGCTAGAACCAATGCATCGCAGGTGTAGTGCTCCTTCTGCGTTTTGACGATTTTCTTCTCTTCCATGTCCAAGTCAACTGCTCTCTCTCCAGTGTGAATGTCAGTTCCATCCCGTTTTGCCTCCTCCACCATTCTCTGAACGATCTCTGTGCCTGACATTGTCTCAAGGAATTTGCGTCTGGGATAGCTCCAAAGTGATGGATGGTTTTCAGCTTCTAGAACAAGCGTTTTGAGTCCCCATCCGCCTGTAAAAAGGGCTGCAGAGAGTCCAGCGAATCCACCTCCTACTACAATCACATCATATTCCATTTATTCGCCTCCTTTCCACTTTTGAAAGAGAAAACCTCATTTCTATTCGGTTCTTTCTGTTATCTTTCTTTTGTTGGTTAGAGAAGATCTCCTTTCTCCTTATTAATTCCTGAAACAATATCCACTATTGACTTAATGAGAACTGAAGAATAGAAAGTGTTCTTATGGCTAAAGCCTTCAATCCATCGAAGCACAGGAATGAGAGAAGACGCGTACAGCTATTGGCAATAATTGGATCGCAACGAGAATTTGGAAACTCCTTTTTGCTGACAAAAGAAGTTCTTAAACCTTTCAACGAACTCAACTACGAGATAGTCCAGCTGGCAAAAAAGGAGCTAAAATTCTGTAATCTCTGTGGAAAATGCGAAATCATAGAATGCCCATTGGAAGACGACTTTAACGAAGTCTTGGAAAAGATGAAGGAAGCCGATGGCATAATATTTTGTTACCCAAAATACTTGTTCACAGCACCCACGAAACTGCTTTCGTTCCTTGAAAGGTTGGATTTAATCCATCATTTTAGAAAGCAAAAGGAAGTCGATTACATCGAAGACCTACGGGTAGAGCGCACGCTTCCTCCACCTCTCGAAGGAAAACCCTGTTGCCTCTTTGTTGTGTCTGATCCTGGGGAAAGTGCGGAAGACTGTCTAGGCATAGTTGGCAAAGAGGTTGAAAGCCTAGGAATGAAGTTAGTCTCTTATGACTCTCAACTCGGCGCCCACGCCAAGGGCAAGTTCAGGGGAGAGGTTCTCAGAGACCGGAAAGGCATAGAAGACTGCGGAAAACTGGTAAAAAGACTGATTGAAACGATAACTCGAAAATAGCTTGAAGCCATCCTCTACCAAATCCTATGTAGGACAAAGGGGCTTCGGGGGATATTCTCACACAGCAACTCTAGCTGCCATGCTTCGACCCTTGGTCAGTTTGGCTTCCCTATGGCTTTTCTTGCGATTGAGAAGTCTGAGGTTTTCAAGGCCTCAAGGAATGAATGCTTGTATATCAGTCCTTTTTCGTAGTGGGTTCTGCATGGAAAGTCATCGCAGAGAAAGCATGTTCGCATACTTTTCTCAACTGTACAGCGATACATTGCACATGACAGCTTAGCCCTTTCGTTGACTTTTTGGCAACCTGGGCATTTCTGTTTTCTAAATGCAGGACAAAAACTGCAACAGGTTCCGCAAACCGAAACAATCACACTCAATCATCGTCACCACAGGTTTCCTTTATTGTGCTCTAACCTTTTTTTCGTTGCCTTTTTTCATATGGATCTCTCTGGCGTTGCCACTCATCGTATTTTTCTAGTGCGTTTTTGATTTGCTTATTGATGAATTCGGCTGTATTGCGAACCGGCAGGTTCATTTCTTTTATGGCGTCCTGCATCTTTTCATAGTCTTCTCTTGGGATTTCTATGGATTCATATTCCTGGTTTAGGAATCTGAGTCTCCACCGTGCTGCGTCTCTTATGAATTCTTCTCGGGTTGTGTAGCCAAGTTGCTTATTTTTGTTTATGTAACTCTCTATTTCTAAGAGTAGCTCTGCCGGCAGTACCACCGACTGTTTCAACAGGGCTTCAACGGCGTCCGTGTAGGTTTGCATTCTGCTGGTTTGTGCAGTTAGGTCGCCGAGCAACGCTGTTAGCTTTTGATGCACGTCGTCCGTGATTCTAAGCGTTTTCACGCAAATGGCCTCCGCACTTTCGACAGGAACACTATTTGTGTCATAAGCCTTTTAAGTATTTCCTGTGTATTTGTTATACAGAATATACGAGATGATTTTTGCATGAAACGCAGCGTCAACCTAACTATGGACGCAGCCCTGCTCAAGGAGATTGATACGCTACGTGGAAGGGAGAAACGCAGCACCTTCATCGAGCATCTAGTTAAGCTGGGTCTCAAAGCCTACCAGGCGGGCAGTCAGTAATGGCTGAGACTTCCCCAACTCAACTGACCAAGATCTGCGGAACCTGCGCCAAGAGGAAATCGCCTGTTTGCCTTAACCTAAAGTTTGTAAGAGCCTGCGCAGGTGTAGTTCGAAACCCAGACGAGGTCAACGCGGCAACGTTGGCCACACTGATCAAGGAGGCAGAAACGCTGAGCCGCCGCAAATACAAGTGCTCTAAAGAGCCCAATGCTTGGACTCATTTGATGGACAGGGCGTGCGCCTTTTGGCAACCAGCCGAAGAAAACTTGATTTCTGAAAATCGGTAATGCCCTATTTCATGTAGTGTGTCGATATAAAAAATGGGATTTGAGCAGCTTTGTTGAGTGGAGCTGCTGTTATTCTATGCCCCATCTTTTGGTGACCTTTACGATTAGGAAGATGACGAAGGCTACGATGATGAATGTTATCAGCGCCACCAGAAACGGACCAACGCCGAACACCTGCCCAACATAAGTCGCTGGAGGTTTCCCTTCGCTGTCAAATGTTGTCGATGGAATACCAATCTTGAAAGTTGACAAGTTACCAAGACCCGGTAATGCAAGGCCTATTATTGGCAAGATTAGGTCTGAGACCAACGATTGTACCAGAGCGCCGAGGTAGACACCCATAATGAAGGCGACCGCAAGACCCATGACCCTGTATTTCGATATGAAATCCATGAACTCCTTCCACAAGCCTTTTGGTGGAGGAGGAGGCGGTGGCGGAGGCTTCGGCTCAAGCAGCTCTCTGATGCGTCTCAGCTCTTCTAACATTTTTTCGTCTTTAGACATGCCTCATCACAGAATGCGCATCGGTGAGGATTGCTATTAAGACTTGCGAAACAAGTAACGAGTAGAAGCGTGGCTTTGTTTTTTCTCGTTTCATGTGCATGCTCAAATATGATTTCGGCTCGATGAAATGGCTATGACAGTCAACATGATCGAATTTACCATGCTTGAGAGAGACCTTGCAAAGACTCGCTAGACACTCTTCGATTATCTGGCTCCCAAAACTGGGAAAGTCTTTGTTGTTGCTATCACACGAGACGCGTGCCCAGCTTGCGAAAGGCAGAAGCCAAAGCTGAACAGATTGGCGGCAACTATGGCAGAGAAGCATGGCAACAAGGTCGTGTTCATTTGCACACACATTAAGTACAGTTCTGATTCAGCGGGAGAGCCCTGGCGCAGCAGGAAAATGCTCAGACATTATTTCTATCCGACAGACGTAATATTGATTAGGACCAGGAGTCAAGGTGTGATAGAGTACTACAGAAATCCCGCGCCCAGCATGAGCGAGCTCAAGAAGAATATCGAAACTGCTCTTGAAATTGCAGAGTTCTTGGAAAAGGAAACGACTTAGCACTTTTGTGCCATTGTGCGTGGCTAGCCGACTTCTTCGGTTTTACCATGTTTGGATTTTCTTTGATATTGTTCCAGAATCCATTTGATCAGGTTGTTACGTGTTCGACTCTGCCTCGCAGCCTCTCTTTCGAGCCAGTCTGCCAAGTCCTCCGGAATCGAAAGGCTGAAGCGACGAGTCTTCAAGCTCGGTCTCACCAAACAGAGTCAAACATGCTTTGTCAAATTAAACACTTGTTGTGCAAAGGTGTGAAAAACCCACAACAGGACATATCTTTCCAAAACACATATCGTTAGGGTGGCAGCCCGAGAGCCAAGGAGTGAAGCCCACCAGAAGGAAACGCCCCGCAGAGGCTAAGGGCTGCTATGCTTCATTCTCTGGATTCTCGGGCAAGCCAAAAGAACTCAATAAAGGTCGTGTTCGAAACTTGCCCAATCCGCTGACGCATCTGGTCAGACGCATCGGTGAAACCTTGACTCCTAATCGTGCAGCCTTGTTTTTGACCAGTACTGAAAAAGTGATGGGTGTTTCGCCGATTGTCAGCTTCAAGACCATGACCAGCGTTTATTTGGGTGATCTGGGTGTTCGTGCCAGCGTTGATTTTCTAGCCGACCAGATTGCTGGCGTCGGCTTCTACACATCCATGAACGAAGACTACGCCGAAACGAGTGAAGGCAAAACAGCTAAGGAGATAGTTGACGAGTTCTGTGCCGAGGTTGGTCTTGACGAGGTTCTGCAGGAAAGCGCGCGGTTTCTTGTAGGCTGGGGGAACGTTTTCTGGTGGATCGGCAATCCGGTGAAAATCGAGTTCTTGAGGACGGTGCCGCTTGAAATAATCAGAGAAGATGGAATCAAGTTTTCAGACGGCAAGCTTGAGAGAATTGAGTTTGATTGGAAGCGGCAGCCACGCCAAATCGTGGGCGACGAGTTGATTCATCTAGCCTACAATGTTTTGACCGCGAGTCCCTTGGGAGTAGGCATCTTGCAGTCTCTGTGCACTCCTTTAGACATCGGCGATGGTGAACAGCGGGAGCCTTTCTATCAGATCAAGGGCAAGATTCAAAGCGGAATGGCCGACACAATATACACTTTTGGGGCTCCAAACGAACTCTGGAGTTTTCCGGGCCTAAGCAGAGATAGGCTTGAAGAGGTTCTATCTCAGATTAAGACTATACCTCGCCGCGGTTCTAGATTTGTGTTCAATCCGCCTGTGGGTTCTGAAGCAAGGGTTCAACCTATAATAGCGGAGCGCATGCGGGGCTTAGACTTCTACGTTGAGACCTTGGAAGACGAGTTTGTGTTGGGGTTGCAGACTCCTCTGGCCAAGTTGGTGACCAAAACCGGTTTTACGGAGGCCAGTGCTAAGGCAGCCCTAGAAATCGCAGAGAGACACGTTCTGACCATGCAACGTTTCCTGAAGCGCGGCGTTGAACGCCACATTTTTGACCGTGTTGTCGCTCAGGCTGGTCTGGATCCATCGCGGGCTAAGGTTCGCCTCAATTGGGGCATACCTGAGCGCTTGGATTATGAGAAGCTCACCAGCATGTTGTCACAGCTTATTGAGATTTTGAAGACTGCGCCCAATGTCATCACGCCGGCTGAGCTGCGCAAAATTCTACGCGAAGTTGCGAAGCTGCCGCTTGAAGAAAGCGAGATTCAGGTTCCGTCACAAGTATTGGAGGTTGAGAAACAACTTGTCGGAAAACAGACAGAATGAACAAAAGCAGCACACACCTGAGTTTGAAAACTGCGTTGAGCATGTTATGAAGCAGGGACACACAAAGGGAAGCGCGTTTGCAATCTGCAGTGCAACGTTCGCCAAGGCACGCAAGCCTATCTTCGTCGGTATAGGTGAGACACAGAAGCTGCACTTGTTCAGTGAATCAGTCAGGTTGAAGGACCACAAGGTTTCAGGCGTGTGCATACACCCCAAGCGAATATTTCATCCAGAGGAGGGCATGACGCATATTTACTTGCGAGACGAGTTGCAAAAGGCTGCCCCGACGCTCATCGGCAAGCCCTTCGGAATCGACCACATGTATGTTTTGCCTCCGCCAAATGTGATAACGAACGCTTGGTATGACGCGAGTGAAGACGGTGTGGCCTTTGAGGGAATCGTGAACGACGAAATTGTAGAGCAGATCCAGAACAGAGTCTTCAAGGGTCTAAGCATTGAACTCAGCTGGCTCAGACCCGGCGGGAGGGTGGAGTTCGCTGATGGAGTGGCGCCGAGAAACTTCGAGTTGACATCGGTGCACCTTCTTAAGCGGTTTCCGCCTGGAGACAGGGATGCCTACATCAATTTCTGGAATGCCATTGTGGAGCAGCTTGTTGTGTCGCCGGCTCTGACTCTGGATGAGAAGGTGGCTCAGCTAGAAGAGCAGCTTCGTGAACTGTCTGAGAAAGTGGCTGTTTTGGCTGGAAAGTTTGAAGTTGTCAGTGGCATACCGCAGTCTATTGCCATGAAAGAGGCTGAGTGGGATGCCTCCTTCATTAATGAGCTCCCGGACACCAGCTTCGCAGTTGTGTCGAAAGGCGGACAGCGGGATGAGCAGGGTAAAACCGTGCCCAGAACCTTACGTCATCTGCCGCATCACAAAGCCGACGGATCGTTGGACGTTCCACATCTTCGCAACGCCTTGGCTCGCTTGCAGCAAACTGAACTTTCACTCGAGGACAGAGCTGAAGCCAAAAAGCACCTTTGCGCCCACGCCAGAGACTCAGAGATTGTGAGCGAAGTTTGCGGAGAACCGAGGCCCAGACAGAGCGAAAGCGAAGCTGTAGCCGCTCTTCAAAAGCAGCTTGCAGAGACCGAGGCTAAGCTGGCTCAGGTGCAGAGGTCTATGCTCGAGAAGGAGGCTGCGTGGGCTGAGAAGCTGGCTGAAGCAGAAAAAACTGGCGCGTCAAAACTCGAGTCATCAGGCGTTGTTGCCCTCCGCAAGCAACTGATTGAAACCGAGGCGAAACTGGCCAGTTCACAAAGGCAAGCTGCGTCTGCAAGGGCAAGCTGTCAGAGACTTGTCGAAGCGATTAAAGGCACTCATCCTGTCATCGGCGTTCAGAGGTCTTGGAGTTTGGGTCCTCAGAAGATGATTGCGGAGCAGCTGCGAGTCATGCGTGAGTTTGAGTCAAAGTCGTGAAGCATATCATGACGGGACTAATCGAGGATGAACTCGGTGAAACCAAACAAGAATGAGGAGAGAAATGGCTAGTGACTGATTTGACAGGGCTGCCGAACTTGAGTGTTGGCGACGTTTTGGAACCGTACGCAGGTGCCTTAATCGTAGATTACGAGGCTGAAGCGGCTGTGGCTAAAGGAGAACCGGTGTATCTAAGCAGCGATGGTAAAGTGAGTCCTGCCACGTCGGCGCAGTTGTGCATAGGCATTGCCACAAAGGCCGCTGCAATAGGTGAGATGTGTCCGGTTATCGTGCGTGGCAGAGTGAAGGTGAGGGTTGGCGGTGCCACTGTCAGGGGGCACGGCGTCTACGGTGCCGACTCGTCTAAGAGAGTCTTGGACCTCGCAGATCCCGATCTGGGTGGAACTGGCAACTTCTACTATGCCAGAGTCTTTGCCTTTGCGGAGCAGGCAGCAGCTGCCGCAGACGACGTCATCAGTATCCTCGTAGTGAAGTAGTGACGATTCTTGAGCAAACAAAACAAGTCGGAAGTTTGGGACAATGCAGCGTTGACGGCGAAGGTCAAGGAACTGGAAGCCAGAGTCAAGAAACTGGAGAAGTGAACAAGCCATGACTGTCACTGTTCTGCCAAGAATGCATGAGGCGTTGATGAGCGACGAATGGTACAAGCAGACGTTTGAACAGCAGGTTAAGCTTGCCCACAAAAACCCTTTCATGATGGCGTACTTGAAGGCTGGACTAAAAGAGGGAATTCTGTCGGACACTGCATCTGCCTTAGGCGCAATGCATGACACTGTTGTGAATGCGGCAAAACCCAACCTTATCGGCCGAGAGATCATCGACGTGAGGACAACGACAGAAGCGCTTGAGCGTTTTCCGAGAGCCAAGAAAAGCGCGGCGTATGTTGCTGGTGAAGGCGGAACTATACGCGTGCACGGTGAACGCTACGACACCGTTGATGTCCAGACTAACATCATTATCAAGGACGGTGCTGAATGGACCAGAGAATTCGCTGAAGACGCCAAGTGGAACGCTCTCAACCGACAGCTGGAGGAACTGGGGAGGAGCCTTGCGGAGAAGGAAACTGAGAAGGTGCTTGCGCTCTACGCTGCGATTGCCACAGCGGATTTGGCCACAGGTGGAGCTCTAGCTGGTGGAGGCTCTGCTCTCTCGTGGAGTGGCATCGTGAAGTTTTGGGATGCTATAGAGAATGAGGATTTCTCAAGCGCTGACACTTTGATACTTCATCCAAAGCAGGCGTCTCAACTGTTCACCGCAACCGAATTCATCAACAGTCAGTATCTTCCGTCGTCTGGTGTCGAACTCACGAGAGGCCTCGTTGGGCAGGCGCTTACAATGCGGATTTTCAAGAGCAGTAAGTGCACGAATGGAGTTGCCCATGCGGTTAACAAGCAGATAGCCGCTGTGATGCTGATCCGCAGAGACATCACCGTCGAGGACTATCAAGACCCTAAGAACAACATTTTCGGCCTCGTCGCCAGTGAGAGAGTCGGCCTAGCTGTACTACGCTCGAAAGCTGTAGCCCGAATGACCAATATAAGTACAAGTCTTTAGTGAAGACAAACATCGTCACGACACTATAATTCCCCTGATGAGCTCGTGAAAGCCGGAGCGAAACTCACAACCGTCTTTTTTGTGAGTCGGGAAACATCCGATGTCAAGTGTTACTTGGGAGAGACGCTACGAGGCCTTCAAAGCCCTATGGGAGAAACTCGACGCCTTAACGAAGGCGCTTGAGAGCGTAAGCCAGGACGCCTTGCGGGTTAAGAGCGTTTAGCATCATTAATCGCTCGCCCAAAGCCCATTGGCGACTGGCTGCCCGACGTTGATGGCCGTTTCTTAGGTGAGGTTGCAACTCCGAGACGTTGGGATGGAGGCCGACTGCTGGGAGTCGTTCGCCAAGACGGCAGTCTACCCATGACAGGCGACTTTATGTCTGATGGTGCATCAAGAAACATGGGTAGCAACGACTATCGCTGGGGAAATGTCTGGCTTATGCACATAAATTCCAGCGGAGTTATCTACTGCGACCAATTTTCACCCACAGAACCCTACGGCAATATATACATTGAGAAGGCTGAGTTAGACCTTATTAAAACCCTTTACATGGATGACGACTGCTACATTCAGGTTGGGAAAGACTCAGACGGCTCTCTCCCCACACCGTCAAGCTATTACCGTGGAAAAATGATACGGGTCGAGGGCGGCGCAGGTGTGGCTGACAAGCTCTATTGCTGCATGAAAAAAGCCGACGATACATACGCATGGGTTCAAATCGCGTCGGGATGAAATGAACTTGACCCTTAAAGATGACGAGCAGAATCAACTCAGAACAAGGATTAAGATAGAGGGAACAATAGACAGGGCTGTATTCGAGGAATTCAAGAAAATCTATGAACTGGAAACTCTTGAGGCTGAGGCCGAAGACAAGGTGCAACCTAGTGTAAGCCACATCCTTGAAATGCTCTTGAGAAAAGGCATCAAAACCTACAGGTTGGAGAGAGAGGAGCCTTCGACATGATTCTCCGCTCCAAACCCGGCTTTATCTGCTTGCTTTTGCAAGCCTAGTGTAGGCAAAATCGAATTGGACGCAACCAAGGACTAGATGAGGGCGCTTTGCTGCAACAAAGTTTTTCTTTTGCTTCGCTTCTCTTTGTGGGCTGTGTGGTTCATCGGCTTCCTCATTCATGAGATGGCGTTCGGCTTGCTCTCGGTTTTTCTGCCCCTGTACATAACTGGTCAGCTTGGAGGAAGCCTAACAGACTTTGGCATAATGGTTGCGGTGGCTAATATTGTGGCCGTGCCGTTCTCTTTCTTCTGGGGCTACCTCTGCGACGAGACCAAGCGGTACCGCATCTACATCCTTCTGTCCTTCTCAGCTGTTGGCGTTCTGCTGTTTCTCTTCTCTTTGACCAGCGTTGTCGCCGTGCTCATAGTCTTGTACGCCGTCATAGCTGTTTTTCACGTGGCCCATGAAGCACCCAAAAACGTGCTCATATCAGAGTATTATTCTAGACCCGAATGGGAGAGAAGCTTTGCATCGTATGAGGCTTTGACCGAACTTGGTTGGCTCACAGGTCTGATCTTGGGTTTCGTCTTGTCAGCGTCTGGCGTCAGTAGCCTTTCCCTGATACTGCTCTGCAGCGCCCTGAATCTCGTGGCTTTTGTCGCGTCGGTCTTCTTGGTCAAGGATCCGCTGTTGGTTTTTGAGAGACGGCTTGTTGCGATTGAGCGAGGGTTCGACTTTGCGCATCGAGGCTTCTCGATGGCCATGAAGGCGCTTGACGGAGAGCGGATCAAGGAGAAACTGAGAAGCGAGAGTGCTTTGGTCTTCAGTGTGGGCTTGCTTTTGTTCTCGCTGGCTACAAGTATGATGTTTACGCCTTTGCCCGTCTTCTTTTCAGGCAGCCTCGGCTTGTCTCAGAGCCTTGTCTTCGGCATCTTCGTTTTCAGCAACTTCGGAACTTTTGTGGGCTATTTCTTAGCTGGAAAGCGGAGCCCTGAGTTGAATGAGAAGGCTGTTGTTAGGCGGTCAGTTCTTGTGAGAACTGTGTTTCCCTTGGTTGTGATGTTGGCTGCGGTTTGGTTTTCTGCTCTTACGTTGACTTTGGCAGTGTTGAGCCTCATGATTATGGGTGCTGCCTACGGATTCTTCCTAGTAGCTACACTGTCGCTTTCTATGGAGTTGATTCCTGAGGGAAAGTCTGGAGCCTTCACCGCCATCATTGGGTTAGGTGGCGCCTTGGGATGCTTCGTGGGCACTTATGTTGCAGAAAGCTATGGGTTCCCTCTGCTGCTTGCGGTATCCAGCATTGGTTTCTTCCTAAGTTACATGGCTTTCAAAACGTATGCAAAATGAAAGCGTAGGTTCGAGGTCGTGTTCTCCCTTTTGGTAGACGCGGTTTGCGGTGGTGTCTGCTGTCCTCTCGATGCGCTTCTGTGTAGGTGTACGGTAAGATAGAAATATGTTAGTTAGGTGTATCTTTCCTTAACATAGGGTTTTGGCTTCTTTCGGAGCATCGTGTTTGGCGCAAGTCAGCAAAAAAATCAGCCTTGTTCACCGCAGCCGAATTGACATAATGGGCGACATTCTCAAAGCGGCTAGTAAAGGAGCCGCCAAGACCCATATAATGTATGAATGCTACCTTTCATTCACACAGCTGTCAGCGTATCTTGACTACCTAATGGACAAAGGCTTGCTGGCTTCACATCCTCGCCAAAACGGGAATTCCCAGAGTTTTCAGACCTTTAAGTTGACCAAGAAAGGCGAGGCCTTTTTGAAGGCGTACTCCGATTTGAAACGGCTTTTAGTTTGACCATGCCTGCAGGTAAATTCCGTGTCTAGCCCGTTCTGAAAGGGATAGAGTGATCAACAGTTGAAGGTATATTTTCTCTATTTTGTCTGATTTTGTCCGATTAGCCCTAAATATAGCTTGTTCACCAAGATGTGTCTTAGAGTGTGGCTGTTTTGGCCAGCGTGTCCGTCGATGACGTGCGCGACGTGATCAATGTCTCCTCAGCAGAGGTTCCTGACGCCAGGGTTTTGAAGATGATCAAGCGTGCTGAGGTCACACTGGAGCTGGAGACGGACAGAGAAATAGACTATAACAGCTGCTCGGATGGTGAGAAGGAGTTTATCACGGTTCTAGCAGCCGTCTACGCTATCTGCTATCTCACAGGCGGCTCAGCCGTTGGGTTAAGCTTCTCCGTTGGAGACCAAAACGTCAGCGTGCTCAGCAAGGCTCCGCCCCTAGACGTTCTGCAGGCTGAGCTTCAGCGCCTCTTAGAGAAGATGCGTGAACCAACGGTTAAGAGGGTGTAACCGAGGTTGGGCAAGGTTCCACAAGCCTACTACGATTTCATCATGACCTACGCGCCCTACGTCTACGTTGTTCCCGGCTCAGGTCCAGACCCAACTTGGGGCAGAGCCGCTTTCGCAGCAGCCTTCGCGTTAGACTTCCTAACCCAAGCCTACAACGATCCACAGTTTACAAGTCAGAAAACAGACATCCTCAGCAAGGTTGTCTCACTTGCAGATTGGCTCTTAACCCAGCAGTACACGGCTGATCCACAGAAGAGGGCATACGGCGGATTCAGATCAACCGAAACAAGCAACTACTACTACAGCGTTGACGCGGCACGCGTTGTTCCAGCTCTTATAAGGGCTTACACACTCACAGCAACGCCTGAGTACCTGAACGCCGCCAAGCTGGCCGGCGCAACCTTCCTGTACAACATGCAGCACCCTCCCACACCCACCGTACACGATCAGTACTACAGCGGATTCGCACGGGGCGTCACCGACGCTGACAACTGGCTTCCCGAGATGGACACAGAGAACCTCTACAGCCTAATCGGTCTCAAAATGCTGGCTGAGCAGGACCCTGAAAATCAAGCGAAATACGAAACCATGATGACTGATGCCGTGGGATTTTTGCGTTCAGGGCTTGAGGGCCTATATCTAGAGTATCAGCCGCCTCCAAGCGGCGACGGACAATGGCACAGAGTCGGCGTCAAACAGACAGAAATCTACGACGACCCGTTCGCCTACGCCTTAACAGGGCTGTACGACTATGAGGCATGGAGCATCACGGTTGAGAAAGTCTACAGCTTCATAAACTCCATTCCAGCCAGCGCTCAGTACCCAGCCTACAATCCAGCGATCTGTTGGTCAGGCTACATAGACGTTGCAGGACGCTTTCCAGCCTGCGACTATTACGATGCCGTAACCGCTGGAATCCTGTGGAAGATACGCAGAGACCACGACAAACCAAGCCTCCAGTTCAGCATGAAAATCATTGAGAAGCACCAAGACGAGTTCATGTTCTGGGGCGTTAGGCACTCAGACTACAGCCTAGTTGAAAACAAGCAGGCTTTGGCGACTGTGTGCTGGCACTCGCTGTTGTATCTGAACTATGAAGAACCCGTGACACGATGCACCCAGATTCTGAACACCGCAGGCGAAAACGTGATTCTCTACCCAGTTATAGCGGCATCAGACAGAGTTTCCTACGGCGAAGCCGTCGACATCAAAGCCGTTGTCTCGCCGGTGAGAAGCGACGAGGTCATAATCGAACCGGGCTATGTGGTCGCCGACTATCTGTCCATCCACGTCTTCGCGCCGATACGACACCACGACAAGATAAGGCGGAGAGGCGTCGACTACGAGCTCTTAGACGTTCAGCAATTCGACTTTCACAGCGAGACCCTCTATCGGAAGGCTGTGTGTAGGAGGCTGATCGGCTGATGCCAGAGGCTGAAAACCCGGTGACCACGATTGTTCGACTGTTAGACAAAAACTTGAGAGTGGTCAAGGACGACGGCTCTCTGGCCTCAACACTCGTAAGCCAAGAATGGTATGACCGTGAACTGCTCAGGAACCACGATGGGCAGATAACAGTCGGCTTAGACCGCAGCGAAGATCAGAAGATAGGCTTCTCTGGAACCGCACGCAGACAGATCGGATACTTGCACGTCAATGTTTGGACCGTTGACAAGCCTGAGCAAGGCTGGGCTGGCAGAAAGATGCGGGATCAAATGTGCGCAGAGGTCAACCGCGTCATCAGAGAGAAGAGGAACAAACCCAACGAGACCAACAGCAACTTTGTCAACGTCGGACCAACAACTGGAACTCACAAGATCTACCATGCTGGCTCAAGCGTCGAGCTTGCTCCAACCAGTCCAGACTGGACCGAGCTCACAGCCGTCGACTACGAGAAAATCTGGTACAGCGACGACAACCGCTTCACAAAGTCTGTGAACATAAACCTAGAAAGGGCTCTCATGCTCTTCAGGTTCAAGACAGACCCAGACCGCAAAACCGTGAAGAAAATCGTCTTAAAGTTTGAGGGCTACGGAACAGCGCCAGCTGGCAACGGCGCCACAATCAAAGTTTGGAACTTCACAGCCTCAGCTTGGCAGAACGCAGCCACAGGAACCGGCGGAGATGACGAAGCCATAACGATCACGTTAGCCTTGAGCTTAACCGACTTCATAGACTCAAGCGGCTACGTCTACTTGCTCGCAAGAACTACGAATCCAAGCGACGGCGTGACCCCTGCTGTGCTGCAGTGTGACCATTCTGAATGCACCGTCACGGTTGAGGGCATAACCTACGCAGACGTTGTCTCCTACCGCAGCGAAGATCAGGTCAACGTCAAACCGTTCGTGTGGCGCAGCGAATTCACGGTCAAGACGTGGCTGTTTGAAAACGTGTACCCAACGTGACAAGCTAGGAGAGTGAAAACAGAAACATGAGTGTGTACGGAGCGCACGAAGCGCGAATCTACTATGTGCAGGAAGCCACCTACGGAGTCACTCCAACAAACCCAAGCATGATCGGAATCGCAACAGCAGAGAATGTTGAGCCTGCCTTGGACCCAGGATTGATTAAGGTCCGTGGCATAGGTTCCAGAGACCTCAAGACCATTCGCAAAGGATTAAGACAAGTCGGGTTGAAAGTTGATTACCCATTGCCAAGTGATGCACCTATCAATTTTCTCCAGCATGTAACGACTCTTAACTCGTTGAGTATTGAGGTCTTTTACGAAAAGGCAAGCGGAATCATCGATTTGCTTCACAAGGGTTGCAAATTGGACAAAGCAACTGTTCAGTGCAGTATCGAAGACATGGTCAAGGCCAGTATCGAGGCTGTAGGCCAAGACCTGGCTGTTGGAGCGGCCAAAATCCCCGGAGCAAACTACGCGGATTACACTGGAGCTGTGCCTTACAACGAAAGCTACGTTCAACGTGGAGCGGGCGACGGCTCAGGCTTAGCCGCAGTTGAAAGAGTGACCGACTGGAAGTTCACGGTTGAAAACAACATAAAAAGGGTGCCCGTGATCAGGAGCACAAGTGGCTACTTGCTCAAGTATCTGCAGGAGCGGCATCGGGTTCTAACTGGAGAATTGACTTTCGAATTTGAGA
>Ga0315308_1000974_pt1 | contig 16443 bp, 15 predicted proteins | sample TDP3_MG_FD_203078 | JGI IMG/M metagenome (GOLD analysis project Ga0315308, IMG submission 203078) | Freshwater sediment microbial communities from Lake Towuti, South Sulawesi, Indonesia - TDP3 | ecosystem: Environmental > Aquatic > Freshwater > Lake > Sediment | place: Indonesia: South Sulawesi... | reverse complement strand
CTTCAGCAGACGGACGACAATCGAAGCCAGGCGGTGTATGCGCTCTGGGCCAGTCAACAGCCAGCTGGGGCCGGGAGCTAACCTATATCAGATCCCGCCCAGCACGCAGAGCGGGTTGAAGCCGTGAGCGGAAGGAATGGAGATGCACTTGGTTCCCTGCGACTTGCGCCCTTCTCCGTGATCACAGGATCGCTGTTGGCGCTTTTCATCGTCGCCCTTGGACTGCTGGTCATCATGCCAAGGGTGTTCATGGATTACTGGTGGTACCAAGAAATCGGTTTCCTGCCCGTCTTCTACACGAGGGTCTGGGCCAGATGGGCACTATTCGGTGCCTCTTCCGTTGGCTGCTTCCTCGTCCTGTACCTGGCAGTGTCCCTCTCGGACAGACAATCCAAGAAAGCGCCCAGCATCTATGCCCCCTCTCGGGCCGCTGCCGAGATACCTGCCCTCGGCGGCATGCCCTTCAAGATCATCGCCGTCCTCGTGTCCCTTGCATTCGGGTTCGCCATCAGCAGGAACTGGCTCAAGCTGCTGACTTACCTCAACCGCACTCCGTTCGGCATCAAGGATCCCGTCTTCGGCCTTGACCTGTCCTTCCACGTCTTCACCTATCCCTTCCTCACGATGGCCTTGGGCGCCTTGATGGCGGTGGCCCTCCTCTGCATCCTGATTGCGCTGCCGCAGACCATCGTTACCTATGCGCGGTACCCGGACATCGGCGTGCTTGAGCGAGCCATTCAACTGCGGGTCCCGGCGGGCGTGCTCCTCGTCCTCGGTGGAATCAGGGTCTACCTGGCTCGATACGGACTGCTCAGGGCCCCAAATGGAGCTAGCTCCATACCGGTCGGGGCCGAGTACATGGACGTGACCTACAAGCTTCCCTTCTACGGGGTCGCGAGCGGCCTGCTCATAGCGACCGGCATCGCCATCGTCTATTTCACAGGCAGGCTGCGCAGCCAGAACTGGAGAGGGGGAGCGGCCGGGGCAAGGTGGGTGCAGGCGACTGGGGCGCTGCTCGGGATCCTCCTGTTGATTTCGCTGGTCATCTTCCCCGTGATAAACTCCGTGAGCGTCGCGCCAAATGAGCCCGGAATTCAGAGACCCTACATTGAGGACCACATCAACTTCACCCTCGTCGGCTATTCCCTGCTTGATGTCGCCAGTTCGGCATACGACCCAACTGGGGTGAACCTGTCGGTCGAGGCAGCCCTTGGCTCCCCAACAGTCATCAACGCAAGGATACTTGACTACAAACCGACGCGGGCCGTCTTTCAGCAGAAACAGGAGATCAGGTCCTACTACCAGTTCATAGACCCCGACGTCGATCGTTACACGATCTCGGGCCAGAAGACCGAGGTGATGATCGGCGCCCGCGAGGTCGTTCCCGCCAAGCTGCAGGCTGCGGCAAGAACGTGGGCAAATGAACACCTGGTCTACACCCACGGATTCGGCGTTGTGATCGCTCCCGTCAACAGCGTGGATGCGGAGGGGCTGCCGCTGATGGCGGTAGGGGACATTCCCCCCACCAGCAACTGGCCCGAGACCCGCATCGGCGAGCCCCGGATATACTTTGGGGAGCTCACCGACAGCTACATCGTGGTTAACGCGGAGGGCCTGGACGAGTTTGACTACCCGAGTGGCGACGTGAACAAGCTGAACCGTTACGAGGGCACGGCCGGGATACAGCTGAAGAACGGACTGAGAAGGCTGGTCGCCGCCTTGCACACCGGCAGCACCAAGATGGTCTTCTCCAACTACATATCGAAGGAGTCCAGGCTGCTCATAAGGCGCAGCATACAGGACAGGGTCAGGCTGGTTGCGCCGTTCCTGATCCTCGACGATGACCCCTTCATGTTCGTAGAGAACGGCAGGCTGTACTGGATGGTCAGTGGGATCACCCATTCCGACAGATACCCCTACTCCGAGTACTCCCGCCTCCACGGCGTCAGGGTGAACTACGTGCGCGACAGCGTCAAGATCGTAGTCGATGCCTACACGGGCCAGATCAGGATGTACGCAATCGACCCCGCCGATCCCTTGATCGGCACATTCCGCAGAATCTTCCCAGACATCATCATGGACGGAAGCGAGATGCCCGAGGAGTTCAAGCGACACTTGAGATATCCGGAGGACCTTTTCGATGTCGAGATGGCGATATACTCCACATACCACATGACCGACTACAAGACCTTCTACAACAAGGAGGATGTCTGGACGCCCGCCACAGAGGAGTACCAGAGCGCACAGATCAGGGTGGAGCCCTACAATGTGCTTCTGGCATCGGGCAAGGGCGATGCCACGGAGTTCGCCCTCATACAGCCCTTCACCCCGCGAAATAAGCAGAACATGGTAGCCTGGGTGAGCGCCATGCAGGATCCCGAACAATACGGCAGGATCATGATCTTCACCTTCCCCAAGGGATCGCTGGCGCCCGGGCCAATGCAGGTCGAGGCCTTCATCAACCAAGACGAGGAGATATCGAAGAGCATAGCCCTGTGGAACAGCGGCGGTTCCAGGGTCATACGCGGAAACACGCTGGTGCTCCCCGTTGAGGGATCAATCATCTACATAGAGCCGCTGTACCTTTCGGCTGCCCAGTCCGAGATCCCCGAGCTGAAGAAGGTGATAGCGGTCTTCAACAACACCGTGGTGATGGCCGACACGCTCCAGGAGGCAGTCGCCATGGCCGTATCGGGAGGCGGGCCGCCGACGCCGCCCTCAGGCGAGACGCTGGCCGATCTCGTGCTGGAGTACCTGGGCCATCTGGACAAGGCCGAGCAGTACCGCAGCCAGGGGCTGTTCGTCGAGTACGGACGCGAACTGGCAGCAGCCCTGGAGGTCAGGCGGAGGATGGAAGCCCTTCTCGCCAAGGAAGGCGCCTAGACCTGCTTTCTCAGGTACTCAAGGCCCTTCCGGTACCCAGTGGAGGGGTCCTCCCTCCCCTCGTATTCGACGCACCAGACGCCATCATAGCCGGCGCGCTTCAGCGCCCTTATCGCCCTTTTGAGGTCGAGTTCACCCTCGCCCAGGGGCATGCAGACGTACTTCTCCCTGGAGCCGAATCCGTCCTTCATGTGGGTGTGGAATGTGTAGGGCGCGATCAAGTCGTAGAAGCGGTTGACCGTTTCCACGTCATGCCCGAACCAACGATAGTTCATAGTGTCCATGTTCGCGCCGACGCTCTTTGATCCCACCTTCTCGAAGATCGCGACCTGCCGATCCGCGTCGTTTGTGACCAGACCGTGGTTGTCCACCGCGAGGCGGAAATCAAGTGGCTCCACGAACCCCAAACACTCCGTGAGGCAGGCGGAAATCGCCTCGACCCAACGATCCTGGGGCACCGAGTCCTTGGGCCTTCCCCCCTCCGTTCTGATGGTCTTCGTCCCAAGGATCTGCGCCAGATCGCAGACCTGCTGCATCCTCTCGGCCTGGGCCCTCACCAGCTTTGGCTCAAGCTGCGCGAAGTCGTTCCCCGCGGCCAAGGCCGAAACCTTCAGCCCATGCGAATCGATGGCACGCTTCAGGCTTCTGGCGTTGGACTTGCCATTTTCAAGGGGATCCCCCTCCTTCCAGATGTCGCCCAGCTGGATCTCAACGTACGAGAATCCGGTCCTCTGGGCGTAGGACAGGAAATCCTCCGTGGAATAGCCGGGGAAGTTGTAGTGAATCAGTCCGCACTTGATGCTGCCTTTATCTTTGCCCATCCTCTGACCTCTCGCCCGGGGGGAGTCGACCTCACTAAAATATCTCCCATCACGGTCGCTCTAGGATGGAATGCCTCTGCGTTGGTCCCTGAGAAGGACCACCTTTCCCCACAGCGTTCACGGCGGCCAGCCAGAAGTCGAAGTTATAAAAGGCGTCACTTGATCTGGGCTTGATCAAATTGTGTTCAAAGGTCTACATGGTCAGCGCCCAGGTTGTGAGACGCGAGGGCGCGAAGAGCCCGGTTCTGATGATGTCGGATCTCCTAGATGCTGGGGGCATTCCGGAGGTCGTTGTGCCGGGCAGCCCGGCTGCAATAAAATTGCATCTGGGTTCTGACGGGGGTTTTCGAACCATAAGGCCCGAGTTCGTTCGCAAGGTGGTAGACAGGGTCAAGCTCCTCGGGGGCAGGGCCTTCGTCGCGGAGACCTGCAGGCCGGACGCTCTCCAGTACCTGGAGATCGCGAATGAGCGGGGCTACAACCAGTCGACCCTTGGCTGCCCCGTCACTATCGCTGACGGCTTCAAGGGGGAGGACTTCAAGGAGGTCCCGACGGGGGGCGAAATCATCAAGGCCGTGCGCGTCGCTGCCGGGATCTTCCATGCGCCATCGATGATCGTCTTGACCCATGTGACCGGCCATGGGGACTCGAGCTACGCCGGTGCCATCAAGAACATAGGGATGGGGTGCGTTGCCAGAGGTTCCAAGGGTAGGATCCACAGGTCGGTGAACGTGGAACCACCCGCCTGGCACTCGGAGAAGTGCGCGGCCTGCGGCGACTGCTCAAAGGCCTGCAACTATGGTGCCCTGAGGCTTGATCAGGGTAAGCCGGTCATTGACCAAAGCCTGTGCGAACGCTGCATGCGGTGCGTCCGGGCATGTACGCATGCCGCCCTTGTCCGCCCGGCGCCCATCCGAGAGAACTTCATGCAGGCGCTGGCGGAAAGCGTCAAGGGGACTCTCTCCACATTCCAGCAGGGCCGCGTGCTGTTCGTCAATTTCGTGATCGACGTGATCCCCCAATGTGACTGCGCTCCATCCTTCGACATCCCCATCGTCCCCGATCAAGGCATCCTTGCCTCGAAGGACCTCGTATCCCTTGAGCAAGCATCACTGGATCTGGTTTCGCAGGCGCCGGCGATGCCAGGTTCGGTGGCGGACAAGAGAGGGTTGGGCCAGGGGCAGGAAAAATTCGGTGGATTGCATGGTCTGAACCCTCAGTTCCAGATCGACGCAGCCCAGAAGCTGGGGCTGGGATCACGCGAGTACGAACTCGTGCTCATCTGAGCAGCCCCGCGGGAAACCTTCCCACAAGTTCCAGGTACCATGCGTCCAGTGCCAGTGCCTCGGCCACGAAGCCCGTCACCGAGGCCCTTGCGGGCGACACCACCGCCATCACTAAGACCACGAGCCAGATGTTGACTAGGATTATCAGCATCACCGAGAAGAAGAGGCCGACCTGCCTCAGGTCGTACTGGTCCAGGGCCTCATCCGCCGTCCCGGCAAGGTGGGATCCAAGTGCCGCGCCGAGGAGGAAGACCACCACCCTCTGGGCTGGGCCCCTGAAGGCCGCTGCGATGACCACCAGCACGATGGGGAAGAGGGGGAAAAGGTAGGGGCCTAAGGCGATCAGGAAGTTGCCCCGCGCGTTGGGCTTGTGGTAGGAAACATATCCCCCCTGCCTGGTGAATTTGAACTGCTTGATTTTGTACCCGCAGAGCTTGGCGAAGAGCGCATGCACGAGCTCGTGGCCGACCAAGTGAACGTACCACGCCAGCGCGCCTATCTTGGGGATCCGCTCCGCCTTGAAGGCCAACAGGACACCAACTGACCCGCCCAGCACCAAGAGGAAGCCCAGCTGTCTGGAGAAATCCCAGAGATCCTCCACGGCGGAGGAGGCATCGGGTATGGGGCCATGGACCGTGACGCCCAGAAAGGAGGAAACCTGACCCAGGAAGGCGGCGACCATCCCCGGCATCAGCAACGCGATGATGGCTCCTAGGATCCACTTTGCGGCCTGGTAGCGGGTGATCGCCACGATCGGGAAAGGGAAACTGAGGCAAATAAATCTGTGATAGCTATCCCATTCGTCCCCTTGTTCGCCTCAGGATCCTGCATGCGTCCAAGTATGCCTTGAGGTTCTCCCAGGGGATGGTGTGGGGAAGTTGCCCTCCTGCGTTCAGGAAGTACCCGGGAAGGTGGCCGCAGGTCCTTACGCATCTCTCCACCTCCCTTGCGGCCTGTTCGGGCGTGCCCCCGGTCATCAGCCTGGTGTCCGCGTTGCCGATGAGCACCTTCTTGCCTCCCCACCGATTCGCCATCCACTTGAGATCGACGTAGGGCTCGAAGATGAACCCATCCGCACCCGCCTCGAATACGTCCTCGACGATCTTGGTCACTTGGCCGTCTGAGCAAAAAACCACGGGTATGCCGCGGGCCTTCAGCGGCTCCCAGATCCAGGAGTAGAACGGGAAGATGTTCCTCCTGTACCAGCTCGGGCTGAAGATCGGGCCGTTGCTCATGCATATGTCGTCGTGGGAGATGAATACCTCAAGGCCCCGCACCTTCGACCAGGCCTCCATATACATCCTGGAGAGCTCGGCGAATCTCTTTGCCTGCCTCAGGAAACCTGAGGGATCGCGCGATGCGGCCATGACCGTGGGGCGCCACCCGAAAAGCCCGAGGAACCAGTGGAACAGGGTCGTGTAATGGGCCTCCGCGACCAGCAGCCGGTCACCGATCTCGGACTGGCTTTGATCGTGGTAACGCTGGAACTCGCGGGCGAGTTCCTTGACTGACATCCGCTGGTAGGAGGACACGTCGTACTCCAGGAGGTCCCTGGGCGACGCAGCCTCGCCCTTGCGCATGTGTGCCCCCTCCACGCACCATCTGGTCGCGAACACTCCCCACGGCTCCAGCCTTGCCCCGTCCTGGTCTGTGATCGATGAGTCGCTCCCGGGAAGAGAAGCGACCGCCGACTTGTGCTGCAGCCCGCCCCAGGAAAGGTCAAGGTCCAGGGCCTCGATAACGGCCAATCCTGCCCGGGTCACATCCTCCAGCGGATCGACGCCCGCCACCTTGATGTATGCCTCCCGAGACATCGGCCAATACCACTCCACCTGGGGCACGATGTCCGTCTCCTCCAAGTGGATCGCGGATAGGCCTCGCTTGTAGCTCATATGCCGGGGATCTGTGCGGACGCACTGGAAAAGATTTCCTGTCGAGCAGTCCGAGGGCATCGCAAGCATTATCTTCTCGTCCATCACCGCCGAAGGGGATCCCGATGAGATACGGAGTAGTGCTCCACGGCGCAGACGTGATCGACGGGCCAACCGCCATGGCGGAGATAGCCGGAGCTGGCTTCACAAGCTTCGAGTACACTTACTCACACCTGGTGAAGGTGGAGGCCCTGGGAAAACCCGCCTACAGGGAGCTGGCAAACCATGCATCAAGGATTGGGTTGGAGCCCGTGCAGATCCACGGGCCGAGCCTTGAACAGGGATTTGACCTCGGAAGCCCGGATGACTCGGTACGCAGGAGAAGCATCAGGAGGAGCTGTCGATGGATGGACCACTGCGTTGCGTTGGGGGCTCCGGTCATGATCGAACATGGATGTGAGTTCCACGAGGATTTTGGCAGCACCATGGACCTTGCGAAATCCTCCTTCCGCACGATCGCCAGATCGGCCAGGGATAGGGGCATCAAGATAGCGATCGAGAACGAGTTCGACCCCAGGAGCTCCCTAAGGGCGGGGAAGGGCCGGTGCATGGTGGTCCCATGCAGGGTGGGCTGCACCATCTCCGAGCTCATGGAGATCATCAGCGATGTTGACCCGGACACGCTTGGCATCTGCCTGGACTTCGGGCACGCAAACCTCCAAAGGCCGCTCTTTGGCCTCGCCGACGCCATATCCGAGGCTGGGAGCCACCTCATCGCGACCCACATCCACGACAACGAAGGGCTGAGGGATGATCACCTGCTTCCCCTGATGGGCAACATCGAATGGGACGCTGCGATCCGAGCCCTGCGCCGGATCCGGTTCCGCAAACCACTCATTCTCGAAGCCGACGGTGTCCTATCATGCAGGGAAAGGAACACAAGGATGAACCGGCTCCGGGCGGTCAATCTCATATTCCGGGGACTCTGCGGGGAAAGAAAGGAACCAAGCACACGTTCCACCTAGGCCAGCCGATCATAGGAACGACCCGCCCGTGATAGTGCATGCGCTCGGGAGAGGGTCGGGACAGCGTGCCCCCGTGCGCACAGTGAGAAGCAAGCGGATGTGCCAGGCCCCGGCCCCGCTCCTAGAGAGGCTCTGTAGAAGGGAAACGGAGGGTCATGCCTTCAGTGGCTGTGCTTCACTTGGGCATCAGCCAGAACTCGTTGCCATAGGGGTCAGCGAACATCGCATAGGTTCCCCACGGCTCCTTCGTGATTTCACGGGTGAACCGCACGCCCTTCGCCTTCAGCTCCTTAACGGTGGCCTTTATGTCGCCCGTGAGGAAGAGAATACCTGTGTTGCCAGGCTCCAGTTGGTCGGATTGGCATAGGTGGATGCCGCGCCAAGGTCCTTTGCGTCCCCCCATGCCGCCCTTCGGAGCAACGACAACCCAATGGCCCTCGGTTTCGCTGCTCACCTCGAAGCCGAGCTTCTCCTCATACCATTTCGCAGGCTCTTTCCCACGGGGAACCACTACCGCTACTGTCGCAAGGTCAAGCTCCATGTGTTTCCCTCAAGAAACATCAACAGAAAAGTGCATCGGCAAGCACGGTGATCGTGGACATGACGCGTTGGTGTAGGCCATCGGGTTACCAGGATCCTATCCGTACGGGGTTTCTGTACCGGTAGCTTTCCAGGGTTTGCGTCCTGGGCCCTGCAACGGACTCGGCAGGAAAAGGCGCGGCAAGTCAGCGATATCGAAGCAGTGGCGCGCGGGGTCTAGCTCGTCAGTGACCTGACGCACGGTCTGATGTCGAACGGCCTTCGCCGACATGCGGCGCTTGATCTCGTTAAGGCCGATGGGCCCACTGGCTTCGCGTAGGATGCGCTTGATCTCATCCATTGTGGCCAACGTGGGGCCGCGCCCTTCAATCCTGGGTGGGAGCGGGAAACAAGCTTTGGGTTGCGATGGAACAGACTCTGCCATCCTAGTCAATCATGCGTGTATGCAACCTACATACAGATTGCCAACGTGAAATCCCCATCCGCCATAGGTGCGAGGGACTCGCCCCCTGGGCAAAACCTCCAGGTTCTCAGACGTCTCCAAGGGACGACGGCCAGCGAAGCGCACGCTCCACTTGGCCCAGCCGATCATGCCGAAGCCTTCAGCGCGCTTATCCTTTCGACGTGTCTCTTCTCCTCCGAGATCACCCTGTCGATCACGGTGACAGCTGCGCTGCTCAGGTAGTCCCTTATCGAGTAGTAGAAGAGGAGGGTTTCCTTCTCAAAGCCAAGCGCATAATCCAGGATTTCCCCCGTGGACTCAAGGCCGGGGACCTTGCCCTCAACCAGGTACTTCAGGACGCTTGTGCCAACCAGGCTCTCGATGTAGGGCCTTGCCTCCTCGGGCGTGATGCCCCGGGTTTCCTGCTTCGATCCCCTAGCAAGAAGTTGCAGGAAGATATCCGCATGCCTTCTTTCATCGTTCGCAAGGACCCCAAACACCCCCTTGGGCGCGGCGCCCTGAACCTTGCTCGCTGCCCCGCGGTAGAACTTCTCACCCCCCCGCTCGACTTGAACTGCCATTTCCACCAGTTCGGACGGGCTGTACCCAGGCGACATTCCCTCAGACTCCTTCCCTCAAGACCACCGCGTGCACCGAACATGATATGCATGGATCGTATGCCCGGATGAGCATCTCGCACTGCAGAGTGAGGTCCCCTCCCCGGGCCACCACCTTGGGCGAAAATGCCCGCAGGGAGTCCTCCACGTGGGCCGAGTTGTGTGCCGTCGGAGGAACGATGTCGGCCGCGGTGACGACGCCCGACTTGTCAAAAGCGTAACTGTGGTACAGCAGCCCCCGAGGGGCCTCGGTCAAAGCCGCCCCAGCACAGGGCACCCCGGTGCGCCCCCGAGCTGGTTGCTCTGCCACGTCGAGCCTGAGGCGCCTGATTATACCGATGCTTTCCTCGATCGCGTAGAGTATCTCGACCACCCTGGCCCTGATGTTCATGAAGGGGTCGGTCGAACCAACGTCCAGCTCCATATCCTTCATTGCCTTCCTTGCCCCAGGAGTCAGCTGGGCGTGGTTCAGAACGACGCGGGCCAAGGGACCCACCATGAAGGTCCCCCTTCCGGCGATGCGGGACTGTTTTGCATTTGAATGGCGCACCTGTTTCTCGATGATGAAGTTCCGGTATTCCCCCTCTGCAGCGTCGAGGCCCATGTTCGAAACCAGCCTGCCTTCGTTGACGGCATACCGGTCCTCGTTTGAGATGCACACGAGCTCGCTCTGCAGGTCCAGGGTTGGGTAGTCGAATCCGGCGATGGTCTTCGCTGCCCCCAACACCTCCTTCCTGGCTCGCTGGAGCCTCGCAAGGAGGGGCTGGAGCTCCTCCTTCGCAGGGATCCCGGTGAACCCTCCCACGACCGCGGATATGGGATGAACGGCCCGTCCCCCGACGAGTTCCCCGATATCGTTGGCCAGCTTCTTCGTTCTCAACGCAAGCTCGACCAGGTCCCTGTGCTCCCCAGCCATGGAGATCGCGCCGTCAAAGCCGAGGTAGTCGGGTGCCGTGAGGAAGAAGACGCTCAGGCAATGGCTCTGGATCCAGGCACTGAGGCCCAGGAGCCTCCTGAGCTCCCTGGTCTGCTCGCTGACCTGGATGCCGAATGCGTTTTCGACTGCCCTCAGCGCTGCGATCTGATGCGCGATGGGGCAGATCCCGCAGACGCGCGAGGCAAGCTCGTGGACTTCAGAGAACTTCCGTCCCCTAAGGAACGCCTCGAAGAACCTCATGGGTTCGAAAATCGCAAACTCGGACCTCCTGACCTCCCCCGCGCTGCCAACCTCGACGTTGATCGATCCCTGGCCCTCCACGCGGGCGATGTAGCAGACGTTGGCCCTTCGCGAGCTCAAGTGCCAGCCTCCGTTCGGAACTCATCCGTCATGCCCGCATACTTCCTGAACTTCCTGACAGTGTCGTCATCCGACATCCCGTTCTTCTTGAACAAGCGGGCCAGATACTCCGCGTTCGCATCGCTCATCGGCCCGTAGCATCCCTCGCATTCCCTCCAGTAGGTCGGACAGATGGCGCCACAGCCCGCCCTCGTGACGGGGCCCATGCAGGCCTTACCCAGGCTCCTCAGGATACACACGTTTTCCCTGAGCTTGCACTCGACGCAGACCGGGTGGTACTTCAGGTCGGGCCTAATGCCCTGAAGTGCGGACGTGATCGCCTCAAGAATGAGGTTCTTGTGGGGCGGGCAGCCCGGGAGCACCACGTCCACCGGGACGTACTCCGCGACGCCCTGAAGCCTGAAGGACATTATGGGCGCGGTGTCCTCATAGACTGAGCTTTCGGCCTTGTGCTGGGAAATCCAGTTCCTGATCGACGGCACGCACCCGCACACGGCGCAGTCCCCGAATGCTATGAGGACCTGGGATGCCGCCCTGATCTTCTTCAGCTCCTCCAGCTCCCTGGGCGTGGAGACAGAGCCCTCGACCAGGCACAGGTCGTACGGGCCGAGATCGACCGTGCTCTGTGCCATCATGAAGTACCCGACGTCGAGCTTCTCGGCTATCTGGAGGAGCTCGTCCTCCAGCCGGAGCAGCTCCATCTGGCAGCCTGCGCAGCCTGTGAACTTGAAGACGGCGAGTCGTGGCTTCTTGTCGGCCATGGCCTGCCTCCTATATTCCGCAGTCGGGCGCATCCCTGATCACCGAGTACTTGAAAACGGGCCCGTCCTTGCAGACGAAGTACGGCCCCAGCTGGCAGTGCCCGCACTGGGCGATCCCGCATCTCATCCTCCTCTCAAGAGACAGGTAGAGCTGTTCCCCGTTGAATCCCCGCCTGAGCAGGTCCTGGACGACGAAGTGCATCATCACCTCGGGTCCGCAGATGAGGACGCCGGCATTCCTGGGCTTGGTGACAAGGTCCTGCAGGAGGGTTGCCACCACGCCCACGGAGTGCTTCCACCTCACCCCCTCAGGGACCTGATCTACCGTCAGCGCAAGCTTGGTTCTTGGCATGGCGTGCCACTTCTCGAACTCCCACTCGAATATGCTCTCCATCGGGGTCCTTGTGCCGTACAGGATCTCGAGGAAGCCGAAGTCGTCCCGGTTCTCCTCTATGTGAACTATCACCGGACGAGGCGAGGGGAGTCCGACGCCACCGGTCACGATGAGCACGTCCTTCCCCTCGAGCTCCTTCATCGGCCAGCCGTTCCCGTACGGGCCGGCAATGCAAAGCCTGTCGCCGACCTTGAGCTGGTGGACCCTGGTCGTCACCCTTCCCACCTTCCTGACGGCGACATCGAAGCTCTCGGTGTTGGACATGCTTGACGCGATCGAGAACATCGCCTCCCCGATCCCCGGAAAGGAGATGATGACGAACTGTCCCGGCGTGAACCTGAAGGCCCTCTGGACGTCCTCGTCCACGAATCTGAAGGAGTAGGTGTTCGTGTTCGCGGTTTCGCGCTTGATCGCCAGAACCTGGGCAAGCTGCCTCTCGTAAGGGTCCTTCAAGGGGATACCTCCGCCGGGCCCTTCTCTCCCCTAAGCTCCCTCGCGATCCGCGTTATGTCGATGTCGACGGGGCATATCCTTATGCATCTTCCACAGCCTATGCATTTGGTCATGCTGTACTGGTAGGACCCGTAGCTGAGGTTGTGGCACATGAACTGCCTCAGGCGCGCGCTCCTCTCGAGCCTGAAATTGCCCCCCAGGGCGACCTCGGCGAATTCCTTCAGGAGACATACGTCCCATTCACGGTACCTTTCCCCCTTTGATAGCGAGGCATCAACGCTCTCCCGCACGTCGAAGCAGAAGCACGTCGGACACGACATTCCGCACTGTCCGCAGGCCAGGCAGATCCTTCCGTACTTGGCCCACACGGGGTGGTCCTGCGACGCCAGACACAGCTCGGGCATCCCATCCATATCCACGGACCTCTTGAACTCCCCCTTGAGGCGCTCGATCACCGCGCGTTTGGCTTCGAAGTCCGCTTCGGTTGACGGCTCCAGCCCAAGTGACCTCAGGACCTGCTCCCCCTCCTGACTTCCGGACTCCATCAGGTACTTCCGACCGATGTCGGTCATGAGGACATCAAAACCGGACGTCACCGCGGGCCCCGTCCCCGTGGACATGCAGAAGCAGGTGTCGGACACAGTCTTGCAGGTTAGTGCGAAGACGAGGAAGTTGTTGCGTCTCCTCAGGTATCTCGGATCGCTCCGGAAACCCAGAAACACCCTGTCGAGGAATTTGAAACCTTCCACGTCGCACGCGTGAACGCCCAGAAGGATCTGCCTCTCCTCAGGAATTGAGTCCTCGATCCTGGAGAAGTCGTCCCCGTCGAAGGTGAATATGGTCTCGCGCGTCGGCGTGAAGAACTTCTTCGGCGGAAGGATGGTTGTGACGTAGTCCAGACAGAGATCCTGCGCTCGCTGGACAGGCCCGAAGGCCCACTCCGTACCCCTCTGGAGCGGCCCCAGAATCTTGTACGACTCACTCAGCTTGCCAAGGATTGTTGGAATCTCGGCCTCGGGCATTATCACCGAATACGTCAACCGGGAGACTTCCCGGGGTGGCACGGAACAAGGCCATTAAAAACTATTGCCCAAAACTGGCTACCACTAGGCGAGCAGGGACCCGATTGCCCAAGTAGCAGCCGATCCCGCGCGGATTGGATCTCGCCGCTTGGAGATGCTGAAGTGGATGAGGACCGATCCCCATGGATGGAGCTGGGCCGAATGATGAGGTACAGGGTGTATGTCACGAGAAGCATCCCTCAACCCGGTCTTGACCTGCTGCAGCGAGAGTGCAGTCAGGTTGAGGTTCGGGACTCCGAGGAGATACCCACTAAGAAGGAGTTGATCCGGGGAGCCAAAGGAAAGGAGGCCCTTCTGTGCCTTCTCACCGACCCCATAGACTCCGAGGTCATCACGGCCGCGCGCCACCTGCGCATCATAGCTAACTATGCAGTGGGCTACGACAACATAGACGTTGCAACCGCCACGGCAAGGGGGATAATGGTAACGAATACGCCGGGCGTCTTGACCGAGACCACTGCCGACATGGCCTGGGCCCTCCTGATGTCTGCCGCTAGGCGCATCGTTGAGGCTGATAGATGCGTCAGGGAAGGCCGCTTCAGGGGATGGGCGCCCAAGCTGCTGCTGGGCTCGGACGTGCAGGGCAAGACGCTGGGCATCGTTGGTTTGGGTCGGATCGGACGGGCCGTGGCTGCAAGGGCAAAAGGATTTCAGATGAAGGTGGTGTACTACGATATCAGAAGAGCGGAGCCCGATGTTGAGAGCGCAATTGGCGCGATCTACATGGACCTGCCAACGCTCCTTCGCACCTCCGATTTCATCAGCCTCCACACACAGCTCACCCCGCAGACCACCCACCTGATAGGGCCCGAGGAGCTGAAGATGATGAAGCCCTCGGCCCATCTGATAAACACCTCGCGGGGGCCCGTGGTGGACGAGAAGGCCTTGGCCAAGGCCCTTCGGGAGGGAACAATTGCTGGCGCCGGCCTGGACGTGTTCGAAAACGAGCCCCATGTCTCGCCCGAGCTGTTGGCCCTTCCCAACGTAGTCCTTGCTCCACACATCGCGAGCGCATCGGTCGAGACCAGAACCAAGATGGCGATCATGGCCGCGCAGAACATCATAGCCGCCGCCCGGGGGGAAAATCCGCCCAACCTGGTCAACCCGGAAGTCTTTAGAACCCGCCCCAAAGGTCCGGCCGGGGGCGGGCAGTCGGCCAGATGATGCCCGCCCACTAGACGGTCGGCTTGGCGGGCTTCGTCGCGACAATCTCCTCGCTGATGATCTGGAAGGATGGGATCGGGCTCTTGCGTTTCTTTCCTCGGCTGTAGCCGGCCGCGATCGCCTTCCAGGGCACGGCCGCCTTTTGCTTGACTTCTACGTTGGTGAAACCGGCTTCGGATATTCCCTTCAGATACTCCTGCTCATTGATTGCGCCCGAGACGCAGCTTGCCCACGCCTTCGCACTTTTCCTCACCACTTCCGGGAGGGACCCCGAGATGACGATGTCCGAGATGGCCAATCTGCCCCCAGGTTTGAGGACGCGAAATGCCTCCCTGAAGACGGCATCCTTGTCGGGCGAAAGGTTGATGACGCAGTTGCTGATCACAGTATCAACTGAACTGGACTCAACGGGCAGGTGCTCGATCTCGCCCAGCCGGAATTCCACGTTGCCGCAAGCCGCCTCCTGTGCGACCCCGCGAGCCCGCCAGATCATCTCCGGAGTCGAGTCAACCCCGATGACCATTCCCTCCCGGCCCGTTTTGGAGGCTGCAAGAAAGGCATCCACGCCACCGCCGCTGCCGAGGTCTAGCACGGTTTCGCCCCGCTTGATCTCGGCCAGATTGACCGGATTCCCACAACCCGCGCTGATGCTCCTGGCACTGGATGGAATGGTCGATAGCTCCGCATCAGAGTACGGAGCCCTGCAACATGCCTCAAACCTCGACTTGGGGCTTGACCGAGAGGAGCAACAGGCGACTCCAGGCTTCGTGGGCCCTGCAAGATTGGCGTAGGTTCTTCTCACAACGCGTCTGAGATCCTGCTCACTTGGCATCGGCAACACCAATATTGGACGTCCACTATCCAGAACCATTTAAATGTATCGGTCGCCCAATAATGACTCACATGAACGACACTGAGCCGTGCTGCCCGCCGGCCTGCTGCGACATGAGGGGCATGCTCTCATTCATGATACTGTGGATCGTATCCAAGGGCGAGAGATACGGCCAGGAGGTCGCGAAGGAGCTTTCGAAGAGGAGGGGCGGGAAGCCCAATCCCGGTACCCTGTATCCGGCCCTGAAGGAGCTTGAGGCCAAGGGGATGGTCGTCTCCAGGAGCCTGGGCAGAAAGAGGTACTACTGTCTGACGGACGAAGGAAGGAAGGAGCTGGAGACCGCCTGCCGCTACTTCTGTCAGGCCTTTGGCGAGATAGTGCGGGAGACTAGCCCGTAGCCCTGTGCCGGAACCAAGAATTCCGCCGCTGACAAAGAACGTCGCACGAGGAATCATTTCTATGTCACGGTGCACGCCGATGTCGCAAATTCCTGAAGTTTGAGTGGAGGCCGACGATGGAGACCTCTGAGAAGATAGCTCCCCTCAAGGAACAAAGGAATGCAGTCATCCTAGCTCACAACTACCAGAGGCCCGAGATCCAGGATATAGCGGACTTCGTGGGCGACTCCCTTGAGCTAAGCATCAAGGCGTCCCGGACTGAGGCGAAGACGATTGTCTTCTGCGCCGTCACGTTCATGGCCGAGACCGCCAAGATCCTGTCCCCCCACAAGAAGGTGCTTGTCCCAAGGAGGGATTCGCGATGCCCCATGGCAGACATGGTCACGGTAGACGATCTCATCCGGGCCAAGAGCGAGCATCCCAACGCAGCCGTGGTCTGCTATGTCAACACAAATGCCGACGTCAAGGCGGAGTCCGACATATGCTGCACGTCCGCCAACGCGGTCAAGGTAGTGGAGTCGCTGGATCAGGATGAGGTCATATTCATCCCGGACATGAACCTGGCCCACTATGTCTC
>Ga0315308_1000972_pt1 | contig 16480 bp, 13 predicted proteins | sample TDP3_MG_FD_203078 | JGI IMG/M metagenome (GOLD analysis project Ga0315308, IMG submission 203078) | Freshwater sediment microbial communities from Lake Towuti, South Sulawesi, Indonesia - TDP3 | ecosystem: Environmental > Aquatic > Freshwater > Lake > Sediment | place: Indonesia: South Sulawesi... | reverse complement strand
TGGAACTCCATGGAACGAACGCCACCCTCGGCTACGTGGAGATAACAGACCGTCTTCGACCTGAACGGCATCATGAGCCTGAGGAAGCATGGACCATAGAAGGGCCGGCTGGACTAGGTTTATGCCAACAGTCCTTGCACGCTTGACGAGTCGTTCATCCTAGGTCAGGAGGAGCTTCAGTATTCTCCGTCAAGGCCCGTGAAACGGTTTCCTGCCAGTTCGCTTCGCCGATAGGCCGCAGCGTCCAAAGGCCTAGTGTAGCCAGTCTCGGGCCTCGGAAAGGCTTATAGAACCTCGAAGGGAGGAACTCCTGCGTCGCTCAAGCTGAGCATTGCTTGGTGCAACACAGCCGCAGGAGACTGATGCAAAACGCCTTCGTCTGTCCACGAGGGGCTGGAAGGGGAGCCTACCGCCTGGAAGATGGCCTTGGTCGCAGCCTTCCTCGCGGTCTCCGTCTTCTCTCTGGGCACGTATCTGATCTCGATGCTCCTCGGCCTTCAGATACTCTTCTTCACCAGCCCGGGACTGGAGCTCGCACGCCAATCCATTCATCCGCTGGACGTGCCCCTGTTCTTCCAACTTGGTCTAAGGCTTCCCTGGCCCATCACTCTTGGCGAGCTCTTCGCAGCCCTCTGGCTTGTCTTCGCGGCCTCGATGGCTGCGGCTTGGCTGGGTCCGCCGCGCAGTTTCACTGAAGCGATCAGGGACAGCCTGCGAACGCCCTTCCGGAAGCTCCTTGGCAACTACCTGCTGGCGATGCCCATCTTGGCAAACATGCTTCTCTTCCTAGTGCACGCAATAACGGACCTCCAAGGTATCTACGGGGTTCCCACGGGTGGCATTGGCATACCTGACCCTTACAGGGGCCTCGTTGAGCTTTCATACGCCTCGGTTGTGGAGGAGCTCGCCTTCAGGATCGTGCCGCTCGGATTGGTAGTCTTCCTCCGGGTCCTCATCGCTCCGGTCTTGCCCGGCACCGGATGGAAGCGCCTTGCCTGGGCGTTCCTGAACCCGGAGCGAGCCAAGTCGAGGTCGGGTCTCGGCGGGGTTAGCGAGAAGGGCCTTGCCCGAGGCTTAAGCCTCTACGAATGGGCGATGGTTCTCTTCTCCGCTGCGTTCTTTGCACTCGCACATATCCTCGCCTCTGTTGGCTGGCAGGTTGGGAAGCTGACCACCGCCTTCATATCTGGCATCGCCCTTGGACTAGCCTATCTCTATTATGGGGCTGCAGCCCCGATCCTGCTTCACTGGTACTTCAACTACTACGGCGGAATACTGGAGTTCGCTGTCCAGCTGTACAGTGGACCTATCTCCGCCTTCGCCAGCCTCAGCGACCTCTTCGCGAGGGTAACAGGCGGCCTCGCCTGGCTCACTCTCTCCCTTTACCTGTTCTCCAAGGCGTTCAGAGCAGCGCCTAGGGCGGATTCCCACAGCTCCACCGGGGCAACGCACCGGCCCTTAAGCTAAGCGGAGGGCCTCATCTTAAGGTGGAAGAGGCTTCACGAGGCCCTCTCTGAGAGCAACCCTGTTCATCTTCTGCACCCTCGTGATCCGTTCCTCCGCCCTGGCCCGGATCTCCTCGCGCGTTAACTTGATCCTCGCCGCGCCCGTTCTGACCGCGGCGTCGGCAACCGCGGCGGCCTCCCTCGCGTAGACGCTCACCTCGTCCATGGTGGGCATGATGTAGTCCTCGCGCAGCCCCTTCTCCTCCGCGCAGGAAGCCAGCTCATACGCGGCGGCCAGGAGCATCTCCGTGTTGATCACCTTTGCGCCCACATCCAAGAGCCCCCGGAAGATCGCCGGGAACCCCAGGCTGTTGTTGATCTGGTTCGGGAAATCCGATCTGCCCGTGGCGATGATCCGCGCCCCCGCTTTCTTAGCCTCATCCGGGTAGATCTCCGGCCACGGGTTCGCGAGCGCGAACACTATTGGATCATCTGCCATCGACTGGACCATCGCCTCCGTGATGACGCCTGGACCTGGCCTCGAAAGCCCGATGACCACGTCGGCGCCCTTCATGGCCTCCTCTATGCCCCCGGTCTTTCCCTCGCGGTTGGTGATCTCAGCCATCCTAGCCTTCCATTCGTCCATGGATCCCCTGCCCCTGTAGAGGATTCCCTTGCTGTCTACCAGCACCATCTTCCCCGGGTCTGCGCCCGCGGCGACTAGGAGCTTCGCCACGGCTATGCCGGCTGCGCCTGCGCCGAGGTTGGCGAAGGTCACCCCGCCGATCTTGCTGCCTCTCAGCTTTAGGGCGTTCAAGAGCCCTGCCAAGGTTACGACGGCGGTTCCCTGCTGATCATCATGGAAGAGCGGAATGTCCAGCTCCTCCGTCAGCCTTTCCACGATGTAGAAGCACTTCGGCGCATCTATGTCCTCGATGTTTATTCCGCCGAAGCCGGGGGCGATCCACTTCACGGCCTGTATGATCTCGTCAGGCTCCTGCGTGGAGAGGCAGATGGGGAAGGCGTCGACGTCGCCGAGGTACTTGAAGAGCAGAGCCTTTCCCTCCATGACGGGCATCCCAGCGGCGGAGCCGATGTTTCCCAGCCCGAGGACCCGGGAGCCGTCTGTGACCACGGCGACGGAGTTGCCCTTGTTCGTGTACTCGTACACGCTGTCTGGGTCCTTCGCGATCTGTCGGCACGGCTCGGCGACCCCGGGCGTGTACCAGACGGCGAAGTCCTGATATGAGCTGACAGGTACCTTGAGAGAAACGGAGAGCTTTCCACGGTAGAAGCGATGCCATTTCTCAGCGAGGGCATCGTATCTCTCTGACATGGATCCTGCACCGGGCTGGGAAGCTGAGGGTCCTCCTAATCAAGGTTGTCAAGGAGGCCTATTGCCGACCGAGTCTGCGGAAGCCTTAAGAACAGATCGTCTATCCTCAGTAGCGGTGAAACGGAATGGAGCTTGACTTCCTAACCTCTGGTGAGGTAGAGCTTAGGAGGATGGCTGAGGAGCTGAAGGACAGGTACGGCTGCATCGCGGTGAAGCTGGGGACGGAAGTCGAGGACTGTAGCTTCGAGTACATCGCCTGGGTCCAGAAGCTCGTTTCAGGGCTGCTGCCAGTCGTGGTCAAGATCGGCGGCCCGGAGGCTCGGAACGACATACGGCAGCTATCGCGGATGGGCATCGGAGGGCTCATCGCGCCCATGGTGGAGTCTCCCTACGGCCTGGTCAAGTACGTTACGGCTTTGAGGGACATCGTCGAGCCGACGCAGAGGCAGAAGATGATCAAGGGCATCAACGCGGAGACCGTCAACTGCTACAGGCGCATCGACGAGATTCTAGGCATGCCCGAGGCTAAGGAGCTGAACCAGGTAACGGTGGGCAGAGGCGACCTTTCCGAGTCCGTCGGTAAGAAGGTAGACGACCCCGAGGTGATGAAGATGACGACGGAAATCACGAAGAAGGCTCAGGCCGCAGGTCTGGTCGTCTCCGTGGGCGGCGGGATAACCCCCGCGAACGCCAAGAGGCTGGTCGAACAGGTGAAGCCTGATAAGATCAACTCACGCCACATCGTCATATCGCCCGAGGACGCAGGAGACATCAGCGAGTCCTTCCGGAAGGCCCTTGCCTTCGAGTCCACGATGATGAAGTACGAGGCCACGGGCCTAAGCGCCCGGATCGACGCGCTGCAGAAGAGGATCAGCACACTGGACAAGAGGGTAGTCGCCGCCTAGCAGCCTCAGAGCCTCCGCCCTATTCCCGCAGGGCCGTTCACGCAGGCCTCCCCGTCTCGCTTTTCAGGCGAGACGTCTCTCTCGGCTGAGGCGGAAGGATGACAGATGGCTCTTGACTGGGAACGCAGGTACATCGACGCGCTAGCGAGAGCAGGTGAGCCCATCCGCCCCGTGAGGGGCATCATAGCAGCCTACAACACGAACATCGACGGGCTGAAGACGGTCGACGGCGGGTGGCTGTCTCGGCTTCTCGCCGAGGACGCCCAGCTCAGACGCCGCGTGGCAGCCAAGTGGCGGGAGACACCTGAGGAGATAGACGATGTCTCCGATCTGCTCGCGGGCCTTCTCCACTACATGAACGAGGGCGTGGGAGGCGAACGGCTGATCTTCGCCGAGAGCGTCTTCCGCTGGCTCAGCCAAGCCTTTGGGCCAGGCCAGTACCGGATGGGCGGTCAGGCGGGCATAATGGCCAACGTGCTCAGCGCCCTGGGCGTCCCCCTGGTCGTTCCGCACGTTGCCCAGCTGCCGAGAGCCCAAGCCGAGCTTTTCAACGACCAGGAGCGGACCCGCATCCCCGTCGCCGGGCCGAAGGGGATCATCTTCGCAAGACCTCTGGACGCGGTCCGGGAGGGAGACAAGCAGCTGATACACTGGGTTCTCAACTTCGCCGAGGGCACAAAGGTCACCTTCGATAACACGGCGATAACGGCTCCCAGGGAGAACAGGTTCATCGCCACGCACGACGAGGACAACGCCGAGCTACGCATCGCGCCCAGCTTCTTGGAGGGCACAAGGGCTAGGATTGGGGAGTTCGACGGCGCGGTCATCTCGGGCTTCCATCTGCTTAGGAGGACCTACCGCGACGGCTCAGGCTTTGAGACGAAGCTCGGCAACGCCCTGCGCCAGATCCGTGAGTGGCGCGAGCTCAACCCGAAGCTTAGGCTGCATCTGGAGATAGGCTCCATGCAGTCGCCTGAGATCGAGGACGCGACACTTCGCGCCTCATCCCTTTTCCACAGCCTCGGCGTCAATGAGGACGAGCTGAGAAGCGCGCTCGCAGCCACGGGGCTCAGGCGCGCCTCCGAGGCCACGGGATCGGAGCCCTCGGTCGAGACCGTATACCGGGATGCCGTGGCGCTGAAGGCCCAGCTCAAGGTGGAGAGGCTGAACGTTCACACGCGGGATTTCTCCATAAGCCTTCTCTCAGACAGCTATGCCGCGAAAGCAGAGAGAGAGCAGGAGGCCCTGCTCGTCGGAGCCGCGGTGGCAGCGGGCCGCGCACTTACAGGTAGATTCCTGCCACCTCAGGAGGTCCTGAGGCTCGTGAGAAACCAAGCTGTTCCCCTGGGCCGCCGGGGAGTACGCCAGCATCAGGCCCTCGCTGACGCGTTGGAGGGCGAGGATCGAGCTGCCGCAGCGAGCCTACGGGAAAGAGGCCTCGCGGAATCGAACGGCTTCTCCGTGGTCTATACGCCGGCGAGATGGGTGGAGAGAACCCTTAGCACCGTCGGCCTAGGCGACGCCATCTCCTCAGCCTCTTTCGCCATGAACCTGGCCTGACGGGCCTGTCCTGCCTCCTTGACTCAACGGGGAGTCAAAGGCCGCAACCGCGGGCATCAGCGAACCTTTTAGGGGCGCTAGCGCGTCGTCTGAAGCATATTTCCCTCGGCGGGAGGAGGACGACTGAAGCCTTCGCCTCTGGGTGTCCCCTTCGTCCCCACCCCGGAGGACGTGGCGGAGCTCATGCTTGAGCTAGTGGGGCCCGGGCCTGGGGAGCGGCTGTACGATCTGGGCTGCGGCGATGGCCGCATCTTGAGAAGCGCCGTACGCGAATACGGCTGCACGGCGGTCGGTTACGAGGTCAACCGCCACCTAGCCTCCTACGCGGTTTCCAAGGCGCGGAGAGATGGCCTCAGACCTCCGATGATGCGAGTCTTCTGCCGAGACCTGAGCGAGGCCGACCTTCGCCGAGCGGATGTGGTTGCGCTCTACCTGACACCTGAGGCCCTCTTGGCCTTGAGGCCGACTCTGGAAGCCCAACTCCAGCCCGGAGCAAGGGTCGTATCCCATAACTACAGGATCAGAGGCTGGAAGCCCGAGTGCGTCGAAGAGACCATCTCAACCGTCGACGGGAAGATGCATACGGTATTCCTCTACCGGGCTGCCTTTGCCGCTTCCGGACGAAGAGCGCAGGTGCCCTGAGCGATCCCAGAGCCGATCTTCCATGGGCGGCCCCCGCCATTCCACTAGGCGGCCTTCTCGTTTTCGAACGGCGGCGTGTCTTCGATGGGTCAGGCTAAGGCTTTTTACTCTCGCCTGTGGAGTTGCTGACGGTTCATGTAAGGGCGAGCACAAAAGCCCAGAAGCAAGGCGGTCACAATGTCTGAGGCGGACAAAAGGTACGTCCTGTGGTTCGACGAGATCGGCAAGGAGCAGGTCCCCGAGGTTGGCGGGAAGTCAGCTAGCCTAGGCGAGATGTACCATAGGACGAAGGTTCCCGTCCCGTATGGCTTCGCCACCACCGCCGCTGCCTACTGGCATTTCATAAAGGAGGCGCAGCTCGACAAGAAGCTGGCCGAGATACTCGCTGAGCTCAAGGACCCCAATGATACTCTCACGCTTCAACGCGTCGGCAAGGAGATCAGAAGGACGATCGTGGAGGCGGAGATGCCCGCGGACCTGGGGGAGCAGATAAGGCAGTACTACAGGGAGCTGAGTGAGCGCTATGGCGCGGAGGACCCCTTCGTCGCGATAAGGTCTTCGGCGACGGCGGAGGACCTCCCTGATGCAAGCTTCGCGGGCCAGCAGGAGACCTACCTGAACGTTCGAGGAGAGGACATGGTCGTCGAGAAGGTGAAGGAGTGCTACGCCAGCCTTTTCACGGACCGGGCGATCTTCTACAGGGTCCAGAAGGGCTTCGACCACCTGGCGATAGCGCTCTCAGCCGCGGTTCAGCTTATGGTCTACTCGAAGGCCTCAGGCGTCATCTTCACCCTCGACGTCTCGAACGGCGACCCCTCCGTCGTCCTCATAGAGGCGGGATACGGCCTCGGCGAGTACGTGGTACAGGGCAAGATCAACCCGGATGAGTACTACGTCCGAAAGTCAGACCTTCAGATCGTGAAGAAGGTCGCCCCGAAGAAGACGGTCATGCTCGTCCGCAAGGAGGATAGAGGCACGGAGGAGAGGCCGGTCCCCGAGGAGCTTCAGGAGAGGCAGGTGCTGAGGGACGACGAGATCACTGAGCTCGCCAGGTACGCGATCGCGATAGAGCAGCACTATGGTCGGCAGATGGACATCGAATGGGGCCTAGACGAGCGAACGGACAAGCTCTGGATACTCCAGGCGAGGCCTGAGACCGTCTGGTCTCTTAAGGAGAAGGCCGCTGCGACTCCGCCAGAGGCCAAGGCGGTTACCGAGCGCAGAGTGATGGTTCAGGGCTTGCCGGCGTCGCCCGGCATCGCGGCGGGCAGGGCGCACGTGATTATAAGCGTGGACGGGATCAACGAGTTCCAGCAGGGCGAGATCCTCGTCACGGAGATGACGGCGCCCGACTGGGTGCCCGCGATGAGGAAGGCTAAGGCGATCATCACGAACAGTGGCGGGATGACCTGCCACGCCGCCATCGTGAGCAGGGAGCTAGGCATTCCATGCATCGTTGGAACTGCTGCCAAAGGAGCCGCGGCCACAGAGGTCGTGAAGACAGGGATGGACATCACCGTAGACGCCAAGAGCGGCGTGGTCTATGAGGGAATCCTCGAGGAGGCCGTGAAGCCCGAGACCGTCCCCGCTGCTGCCGCGGTCGCTGGAGCAGTGGAGGCCTACCCTGTGACGGGGACGAAGATACTCGTCAACCTCGGCGAGCCGGAGCTAGCCGAGAAGGTGGCTGCTCTTCCATGCGATGGCGTGGGCCTGATGCGCGAGGAGTTCATCTGGGCGGCGGAGATCGGCGAGCATCCGCTCTACTTGATCGAGATCGGCCACCCTGAGAGGGTGGTGGACAAGCTGGCAGAGGGCATAAGGAAGGTCTGCGCGGCCTTCAACCCCCGCCCCGTCGTGCTCAGGTTCAGCGACTTCAAGACGAGCGAGTACCGCGACTTGAAGGGCGGCGAGAAGTATGAGCCCGAGGAGCCGTCCTCGCTCCTTGGATGGCGTGGCGCCAGCAGGTACTACGACCCCAAGTATCGGGAGGCCTTCAAGCTCGAGGTCAAGGCGATCAAGAAGGTCCGCGAGGAGTACGGGCTGAAGAACCTCTGGGTGATGCTTCCCTTCGTCAGGACGGTCGAGGAAGCCGAGAAGGTCATCCGGATCATCGAGGAGGAGGGCATCCACCGCGGCCCCGACTTCAAGGTCTGGCTGATGGCCGAGATCCCGAGCAACGTCATCCTCGCCGACCAGTTCAACAAGCTCATCGACGGCTACAGCATCGGCTCGAACGACCTGACGATGCTCATCCTCGGATGCGACAGGGACAACGCCACCGTGGGGCAGATCTTCGACGAACGCGACCTCGCTGTGAAGAGGGCGATCAGGCACCTGATCGAGGCGGCCCACAAGGACGGGGTGACGGTCTCGATCTGCGGACAGGCTCCCTCCGTTCACGGCCCCGAGTACATCAGGTTCCTCATCGAGAGCGGTATAGACTCGATAAGCGTCAACCCCGACGCCGTCGTACAGGTGCGGAAATGGGCTGCGAGCATCGAGCAGAGGCTCCTCATCGAACGAGCCACAGGCAGGGGAGTCCGCGAAGACCCGCTCCTCGCCTGGGACACCACGAACGCGAAGAACTGATCCGCTGCCGAACCTTGGTTGGCTTCCAGGCGGGCCATGGGGCGCGCCTGCGCGCACTCGGGCAGCCTCGGGGTATAGCCCAAGCGATAAAAGGATGATACTAGCGATAGGGCGCTCAGCGACTCCGGGCTGAGGAACCTGCTTGAGAAGGGGCATAAGGGAGGAGCGAGAGCTCGTCAAGAGGTTCTCCGCGATGGGCTTCGCGGTGATGAGGGCCCCCTCCTCAGGCTCAAGCACGAAGATCGACCGCCCCGACCTACTCGTTGGGCGAAAGGGGCTTCACATCGCCCTCGAGGTGAAGACCACGCTTCGGAAGACGCTTTATGTCGAGGCTGAGTCGGTCGATCAGCTCAAGAGGTTCGCGGAGATGTTCGGAGCTGAGGCCTATCTGGCGGTGAAGTTCAAGCGAAGAAGATGCGGCTGGCTTCTCCTCGAGCCCGGGTCGCTCGACCAGACGGGGAAAGGGTACAAGGTATCGCTTGCGGACGCGCTCCGAGCAGGCCGGGCTCCTGAGGCCTTCGCCTGAGAGACCTCCTTCAGCTGCCTGCCGCGGGCACGATGCGGCGGCAAATCTTATCTACGGAACGGCCTCTAGTAGGGCCCACAGCTTGGAGAGTGGCCTCTTGCCTAGAAAGAGCGACGATCTGACGGAGATCCTCAAAGGGTTGGGGGCGACGCCCACCGCGTCGCTGTCAGATGCCCTGGACCGCATGGGCAAGCCTGGGTTCATGTCCCATGAGCTTAGGCCGATCATACCCGGCGTGAAGATCGTGGGCCCCGCGATCACGGTGAAGCATAAGAAGGCGACGAAGACTACGCAGTTCAGCCTCGTGCTGGAGCTGATCGACAGGGCGAAGCCCGGGGATGTGGTCGTCGTCTCAGGAGACCTCGACCTGAGAGACGTAGGCCTCTACGGCGGCCTGATGGCCACGGCCTCGAAGGCAAAGGGCTTAGCGGGCTGCGTCCTCGACGGAGGGGTCCGCGACGTAAGGGAGCTCAGGGAGATGGGCTTCCAAGCCTTCAGCCGGAGCGTCGTCCCCACGACCTCCCTGGGTCGCACGGACATAGAGGCGGTGAACGTGCCCATAGTCTGCGGCGGGGTCACCGTCAACCCAGGCGATATCATCGTCGGCGACGACGACGGCATCGTAGTCATCCCCCGGGCCGTGGCGAAGGAGGCCCTGGAGAGAGCGACGGCCTTCGACGAGGTGGAGAGGAAGGAGTCAGAGGACCTCCGCAAAGGCGCGTCGATTGTGGAGACGATAAGGAAATACGCCAGGGTCTAGGCCTGACGGACGCCCTGTGACCTCAGGAATGCCTCCGTCTGTTGCCGCGTAGGTATAGGCGCCACGGCGCCCCTGTCCATGGCTGTCAAGGCGCCGACCGCGTTCGCAAACCGGGCGATCCTAGCGTGGTCCCAGCCCTTGAGCATGCCCGTGATGAAGGCGGCGTCGAAGGCGTCGCCTGCGCCCGTGGTGTCTACCACCTTGACCTTGAAGCCCGGGGAGCGGACGATCCTATCCTTCGCTGAGACGAGGCATCCGTCGGCTCCAAGCTTCATCACCACGGTCTCGGGGCCCATTGCCCGGAGCGCCGAGGCTGCCTTCTCCGGGTCGTCGTACCCGTAGAGGAGCTTCATGTCCTCGATGCTTGAGAGCGCTATGTCGGCTTGAGCGCAGGCGTGGCTGATGATCGCCCTGGCCGTGTTTATGGGCCAGAGCCTAAGCCGCACGTTGGGATCGAAACTAAACAGGCCGCCGGCCTCCTTGACCGCCTTGACGGCCTTGAAGACCGCTTCGCGAACCGACTGGCTGACAGCCAGCGAGATGCCGCTCGAATGGAAGACCCTCGCCTGCCCCACGTAGGCCTCATCAATGTCCTCCGGGGAAAGGTGGCTGGCCGCCGAGTCCCTCCGGTAGTAGGTGAAGTCGTGCTCCCCGCCGTCTATGAGCGAGATGAAGTAGACCGCCGTGAAGCTGCCCTTCTCCATGATCACCCGGGAGGCGTCCACGCCCTCTCTGGCCCATAGCTCAAGGAACGACTTCCCAAACTCGTCATCGCCAAGCCTGCAGATGTAGCCCACCCTCCGGCCGAGGCGAGCAGCGGCAACGGCGAAGTTGGACGTGTCGCCGCCCCAACCGAGCTTGAACCCCGCGACCTCGCTCAGGTGACCGGTGCTCGTGGCGCAGAGTTCGCTCATGGGCTCTCCGAGGCTGATGATCTCTAAGGACAACCTGATCGACCGGGGGCCAGATGCTCCCTCTTGGTTTAAATACGATTCGCCCCGTGTCCCAGCTGAGGACGGTCAGGTGCGTCTACGATCGACGCCGCGACCGTGATCAAGCACACGTTGGCGTGGTCGTGATGCTTCGCCGTGATGGCGACATTGCCCTCTCGAAGGAGGGCCTCATCTTCTACGTCGAAGGCTATGAGCATCCGTCAGACAGAAGCTTCGCCTACCTGAAGTACGTCCCCTCAAGGCTTCGCGCGCTCTTCGACCTGGAGTTCCTGCCCGCCGAGTACTGGCTCGATGGGCTTCCGCTCGTAAGACTGGCTCGCCTCTACAGCCCCCGGACAGTAGCCAGTACGCTCGCGGCCTTTCAGAAAGCCTTTCCCTCCTACCTGTATGATTGCCCCGTCAACGGGAAGCGGCTGATCGCGTTCAGCGACGATCGGGTTGAGAGGCTCTTCAAGCCTGAGCAGGCGCTCGCCCAGCTGCTACGGAAGAATGGCCGTTCCAGGCTTGAGCAGATGGCCATCGATTGGGTCAACCTTGTGTCCGGCGCGTCGGGCGTCTCCTTGGACGAGTTCGGGCTTCACGGCTCCCTCTGCGTGGGGCTTCGCTCGCCCTCACCTGACATAGACATCGTCGTCTTCGGCGCAGAGAACTTCTGCAAAGTCAAGGCAGCCGTTGGGAGGCTCTGCTCGGAGCGCCAGCTCAAGTATCTGGTCGAGAACCGATGGGATACGGTTCGGCTGAACAAGGTGACGTTCCAAGGTGAGAAGGTGGTCTTCAACGCCGTAAGAAAACCCGAGGAGATCCATGAGAGATACGGGGCGTATCGGCGGCGGGCTCTCAAGCCGATCCGGCTGAAGGCCATCGTTACCTCGGCGCGGGAGGCGGTCTTCAAGCCTGCCCACTACGAGATAGATGCGTCCCGCTGGGAGGAGCATCTGCCCAGTCAGGTCGTCTCGATGACGGGCGAGTTCCGTGACATCGCCTCCGCTGGCGACGAGGTGGAGGTTTCAGGCGTTCTGGAGCGGGAGACCGATGCGGCGACTGGGGCTGAGACCTACAGGGTGGTCGTGGGCTCAGGCAGCCCGCGACCTGAGTACGTCTGGCCAAGCTCGTTAGGCTCACGGCCGGACCTCTCTCGATGAACGAAGGCACGGGAGGAGAGCGAAGCCGTTGACCGTTCCCAGTTTGAGGGATCGCGACGCGATCGTGACCGATGACGGCCTCATCTTCAGAGTCTACGGTTACTGGCATCCCGCGGAGGGCTATGTCTGCGACCCCGAGTATGCGCCGTCGGCGCTCTATCATTCGGCGAACCCGAGAGCGTTCAGGCAGGGCCGGGAGGGCGTCTACTACAAGTTCTTCGAGCACGAGGGGATGGAGTTCATCGCCAGCCACTTTCCACGATACCGCGTGTACTGCCGGCCTCTGCGCAGGAATCTCATCGGGGTGCGGAAAGAGGACGTTGCGGCGACTAGGCTTCCGGTTCAGAGGCTGAGCGCGCTTCTCGCTCAGGAGCCCAAGGACAGCCTCGTGCAGAAGGCGGAGGGCGTCGTCTCCGCGGTCTTGGAGCGGACCTCCCTCAGGTCGGCGGACCTAGGGGTCTTCGGCTCCCTACTGCACTCGTTCCACCATCCCGCGTTCTCGGACTTGGACTTCGTAGTCGTTGGCGCCGGAGCCACCAAGGAGCTCAGAGAAGCCTTGGGGTGCCTTTACCGCGAAGCCACGTTTATTGTGAACGAGTTCGATAGGACGATCCCTGAGAAGAACTGGCGCTTCAAGGATTTCACCCTGGACGAGTACGTCGCGCATCAGAGGAGAAAGCGCATCTACGCGGTTCTCCTGGGCTCCCGGGGCGGAAGAGATGTCAAGGTCGAGTTTGAGCCCGTGAAGGCATACGACGAGATCGTGAACGAGTACGCGGCTGAGATGGAGGTCACGCCGCTCGGCGCGGTCAGCGCCGAGGTCAGGGTTCTCAATGATGCTGAGGCGTTCTACATGCCCTCCATCTACTCCGTCGAGGTGGAGAGGATACTGCGAGGGCCACGGGCTCATGACGTGGAACGTGTCGTGTCCTATGTCGAGGAGTTCAGGGGGCAGGTCTTTGCCGGCGAGCGTGCGCGCGTCCAGGGCAGACTGGAGCAGGTGGCAACGTCTTCGAAGAGCTACGAGCAGATAGTCCTCACGTATGGGGCCTCCTACTACGATCAGGTGCTCGCGAGGCTGTAGCGGCAGCTGAGGTCTCGGCCTCCGCTCCTCCGGAACGAGACCGGGCCTCTCGGCTCCCCGTGAGCCTTAGCGAAAGGGTAAAGTTCCGGATCGCAAGGTGATCGCAAGGTAGTCGCGGTGGAGTCGAAGGGCCTCGAATGCCTCTCCTGGATCCGGGAGGCTGAAGACGCTCTGCGCAGAGCCGATCACGAGGAGGCGGCCTCCCATCTGAGGAGGGTCGTAGCCTACCTTCGCTCGACCCAGGATCTGGAGCTGTACCCGCGGTACGCGAGGAAGCTCTGCGACTCCTACCTAGCGGCGGCTGAGACAAGAAAGACCAAGGGCGATGTCATCAAAGCTGCCTTCTTCTACCGAGCCGCTTCTTCCTGCCTGCGAGAGATGGGTGACGAAGCTGCAGCGGCCAGATGCAGGCAGCTGGTAGACGAGTACTACGGCGGGCTTCTCCGCACAGGCTTCACGAGGGTCGACGTGACGCCCAAGGACCTGAAGAGCATAGGCGACTACTTCAAGATGTCGGCGAGGGGGCTGGACGCGGCTCAATGCTATCTCAGGGCGGCCGAGCTTGCATCCAGGAGCGAGAAGCTGCTGCTGGCTGCTGGACTGTTCCACGACGCGGCAGACGCCTACAGGGAAGCGGGAGAGTCGCGCCTGGCTGGCCAAGGTTACGAGAGCGCCGCCACCCACTATTCCCGAGCTGGCTCAGACTTCGAGGCGGCGTGGCATTTCATCCTCGCCTCCTTCATCCGGACATCCTTGGGCGATAGGGCAAGGGCGGAGGCCTTGGCCCAGCGGGCTCTCCAGGTCTCGTTCCGATCCCGTATCCCTGTCCTGATCAACGAGCTGGCGTACACGGCTGTCTTCCTGGCGCAGGGCAATGTGGCTGAAGCCCGTGCGCAATGGGCCCTTGTCAGGAGTAAGCTTACGCCCAGCTACGCTTCTGTCGTGGAGAGGAGCTTCAACGAGGCAGCCGGAGGCCCAGGGCGCGGCCTGACGGGATCTAAGGGCATCCGAGGCAGGTACTGGAAGCTGCTGCGGAGAACGTTCAGGTAGAGATAAATGCCTCGTCGGAGCCTCCTTCATAGATGCCCGCGAGCGTCCTGAGGTCCTCGAGCGACAAGGAGAGGTTCTCTCTCCTCGACAGTTCAAGTCTGGGCTTTGACCCCGCTTCGCTCTTTGACCCCTCTCTTCTTCCGTCCGCCCTGGCCTCAGATTGGCAGTCTCTAAGGCTGAGGGTGCCGCAGAGCGGCCTCTGCGTCCTATGCAAGGGCTCAAGGATGCTCTGCCGTAAGGCGCAGTGCCCGATCATCGTGAAGCTCTCCTCCCACTTCAGCATCGCGCCCAAGATACGGTCGCTGCAGCTGGACGGCTCTTCGCCGCCCGGAGTCTTCGTAGGCAGGATCGGCTACCCTCATGTCTCGGTCGGACCGTTGGCCCCGCCTTTCCAGGGCGACACGAGCCTGCTCGACCTCCCAGAGCTCTGGTTTGGGAAGAGCATCGAGGAGATCGCCGCTTTCAGGGCCAGCCTCGTCCGGGGAAAGACGACCGCCCACGTGCAGGACGCCGAAGCCGGCGGGAGACTGATTGAGATGACGCGTGAGCTCACGCTGGCCGCTGAGCCCGTCGAGGTGGAGCTCTCGTTCGATAAGGAGCCGAGAGGCTACCTGCTCCTGAGCGATGAGGTGCAGCCCTTCGGCCCCTCCGCGAGGATCAACAGCATGCGTACGGGAGGAGCCCGCTGGGACGCGCGGATCGAGAAGGCGTATGAGGACACTGACCTCAGGGCAGCGGAGGCCGTGCTTAGACTGTATCAGGATAAGGTGCTGGTCTCAAGGATCCAGAGGGCCTTCAGCATAGGAGCCTTCGGCCTCCAAGGCCAGAGACGGCTCGTCCCAACCCGCTGGAGCATAACCGCGGTTGACGACACCATCTCGAAGGCCCTGGCTCAACGGGTGAGGGGCTTCCCGCTGATCGACGAGTACAGAGTCTACGAGTCCGAGTACCTGGACAACCGGTTTGAGGTACTGATGCTGCCTCAGGCCTGGAGCTACGAGGCGATCGAGGCCTGGTACCCTAACACGCTCTGGAACCCGGCCTCGCCCAGCGTCGTCTTCTATGGCGACTATGAGGGCTTCGGCGGCAGGACCAGGTACGCGAGCATGGGAGGCTGCTACTACGCCGCCCGGCTTGCGGTGACGGAGCACCTGGCGGCCGAGAGGAGACAGGCCTCGGTGCTCGTTCTCCGTGAGGCTCATCCCGGCTACATAATGCCCGTCGGCGTCTGGCAGGTGAGGGAGAACGCCCGGAACGCGTTGAGAAACCGCCCCCTCGTCTTCAACACGCTACGCGAGGCGCTGGCGAGGATTGAGGCGAGGCTTGAGATTCCGCTTAGAACTTGGATAAGGGGCAGCCGGCTCCTGAGGGACGCGCTCCATCAGAGGACGATCGCCGAGTTCCTCTCTCAGCCCGTTCCGAGGAGGTAAGACGTGGTACGCGGCAGGCTATTCCTAGAGCCTTAGCTTGAAGAGCCTCACGGCGTTCTCGGTCGTCGTCTCGGCGACAAGCTCCTCTCTCGCGCCTTTCAGCTCCGCCACAGCCTTCAGGCTCTTCAGAAGCTGAGCGGGCTCAGATTCAACCCCTCCATACTTAACGGGAGAGTCCGTCTCGAGGAGGATGCTCTCCAAGGGCGCCAGCTGTACCGCTTCGCGGTGCGCTCTGCTGTAGGCTGCCGCGGGGGTCGCGCTGATGACGAACCCTTGATCTAGGAGCTCCTCAAGCGTCTCCATGGGGCCACTGAACCAGTGGAAGACCGCCTTCTTAACCCGGCTTGCCTCCACGGCCTCAAGGGCCTCGGCCCAGGCGCCCCGGGAGTGGATTATCACCGGCTTCTCGTTAACGTAGGCCAGTGAGAGTATCTGCTCAAAGACGGCCCTCTGCAGGGCTCTGTCGACCTTGATCCAGTGGTCAAGGCCTACCTCGCCTAGGGCGATGCATTCACCCACATTCTCCCTCAGGAAGCCCAGCCCCTCTATCTCATACCTGGGCAGGTCCCAGGGATGTAGACCGAAGGCGGCAAGCACATAGCCCGCGTAGCGCCTCGAGAGGGCTTGAACGCTGAGATTAGACTCGGGGTTAGAGCCCACGGCTATAATGGCCCGTACTCCAGCTGTCTTCGCCCGTCCCACGGCCTCTTCGACGTTCGGCAGCATCTCCATGTGGGCATGACTGTCCACGAGAGGCGGCATCACGCCCTCCCTCCTCACAAGCCCTCGGCCCCGGCTCCGAGTCATCAGCCTCTCAGCATAAGCCTTGCCGTAAAGGCCAAGCCCGGCCTGGAAAGCCCAAGAGAAGCCGGGCATAGCCCCCCGTCGCGGGGATCATGCCCCTCAGGCCTCAACCCTCCTTCGTAGCCGCCAGGGCCGCGGTTGTGAGCCTGGCCTGCTAACTGGCCTTGCTGGCTCCTTTGGGCTCGTGGCGCGGCGGGCTCAACAAAGGCTTAAAGCGGCCTTGCTCAATACCTTAAGCGCGAACCTGTCTGGCA
>Ga0315308_1000971_pt1 | contig 16483 bp, 16 predicted proteins | sample TDP3_MG_FD_203078 | JGI IMG/M metagenome (GOLD analysis project Ga0315308, IMG submission 203078) | Freshwater sediment microbial communities from Lake Towuti, South Sulawesi, Indonesia - TDP3 | ecosystem: Environmental > Aquatic > Freshwater > Lake > Sediment | place: Indonesia: South Sulawesi... | reverse complement strand
TGATAAGAAGGAAATATCTGGAGGAGATCGGGCTATTTGACGAATCATTTCGTTTTTACTACGAAGACACTGATCTGTCGTTCAGAGCACGAAAAGCGGGCTACAAAGTGCTCTACATCCCTATGGCCTCAATAAAGCACTATGGATCGGCGACAACTAGTAGACACCGACGTTACCAAGTTTTTTCTACTACAAATCGATTTAGATTCCTTCTCAGACATTTTGGTAGCACATTTACAGCTAGGGCTATTGCCTTTAATTTTCTACATGCCACTCCTCGCAAGATACCATATCTAATTATTGCTTTAATATGGATCTATCCATCGTTATTATCTATTATTTTTATAAAAGAACAAAATTAATGAGAAGCTTGATTGATTTTTAGGAGGTTCAGTTCTATCGGGCTTTGATCACTGGAAGATACCAAGTGCAGGTATCTTATCCCAAGAAGACGAGATACATCGCTAAAAATTAAGTTGATTGAGTCGACTCAAGGGCAATAGATGAGCTCGTGAGGCTGGAGGTATTGCCATTAAGCTATATACCTTCGGCGAAAATCGCTGAGCTAAGGGAAAGGGTCAGACACAGGGCCTCCTTCATAAGGGATAGAGCCAAGATCAAGATCGTTCTGGCATAAGAGAGTACCAGGTCACCAAAGCATTCATGGCCTGCCGAAGAGATGGAAGTCAAGGAATTGACCGTAAAACTAGTTCCCAACATGACTTACTATGAGGGCCTTATATGCCCAACTCAAGAAAGTTTGAGTTTGTCTACATGACATCTCAGGAAATGAGTAACCAATTTCTTATATTTCCCTAAGCATATCCTATGGTAGATGTTCGAAGGTAAAAATATTCTAATAACCGGAGGTACGGGGTCTTTTGGCAAATGGATGACTAGGGAGCTTCTTAAGCACAACCCTAGTGAGATCCGCATTTATAGCCGCGACGAGGAGAAGCAGGCGGATATGAAGCTTGAATTTGGGGATGAGAGACTCAAGTTCATCATCGGCGATATAAGGGATATCCAAAGGCTCATAGAAGCTACTAAAGGAGTTCATATCGTTTATCATGCAGCTGCTCTAAAAATTGTACCGAATTGTGAAGAACATCCAATGGAGGTATTGAAAACTAATTCGATGGGAAGTTGGAATGTAAAACAAGCTTCAATTGAGAACGGAATTGAAAAAGCTATTCTGATATCTACAGACAAAGCTGTTAAGCCTGTTAATTTCTATGGTATGACAAAGGCTATCGCTGAGAAGATTTGGGTTAGTAAAGAATTTAAAAGTGGTACTAAATTTGCTGTAGTACGATATGGCAATGTGATAGGATCTAGGGGATCAGTTGTTCCATTTTTTAAGCATTTAATCGAGAAGGGAAAACCTCTTCCTATAACTCATCCAAAAATGACAAGATTTCTTATTACACTTAGCCAAGCTATTGATTTGGTCTTCTATGCGACTGAAAATACAAATGGCCATGATATTTTCGTTCCCGATATTCCTACTTGTTCTATTCTTGATTTATCTAGGGTGATGGGAGGGGAGAATTACCCCTTGGTATATACAGGAATCAGACCTGGAGAGAAAATCCACGAGTGTCTTATTCAAGAGGACGAATTTCACAGAGCAGAGAAGGATAAAGGATACTATATTATTCATCCATATGCGCAATATGACTGTGAAGATAGTAGAGAGGAATTTACTAGTGAAAATGCTAGGAGATTAAATAAAGAAGAGATAGTTGAATTATTACGAGAAAGTGGTTGGTTATGATAATTTTCATAACGGGAGGTACTGGTAAGTTAGGAAAAGAGCTTGTGAAGATATTTCCTGATTCGTTTCATCCCACGCATGAAGAACTCGATATAACCGATAAGATGTCTGTTTGTCGATTCGTAAAGCAGGTCATCCCGGACGTAGTTATACATACTGCAGCTTTGACAAGTATTAGGCAGTGTGAGGAAAGCAGGGAACTCGCATGGAGAATAAATGTTGAAGGTACTAATAACTTAGTCAAGGCATGTCTCGAATTTTGCCCAAATTGTCAATTCATATACATATCTACTGCATGCGTGTTTCGTGGGGATACAGGAAATTATATAGAAAGTGATATCCCTTACCCTAAGAACTTCTATTCATTAACTAAGTTACTGGGAGAGTTTATAGTCAAATACTCAGGTCTTAAAAAGTCACTTATAATAAGAACTAATTTCGTAGCAAGAGAAAAATGGCCTTACCCTAATGCGTTTATAGATAGATATGGAACTTATCTATTTGCTGATGAATTAGCAATCGCGATAAGATCAGTAATAATGCAGGAATTAAAAGGCATTGTTCATATATGTGGAGAAGAGAAAATATCTATGTATGAATTAGCTAAAATCACAACACCTGATGTTAAGCCCATATCAATGGCTGAGTATATAGGTCCCCCATTAACTATTGATATGAGTTTACGCTCGAGAAGACTAAAGCCTATTAAGATGAATAGAGAAGCCATGAAAGAGTGATGCGTGGCGATTACCATTTTAGACACTATGAGGGATTTGCTTTATATGTCTCAATTAATGTATCAAGTTAGGTTAAAATCAAACGTAATACATGAGTGCGCTCTACACAAAGAGGATTGTATACCTCTGGTGTCAATTATCATACCCACTTGCAATAATAAAGGGTTATTGGCCAAATGCCTTTGTTCAGTTTCCAGGTTAGAGTACAATAATCTTGAAACTATAGTCGTCGACAATGCTAGCTCCGATGATACATCAAAGCTAGTTTTGGAGAGGTTCCCAGGCGTGAAGATATTGCGTAGCGAAAGAAATCTTGGTTTTGCTGCTGGTAGCAACCTTGGGATTAGAAATGCTAAGGGTACATACCTGATAATACTCAACGACGATCTTGTCGTAGAACCTCACTTTGTCTCCAGACTTGTAGAAGCTATGGAGGCTGAGCCTAGGGCTGCCCTTGGAAGCTGCAAGATCTATGATATGAAGAGGGAGGGTAAAATTTTTCAAAACGCAGGCGGCTTCATTAATAATTTAGGATACCCGATCGCACGTGGATGCGGAGAGATCGATAGGGATCAATATAACAGATTAGATGAAGTTGAGTGGGTGCCAGGAGGATGCACGATAATGAGAAAAAAATGCCTAGAAGCGATTGGCCTTTTTGATGACTCTTTCTTTGTATACTACGAGGATACTGATCTATCATTCAGGGCCCGGAAGGCTGGATACAAAGTAATCTACATCCCTACAACATTTTCTTGGCATTGGGGTTGTGGTGTGACGAAGAGACACTGGCGTTATAAGGTTTATGGCAATAGAAATCGTATCAGATTTCTTCTCAGGTATTTTGGAAGTACACTAACAGCAAGGGCAATTGCCTGGGATCTATGGAACATTTCCCCAGGTAGGGCTCCATATCTACTAATTGCCCTATTCTGGAATTACCCTATACTGTTATCAGCCATGTTCCCTATTTTCCATGTGAAACATCAAGAAGTAAACCGAAAAACTTACTCCAAGCAGGATTTATTATGAAGTAAAGGTAAATGTGATGGAAAATGATAAAAAATTCTGATTCCGTTGTAATGAAAGCCTATAAACTGGTTGCGGAAAAAGGATGGGGTTCCCTTTTCAGTGAGAAGACATTGAGATATCTTGCTCGGCGCATTAGTTATTATAGTTATCCGATTGTAGGCTATATCCTAAAAAAAGAGTCTACAAGGTGCCAAAGCGTAAAGGATATTGTGGATTTCGCTTTGAGCTTTGAGTTACTAGGAGTAAATATCAGACCTTTTCAGATAAAGGATGAAATTACTAATCTTTTGCACGTTCTTGAGAGAGCCAGACCTAGAGTTCTTCTTGAGATTGGCACAGCATGTGGAGGCACCCTCTTCCTATTTACTAGAGTGGCACCATTGGATGCTTCGATTATAAGTGTGGATTTACAGGAAGAAGGCTCTTTCTTTCCTCGTGAAAAGATCCCCCTATATAGGTCATTCTCAAAGGGCGAACAAAGGCTTTACTTTCTTAGGAAAGATTCGCACAATATTGACACACCTATAGAGATCGAGAAGATAACAGGTGGCTGCAAGATCGATTTCCTATTCATTGATGGCGATCATAGTTATGATGGGGTTAAGAAGGACTTCAAGATGTATTCTCCCTTAATTAATAAGGGGGGTATGATGGCTTTCCACGATATAATTCACTGCGATGTGGTTCATGACCCTGAAGGTATTTATGGAGTGGAGAAGTTCTGGAGTGAAATTAAGAATAGTTATGTGTATACAGAGATAGTAAAAGATTGGGGTCAGGGTTGGGGAGGCATAGGAATTCTTAATATGTGAGCATATATGCTGAATATCTTATGTGGAACTACTAATAAGGTTATCTTTTAATGGAAAATTGTGAACGCTGCTAATAATAACGATGGGCAATTTCATAGCAGTGCAACTAGGATATATGAATTCATGTTGTGTGCTTGGCTGGTGTTAAAAAGGACTTTGGACATGCCTTTAGTTAGTAAGGGAGGTATCATAGCGTTCCATGACATTGCATCGGATCCCGAGGTGGTTAGGTTCTGGAATGAGAACATTAAGGAGGATCTTTGGATCATGGGAATAGGAACTTATATCGTGTTCTGAACTTGCCCACTAGACTATATTGATAATCGATATTCTAGTATGAGAGCGTGAAATACTGCCTATCTATGCGGTGTTTGAAGGCTATAACAAGATTTCTTGAGTGCCATTACAATCAGCAGTTTATAATACGTGTATGGAATATCCTTATCTAGGTCAGCTAACAACTTTAACTAACTACTGAAGCGAAGGCCATATGCAGCGATTGAACATATGCATGATCACCCCTTCTCTGTACCCTATAACAATAGGAGGACCAAGTAACGTTACATTCTATCTGGCTAGGGAACTTAATAGATGCGGCCTCACACTCAAGATTATTTATGAAGTATCGCGTGTCGATCAGACACAGATATCATTGCTGAGAAATATCATTGGCACCGAGGATGGCACAGAGCTTATTCCACTTCAACTCACATCTGAACGGCTGGCACGGATTGTTTTAATGCCCTCAGTGTTCAGACTCATTGTTGAGAAAATGCGAGACATAGACATAGTTCATTTCCAAACTTACCCAGATGCTCTCCCTTATTCCTCCATGTTGGCCTTGATAAAGGCTAGACACATTCCATGTGTGCTTTCGTATCATGGCTCTACCCTATTAAAGATAAAACGGCCTGGGGAAACACGTACTCTACCAGAGAGCTTGAGGTTATCATATATCTTACTGACCAAGAAACTCTTCGATGCAGTGATAGTACCTAGTATCTCCATGGCACAACGGACTGAACTTGAAGGATTTAAAGGAGAGAAGATCAGAGCCATACCTAACGGAGTAGACATTAACAAATTTCAGGGAATTCAACCAATGAAGTTAGATGGCGAGCCAGCGATCCTATGGGTAGGTTATTCGGAGTGGGACAAAGGAGTGGACATAGCTCTAAGGACGATGAAGTTCGTGCTGCACGTTATACCAACTGCTCGACTTCACTTCGTCGGACCATATCATAGTGGATTTCATGATGAACTTAAAAGAGAGGGGCTCGAAAGCGTCATGAGGGTACATGGGTGCATCTTACCCTCTAAGATGCCCAGCTATTATGCGGGAGCTGATATCTGCATCAATCCGTCTAGATGGGAGAGCTTCTCGCTTACCATGCTCGAGGCAATGGCTGCTGGTAAACCGGTAGTGGCCTCGAGAGTTGGCGGAATGAAAGAACTCATAAATGATGAGGTGAACGGCCTCCTAGTAAGACCAGAGGCCAAGAGCTTCTCCGAAGCCATAGTAAGGCTCTGTAATGACATTGATCTCAGAACACGTATTGCGCAAAATGCCGTCAAGAGAGCCGAGGAATTCAGCTGGTCCAGTATTGTCAGCCATTACTTGCGGCTATACGCGGAGCTTGTTGGGAATTGAAACCTGGTGTTATGCGTGATCGCAATAATCTCTATAAGGCTTCAGAGGTATTATTCATGATATGCGACAGGAAATAATGTTTAGGGCATACTATATTAGATTCACCTTACATGACTTAAGTCAAACATCTCTAGAGATGCGACGAGAGCCTTTTAAGCTAATGGTGAGTTTATAAGGTCCAGACTCAATAAGAGGGTACTTCGCTTGAGCCCCAACACATATAGAGTGAGCGCGCTGGCAAGTAGGTTGTCCGGTAATGGTTGACTTACGGGTCGCTATACTTCCTTATATGGCTAGTGGCGGATTGAGCACGTACGCGATCGAGCTCTCAGAGGCCCTAGCAGCGAGAGGGATGGATGTGACCCTGCTCGGAGTTAATGTGACAAGAAAGAAGATACAACACAGAGTATTGCCGCATCTCAAAACTATAAAAAACATAAGAGATCCATTTCTCCGGAACGCTACGATCGGAGCTAATGCGACTAATATTATTAAAAGATACCCAGTAGATATCGTACATTGCGTCTATCCCGCAATAGTTCCTTTCATACGTCTCCGTGAACCCATAGTCTGTAGTGGCTGGTTCAACCCACATAATCTACATGCAAGGTTGGCGATCGGAATCAGGATGCTTCCCTTCTCTCTTTTAAGGCTCGGAGCACTTTGGGGTAACATAGAATATTTCTTTCTTGATGATCTCGGATATCGCTCAAGTAGACGCATCTTTGCCATCACTAAATTAGTTGAAGAAAATCTTCGAAGAAGGTTTGGCACGAAGGTCCGATACTTACCACCAGGAATTACATTGGCCTCTGGGGCGAGAAAGACCAGTGATCAGAGAGTAAGGGTGGCGTGCATCGCCTCTAACTTGGAGGACCAGAGGAAAGGCGTATCCATCCTTCTATCGGCTCTAGCACTGTTAGAGCCAAACCTAAGAGAGAAGGTGGAGATATGGTTGATGGGTAATTACTCCAAGAGGCTTGAGAGCGATGTGGAGGTGCTAAAACGGAAGGGCTTTGCAGATATCAGACTCCCTGGCTATGTACAGCGCGAGAGGATATTGGATAATCTTCTGCAGATAGACATCTTGGTGTGCCCGAGCATGTTCGAGGAGCTTGGTTACGTAGTCCTCGAGGCGATAGGTACCGGTGTCCCTGTCATAGCTTCGAGGATAAAGCCCCTGAATGATATCATCTCACATGGCGTATCTGGTCTACTCTTCGAGAAAGGAAATATACGCGAGCTCTCATCGATGATCTCAATGCTCGTTTTAAAAAAGGATATACGGCTCAGGATGGGCGAAGAGGCACGAAAAAGAGCGTTAGAGGAGTTCGGCTGGAATTCGATAGCGATGAAACTAGAGAGCCATTATAAAAAGGTGCTAGAAAACTCTTAGAAACTCTATAGTTATCTAGCACGATCTTTTATGAGATCCATATAAAGTGTTATGTAATTATCCGTGACTCTTTCGATATCGTATTGTCCTTCCACCTTCCGTCGACCAGCACTGGCACATCTATTGTAGATGGTGTGGTCCTGAAGGAGCTTGCCTGCCATTGAGGCTAGGGCTTTCGTATCCCCCGACGATATTAGCATCCCCGCATCACCGACAACAGAATTGATGGGAGCCAAGTCATATACTATTACGGGAAGCCCTGCCGCCATCGCCTCTGCTAAAACGATACCAAATCCCTCTAACCTCGACGGAAAAATGAAAATGTCTGAGGCATAATAATATGCTATGAGATCACTGCGCTCGACCATGCCAATGAAATAGACATTCCCTTCAATCTTTTTCAAAGCAATATAATCCATAAGCTTTTGCATATCACATGAACCAGGCGGTCCTACTAAAAGGAGCCTTGCATTCGGATATGTTTCCACTAGATAGGATAATGCTTCGATAGCATCCTCCACACCTTTGTATGTATCAAGCCGTCCCACGAAAAGTAGTATAGGGTCATCATTGGAAATGTTGTGCGACTTTCTAATAACAGCTCTAAGGCTTAAGCTGTCCGTGCGTGTGAACTCTTTCAAATCGATACCATGTGGGATCACCGTAACTCGTGATTCGGGGATACGGACTTCCTTAAGGATTGCCCTTTTCTGGGCATCCGTAATCGCGACGACCTTGTCTGCAAGTTTAATCATGGATTTATTGTATTTCATCTGTAAGGACGAGGGTATATCCCCGAACCAATGATGAGGGGTCCACTCCGAGTATACCAATGGCGTCCCCTTCAACTTTTTATATATCTGTAAGGGGAGAAGCGTGCCTGCACCACAAATTTGGATGACATCAAGCCTTGTGGTTCGATTTATTTTCAGAAGCATGGTTAGAACCCTTAAATTGCGCAACAGGGCGTTTCCGAATGGCACATTATAAACGAGAATATTACTTGAGCTGAGGGTTTTGTAATATTTACCAAGCTGCGATCGCCTCTCAGGATTTGTTAAAATGTGTACGTTGAAACCTTTTTCCGGGAGACGCCTTGCTAGCTCCTGCAGTAGGAACTCTACGCTCCCTCCCCACTGAGAGATCTGGACGAAGCAGATGTTCATCATCGGGATGACCATATAGATGCCTGAAGTATAATTGTATTGTGTAATGGCTTTGTACAGTCACTTACGATATGACTTATTCAGTGTTTCTTTACTATCGACTTGCCAGCGATGCTTAGGATTTTACTACTAAATTCCTGCTTATTTAGCCTATATCTTGGGATATATCGATGCGTTTCGTAATCTTATTATAACGAAAGGCATGTATCTTTATGGCGTCTATATAGATTCGCTATTTCCTGCCATAAAGGACTAATCCGTAACTTAAATATTGGTCTAGGAAAGTTCCCCATTCCTTTCTAATACCTGAATGGTTTCCTAGCCTTTTTTTCATTACCCTTATAGGGTATAGAAAATTTAAAGATGGAAGTATGGAACCACCTAGGAATGCATATTTTTTTATTCCAATATGTTGACATATATTTATGATCTCCTTTCTTGAATATGGATATTCTTCTCCAGTATCCCATGGTATAGAATGTTCGGCAATATACAAAGCTATTCTATAAGGTATATTATATTTATTAGGAATAGATATAAAAGCCATTCCACCTTTCCTTAAGACATCGAAATGATTTTTTATAATCTTAACTCTTTCAACACCCTTAAAATGTTCAGCTAAACCAAATGACATTGAAACATCATACTTCCCAAGTAATCCTTGCTCTAAGGATAGTGCATCCTTTTTAATGAATTCGGCTGTAAATAGGTTTCTCTTAAACAACATGTGCGCTTTTTCTAGCGCATTTTCTGAATAGTCAAGTAATGTAGTGTGAGATCCAAGTTTAGCCATCAGAACTGAGAAAGTTCCACTTCCAGCACCAAATTCTAGAACTTTTAGGTTTTCGAATTTACCAAATTCTAACAACATAATTTTTATAATTCGTTGCCATCCTATAGAATTTTCTACTTTCATTATGTTGACGATTTCATCTTTACGAGTAATTTCTTGTTCTCAGAATTCGTCCCAGAGTAGAGGTGTATTCTTTTTCATTTTTGAAACATATCCCTTTATATAAGACTCCTAATGGCATCTACAATTGAATCGGTAAAAACTTCCCAAGAAAAATTTCTCTCAACCATTTTTCTACCTTCTTTACCCATTCTGATATTAATCTCAGGATGTTTCAAAAGATATATGATTTTCTCAGCATATTGCCCTTCATCTTCGCCTTTGATGATGAAACCTGTCTTACCATCCTCTACAAGTTCAGGAAGAGCGCCTGCTGCTGATACGATAACAGACTTCCCGCAGCTCATCGCCTCAAGAACGGCGATCCCAAACGTCTCCTCCTTTGAGAATAGGCAGAATACATCACACATTTGGTAGAACTTAACTAGCGACTCCCCAGAGGCTTTACCGGCGAAGCATACCTTGTCTTCCAACCCGAGCTCTCTAGTAAGAGAGAGGAGATATTGGGTATAGTCGGATGAATAATCAGTTGAACCGACAACGTATAGTTTTACATCCTGTAAATCCTTCAGGACTAGCACCATGGCCCTTATGAGAAGGTCTATTCTCTTAATGGGATCTACTCGGCAAACGCTCAAGACAATGGGTGACCCTTTATCGACAGATTCGTCGCGGAAATATTCGACATCAACTCCTGGGTTGACCACCTGTGGGGTCAATCCGTAGATCTGCTTCGCGAATCGAGCGGTGTGCTGCGAATTGGTCATGAAGACATCCACCCTAGATGTTAGAAATTTATCAAGAATGATGAGAGGCAACCTCTGGAGATCTCGTAGAAGGCCTGGGCCCCTTTCGACTGAGTATAGTAGTGGCCAGTGGCAGTAATATATGATCGGCTTGCCAAACAACTTGCTAAGGAGGGCTGCAGCAATCTGCCCAGTGTGGTAATCGCTCCAGAAGACGATGTCCCCCCAATTGAAGGCCTCTGGGAACAAGAGTATTGAGGCAGCTTCATTGTATAAGGGCCAGGGTGACACATTCCTCCAAGGCATCAGCTCTACGGATATCTTTGGATTGAGCATTGTAGCGGATCTCTCGGGATTGTATTGGAAGGTAAACAGCCTTATGTCGTACCCTCGATTATATAATCTGTTAGCCAGTTCGAAGACAATGCGCTCACCCCCTCCGCCAATATCCAGGTTTCTATGGAATATTGATACCCGCAACAATCTCACCATATGGCACTTTTCATTTTGAGCAGACCTTTATATGGGTGGATGTGCAGTTTCATCCTCTCACCGCCGAATTATAAATTTTAAAGATTTTTTGCGAGGCTTTGTTCCATGTAAAATTCCTCAAAGCGCTCTGACGCCCTTTAAGACCCATCTCATTTCTTCTATCATCGGATAGAAGGAGACTTAAAATGTTCAAAGAAAGCGCTTCCTGTGATCCTGCCTCGAAGAGCATCCCAGTCTCGCCATCTATTACCGCCTCCGGAATACCACTAGAGTTTGCCGCCACGACAGGTAGGCCGCATGCCTGTGCTTCAACTAACACTATACCGAAAGTCTCTCTCGAAGAGGGTAAGACGAATAAATCAGCAGCGTTATAGTAGGCTGGGAGTTGGTCATGCGGAACGCTGTCCGCAACTATCAGGTTCGACAGTACACCAAGCCTCCTGGCAAGTTCGACATAGTAGCCCTTAAGGGGACCTGATCCTACAATCACGAGGCATGCTTCAATGCCTTTCCTAACGGAGGTTAAGGCTCGAATCGCAAACTCGACTTCCTTCTCAGGGGCGAACCTTCCAACGTAGAGCATCATCTTCCTATTGCCTATTCCCAGGTGCTTTCTTGTCAATTCGCGTAACCTAGCGTCGGGCTTGAACAGGTTGGTATCTACTCCGTTGTGAACCCATTCAATCCTACACTCGACACCTAGGCAACGGAGATACTCTCTGAGATATCTGCTACATGTGATGATACAGAAGATTGGTAGCCGCCTCAAGAGGGAGATGTGGAGTGGTGAAACATAACCACCGTGAAAGTGTAGTATGAAAGGGGTTTGCCCTGTACAGAACCTTAGAAAAAGGTCTCCAAAGGCATGAACAGCTACGATGTCGTAGGAATGTGTTGCAAAGTGAAAGGCCCCAAAGGGCATCATTGAGTATGACTCTAAGGTGTATGGAGTTAATTCGTGGCCAAGCCTTGCGGCGAAGCGCTGTAATCTATCGTTACCCAATCGATACCTCCTAAGGAATGGAAGATAGTGCACTTTTGAGACGTTTTCCTGGAAAAGACGAAAATCTGGCGAGATCTCCCCAAATCCAGTTATGATGCTCACCTTGATCCCGGATTGGCAGAGGCGAGCTGAAATCTCTCTTACGAAGGTCTCGATGCCGCCTACATATGTCGTTGCAACCGATGGGGAGTAGTATGCGACCTTCAACCGAGACCGTCCAGTTGTCCTAGATCATCAAGCGGATAAGTATTTCACCTTTTTCAAGGATTCTTGAGTATATCAAGTTAGGTACAAGATATATGCCAACATAGGTGCATAATAAAAACGAAAAAGCTAATGGCTGACAGCCTTTGAAAATAGAAAGGCTCCTGCAACTCTTTCAAATGGCCCTAATCTCCTTTCTTCTTGGGCTCCTTTGGGTACTGGATGACCGTCTGCCCTACCGGGACGGAGTTACGCCACTCGCTAGCTTTTCGAGGGCGTGCTCTTACGGTCATGCTTTTATGTATGGCACGTGGCAAACAAGCTTCACCACATCCTATACCTTAGGGCTATCTAGCAAGAGCCAAACTAGCATACATATCGCATCGGGAATATTGTTAATTCAGGGATGATCGGATTGAGAGAAGCAACCATGATCGTACACGAGGGATGTTCAAAGCCATATGATATATCTATAATGCCAACTCCCTCTGTGAGCATAGTAATCCCAGCCTACGCATCGGCATCGACAATCAGGCATTGCCTAAAGAGCCTTCAGACTCAACAGTATCCAGGGGTTCAATATGAGATCATCGTAGTAGACAGTGGCGATGACGAAACGCAGAAGATATGCGAGGATTATGGAGTTCGTTGTTATCACAATTCGAGCAGGTTGAGCTCTGGTGCGGCCAGAAACATTGGCGCAGAGATCGCTAAAGGCCAAATAGTCGCCTTCATAGACGCTGACTGCATAGCCCCAGATCTGTGGCTTTGCCATCTGCAAAAGGACTTCGATGATTTTCCGAAGGCGTTTGGCATATTGGGAACCTACGAGGGTGGAACATCTGCCTTGGACAAGATCCGAGGAGGCGAACTCATGTCGGGTGAGAAAAGGGTTGGCTTTCATCGTGGCTTCATTGAGGGAAATGCCGCATTTAGGAGACAGGTCTTCGAGATGGGTTGCAGGTTCGGTGACATGACCTACGGTGAATGTGTAAAGCTCTCCATAGAACTCACCCAAAAGGGGATGCAGACAGTCTGGGACCCTTCATTGAGGGTTCTCCACAAGGGGCACCTAACATGTAGGAAGATGTTCGCGATGGACAGGGCATATGCAAAAATTAGCATTAAGGGGAGGGGGGAATGGGCCAAAGGCATAATAAAGCTCTCGTTATTGACGGCCTTGATCGCCTCTCTCCCATTTTGGCCGCTGGCAACAGCGGTTTTAGCCCTTTTCCTCTTGGCAGTCCCCTTGGCTTATTCCCTGACAGACGATATGGTTGCATGGAATCACAGGCTGAGATTCCTACCAATACTTGTCTCGATGAGACTTAGCAGATTGCTCGCATCTGCTGTCGAGACCCTATTATATCTCCTACGAGGTGCAATGAGATGAAAGCCTCCATCATCATACCAACTTTAAACCGCAGAAAGGAATTGGCCGAGTGCCTTGAATCTATATTCGACTGTTCGCAGCAATCCTCCCTCTTGGAAGTTATTGTGATAGATAACAACTCCACAGATGGGACATGGGAATTCCTGAGCGAATATGCTGTGAATATTCCCAAGTTGAAGCGTATCAAGATATACGAGAGAGATGCGATAAGGGCCCGGAACTTGGGATTCAGCCTCGCCTTGGGAGACATAGTGATACATATAGATGACGATATCGTGGTTGATAGAGAGTGGTTGAGGTGCCTAACTACAGCTTACATAGACGAAAATGTAGGAGGCGTAGGTGGGAGGCTCTTAAACTCTGGACAGATATCAAAGGTTAAATCAATGAATATAGTCGGAAGGATTGCGCCATGGGGTCAGTTCTTCACCAACTTCGATGCCCAGTTACCTAGGGAGGTTGAGTTCCTACATGGCTCAAACGCGTCATTCCGCAGGGACCTTGTCGTAAAAGTGAAAGGCCTAGACCCAAGTTATAAAACTAATTGGAGAGATGATACAGACCTCTGCGTAAGGATAAGGAATCTCGGTTATAAATTGCTCTTCCAACCTGCTGCGTTAGTATGGCATAAATGCGAAGGTAGTAGCACTAGATTTTCCTCCGGAAATAAAGTATATGGGCATTTCTGGAACCGTGAGTATTTCTACTATAAGAACATATTTACTTTGAAGTACATCCAATGGTCCCCAATCTTCACATTGAGCGAGGTTACTTTTGGCATGACCCTTTGTGCTAGACATCATAGGATGCGATATTTGAGGGAGTGTCTGCAAGGCATGAGGGATGGGACCGCTGTGGGGCTTAGAAGTAGAGGGAAGAGTGGATACGTTGCAAACCCTTGATGTAGGATGTGGTGCAGTAAATAGAGGAACTATTGGTGTGGATATTAATAAAGCAAACAGACCCGATGTTGTGGCGGATGCCAAGGTATTACCGTTCAGGGGCGAAATGTTTGATAAGGTCATATCGATTCAAAGCCTAGAACACCTCTGGCAACCTCCTTTAAAACCTATGATTGCCGTGATCTCCGCCCTTATGGAATTTTCACGGGTCTTAAAGAAAGGGGGCATCATAGATCTAACTGTCCCAAATTTCGCCGGGGTCTCCACTTTGATAAAGTGGGTGACGCTGAGGGGAGAGGGAATGAATGGCCCCCATGGCCCTGAGGGATATTTCTTGCTTGGAACGCATGAGGATGCGAACCAAGTACATCATGTTGCCTTTACTCAGAGAAATATTAAGATTGCCCTTGAACAGGCTGACTTTGCAGGCATTAAATTCCATGCGACAATGGTGAACTCCGACCTTTTAAGGAAGGTCAGGTTCCTCATTCCAAAAAGTAGACACGATCTTATATGGGTCGAAGCAAGAAGGAAGTAACATCATGTAGCACAAGCATCAACAAGTTATTGTAATAAAAAGAGCCATATTGGATTATAACTTTCTAGCCTTGTTAGCGCTATATTGCGAACCAAGTCCTTTACGCCCGGGGGTTGATTACTTGAGTTGAGACTCCAGCGGTATTTCAGTCTTATCGAACAAGCCTTTTTTTTAAGGGTTAGGATGGAGATGGAAGGCGATACACCTTATATTGGCCTTACTATGGGCTTACTCAACGAATCTAGAATAACTTAATTTTTCCAGAGTTAATTACGATATAATTTACCTTGTTATTTTAAACAGAGATTAAATTAGCCAGTAGTTCGGCTTATCATATGCCAAGACTCCGAGCATGGGCGACTCAATGGTAGTGAGGATAACGGATTGGCCACCATATTAGATCTCGAAAGCAGGAGAATACTCTATGGCGGGTATGTTGTGGGTGAAAAAGGATCCCCTAAGATAAGCATAGTTATGCCAGTCTTTAATGAAGAAGTTGCAATAGGATCGGTTGTAGATGGTTTCCGTAGGGAGTTGGAACGAAACGGGATATCATTTGAAATAGTAGTTGTAGATAACAATTCAGTCGACAGGACGATAGAAATAGCTCTAAGTGAAGGAGCTACGGTCATCAGGGAATCGAGACAAGGATATGGTTATGCCTGTATGAGGGGCTTAAGAGAGGCCAAGGGCGACATAGTAATCCTGACGGAGGGGGACGATACATTTGATCCTAGGGATATATGGAAACTCATAGTCTATTTGGAGGAGAGGGATGTTGATCTGGTCCTTGGAACCAGAACGACGCTTGAACTTGTCGAGGATGGGGCTAAAATGGGGTGGTTCTTACACTGGGGGAACTTATTCTTAGCCAAGCTCATCCAACTTCAGTTTTGGAAGAGATGTAGAATAACGGATGTCGGATGTACTTTAAGGGGAATTAAACGTGATGCGCTAATGAAGGTCGTCGATAAATTTCGAGAAGGCGGTTCGTGTTTTTCCCCGGAGATGATTATCTTATGTTTGAAAATCGGCCTTAGACCCGTTGAGATCCCAATACGATATAGGAAGAGAAAGGGGCAGTCGAAGATAACTGCTGACTGGAAGAAAAGCACGAAGGTAGGTTTGAAGATGATGAAGTTGATCCTCACTCAGAGGTTTAGGAAGTATAGGGTTTTTGATGCAGGAAATGCTTCATAACAAGAGGCTAAAAATCATAAAGGGATATCTGGGCGATATGGCCGATATGGATATAGGTGCGGGGAAGAGGCCTAAGGGAATTCTATCAGTGGACATCAATAGAGATAATAAGCCAAATGTCATTGCCGATATCCAATATTTACCATTCAGAGGGGGAGTTATGAATTCGATTGTATGCTCACATGTTGTTGAGCATGTAAATGATCTACCCCAAGCCATGAGCCAAATAAATAGAGTTTTAAGCAGTGAGGGAAAAGCCTTATTCTTCATACCAAATGATGACTCAAAATTGTGGCGAATAATAAGGTCATTGTGGACCATTTATTACGAGAAGTTTGTATGTAAAGATGATTCTCCCAGAACGCATATATACTCCTTGCGTCATGAAGAGTTTAAAAAATTTTTAGTTGATTTCGATGTTATTAGATTTAAGAGGATAAATCTTGGCATGGAATTATTCTATGAAGCAAAGGTCATCGACGATTTAAAGGGAATGGAGTAAATATAGATGATATTCAATG
>Ga0315308_1000970_pt1 | contig 16495 bp, 13 predicted proteins | sample TDP3_MG_FD_203078 | JGI IMG/M metagenome (GOLD analysis project Ga0315308, IMG submission 203078) | Freshwater sediment microbial communities from Lake Towuti, South Sulawesi, Indonesia - TDP3 | ecosystem: Environmental > Aquatic > Freshwater > Lake > Sediment | place: Indonesia: South Sulawesi... | reverse complement strand
TGTGACTGCGCCAACTCTGTCGGCGTCTCCATCTGTAGCCAAGCCTATATCGGCGCCTTGTTTAACAACTTCAGTCATTAAAGGTTGAAGGTTTTGGACAATAGGTTCAGGTTTCACGCCGCTAAATGTTGGATCTGGTTGTCCACGAATGGTTGTGACTTGGCATCCCTCACGAGACAGGAGTCTTTCTATAACTTGATTTCCAGCTCCGTGCATGGCGTCAAAAACTATTCGGAAGCGAGCGTCTATAATTTGTTGTAGGTTTACCAGTTTTTTTATGTGTTTGATGTATTCGATTTCGAAGTCTATTTTCTCAATGTTTTTTTGAATCTTGTTCTCATCGTATTTTGGCTGTGTCCTGCGAAGAAATCCTTCAATCTGTTTTGTTATTTCAGTTGGAGCTGGTCCTCCGTGTTCCAGCTTGAACTTGACGCCATTATAGATTGAGGAGTTGTGACTGGCTGTAATGACCACGCCGCCTCCGGCTTTTTTGTTTTTCACAGTAAACGAGACAATAGGTGTTGCTGTTGGCTTTGTAGCTAAGAAAACGCGGATGCTGTTGCTGGCTGCAACTTCAGCGACTGTTCCGGCGAATCTGTCGGATAAAAATCTTGTATCGTAACCGATTATCAAGCTCTGCTGTGCCTTATCCTGGGATGTGAAGTAATCAGCTAGGGCCTGTGCCACTGCCTTAACGTTGTCAAAGGTGAAATCGTCTGCGATAATGCCGCGCCACCCATCTGTTCCAAAGACTATCCTGCTCATTTTTGGCTTCCTTCAAGTTTGCTAACTTACTTAAATGCTGTTCAGCCTATTTAAGAATCAACAGTTTCTATGAACTCGGCTTATGTCTTTTTTAACTTCCATAGAGAAGTGATGGTTTATGGGTGAATGGAAAATCTAAAATGCGGATGCGACAATTGATAAGTAAAAATGTTGTTGAGTGAAACTATATGAGCAGTAAAGGAGAGGTTAAGGAGGACCCGCTTAAGGTTCATCGTGAGGGAACAGCTCTATACGATTCGGGAAAGTATAAAGAGGCTATTGACAAGTTTCTTGAAGCGTCTAGACTATATGAGAAAGTTGGCAACTTCTTCGACGCCTCTTACACCCTGTTCAAGGCAGCAGAATGCAATTTCCTACTAAAAAATTATGATACAGCCATTGAACGCTTCATCAAAGCAGCTGACATAGCGCTCGAAAAAGGCTACGACCGCTTCGGACTAGGCGCACTAGAATACGCACTCGACTGTTACAAAGCAGCTGGAAAAGAAAGAGACAAAAAAGCGAATGAGCTTAAAAAGAAAATAAAAGAAGTTAAGAAGAAACTCGAAGCCATGGCATTCTAAAGGGAGCACCAACAATCCTATCCTAGGCTGCATTATAAAAACTTGACTTGTAGTTATGTTGTGCGGCAGCACGTGAAGGTTTATTAAATCGTAATACACATTAATTCATTTGATTACCATGAGGGCAATTACTTCAATTACCGCAGAAAATCTACCACAAAGCAAACAAAGCGAAGAACTCAACCAAATAGTAGATAATGTGCTCAATCAAGTCTTTGGGCAAGAAGCTGTGCAAATCATTTATCAGTACCTGGAAAACAACTACTTCATCCAAAGACATGAGATCGTCGAAAAACTCGACTCCTTTAATAGCGCGCTCAGGCAATATTTAGGCTCAGGCGCCTTGGTCATAGAAAGATTAATACTTGAAAACCTTGAACTTCACGGGCTTGGGGAAAAATAAGGGCGTTAATTCTGCTGAAGCAACAAAAAATGGAATCAGCATAAAAACGTGCCCTTTGGCATCCGAGCAAGCCTTCCACATTCTTTATCCGAAAAGAGTCTATGCGAAGAGAAAGTTTTAGGCTCACTTTGTGTCTTTTTGGTCTTTATTTAACTTTCTTTTCTTGAGGAAGGGGAACTGCGTAAGTTTTTTCTAGTTTCTGACGGTGCAGAGTGTTCATTGTGCAGAAAGGAACTATTTTATTGCCTGGAAACCCGTAATGGATGGTGCAGCGTTCCACTCTTGCTAAGTCGAAGTTGTAGGCGTCCATGAAGTGCATTAAGCCTATCATCAAGGTCTTATAGTGAAAGGGTCTGAGTGATTCATAGTTACCTTGCATTATTGCTGGCATGACTTCGCGTAAGATTTTTAATTTGATGTTTTTGAACATAGATGCTCCTACTCGCAGTTGTGCTTTGGCTCTGTGCTTGTGCCGCAAGTCTTCGGCAGCCCTGTTCAAAGTGCTAAAGAACGCATCAACATTTGCCAGCTTGGTAATAGGTGTTGCCTTTCCCTTCTCCACATACAGGTAAGTGGCGGCTCCACAATGAGGATGCACCGTGAATTCTACATGGGGCTTCATCTTGTACTCGTTCAAAAATTCTGAGATTGGAACTACGCATGGAACGGGATAGAAATCCTGCGTTTTGATAAGTCCATTGGTTTGTTGTTGAATTTTATGCAAGGCTTCTGGGATAGTTATTCTTCCATTCTGGACCTCCCACTGTTCGGTTCTGCCAGCGAAAGAGACAGGTTGAAAGTTGACACAGCGGATAATATCGATGTTCTTGATCGCAAAATTGATGATGTCGCCGAGTTGATCATCATTCATTCCTTTGACGATGGTTGGGACGAGGACGACGCTGCGCATTTTGGCTTCTCGACAGTTTTTTATGGCTCTCAATTTGACGTTGAACAGCCATTTTGCATATTTTTGCTTGCCTTTTTCGTCTAGGTGGCTTGGGGCTCTGCCCAAATAGGGTTCGGGTGTTACACCATCAAAGGATAGATAAAATGTGTCTGCGCCCGCGTCTATAAGCCTGCTAAGGTATTCAACTCCGTCCTTTTCATCTGCGATTCTGATCCCATTAGTATTAACTTCAATGTGTCTGAAGCCCTTCTCTTTAGCCATTTTAACAATTTCTAAGAGGTCAGGTCGAACAGTTGGTTCTCCACCTGAAAGTTGAAGCGCAGGCGGTGGAACAGGCATGTTTGCTCGCAAATTGTCCATAACCTCGCCGATTTGCTCAAGAGTCGGTGTGTAGAGGTAGCCGATTTTGCCCGCGTAAGCGAAGCAGATTGAACATTGAAGGTTGCAGGCATTTGTGACATCAATTATAGCTAGAACCGTGTGCGATTTATGGTTGGGACAGATTCCACAGTCGTAGGGGCAGCCTTTCTCGGTTTTGGTTCGTGGATTAAGCACGCCCTTTCCGACTCTACCGTACTTTTCGAAACGTTTAAACATGTCGCAGTCGGACCAGTAAACGTCTTCGAAGTGCCCGTGTTTTGGGCAGTCTTTTGTGATTATTACTTGTCCTTGTCTTTCTTCTAGGGTTGCGTCTAGTTTTTTTAGGCATTCGGGGCATAGACTCGTAGTATGCTTTAAGAAGTGGGCTTCAGTCTTTTGATGTTCTCTTAATTCCTGCATTTGACACCACTGTGAGTTGTAACATATTTAACTTTGAAGTTTGCATACACAGTATAAGAGGATTTCCTAACCTTCCCTAAGGTGAAAAGTATTGGCTGTGTCTGCGCCCATGAGTGAGGAGGCAAGAAGAGTTTTACAAGAATCGGGACTCACGGATTACGAGACTCGCGCCTATCTAGCCCTTTTAGAGAAAGGAGTTTTGACAGTCAGTCAAGTCAGTGAGCATGCGCCAGTACCATATTCCAAAGTCTATGAAACCTTAACCTCACTTGAACGAAAGGGATGGATAGAAACCGAGCAAGGTAGACCTAGACGGTATTATCCAAAAGCACCTTCAGAGACCTTGGCAACTATGAAACTGCAACTTGAAGAAAAGGTCAAGTCGTGGGAGAAAACAATTCTCGGCGAACTTCAACCTCTTTATGAGAAACGGGAAATTAGAGAAAAACCAGACATATGGATTTTAAGAGGCGAATTAAACACACTGGCTAAACTCAAAGAAATGTTGGAGAAAGCAAAAACCGAATTGATGATTGCGGCTCCATCGCTTCCTAAAGCTTTGGCAGAGGCAATGATTCCAATACTGGAACAGTTGCGAACGTCCGACGTTAACATTCTTTTTATGGTTTCAAAGCAAACAAAAGAATGGAACCTTCGAGAAATTTCACGCATTGCTGAAATGCGCATTCGCGACAAAATGTTCGGCGGCGGAGTCATAGTCAACGGCAAAGAAGCCATTCTGTTTTTGCGCGAGGAAAAGCCAACATTGGTGATATGGTCTAACCACTTAGGGTTAGTGCAGTTTGCCCGAGACTACTTCCAATATCTGTGGGACTCTACTGAAACCATGATGAGTGGCCGAAAAATGTGAACCTACTCTTAGCGTCAGCGTCATCCAGTATTTTTTAGAATTCTTTTTTTGATTTCTTCCGCTTTTGCCTCTACTTCCTTTAGTATGTCTAGTGGTGGGGGCTCAGGCACATGCTTCGCGAGAATTTCTTTAACTCTTTCTCTTGCCACTTGCCATAAATCTTTTGAGCCAGCTTTTTCCCATATCTCTCGCGTGGTTTTGTCACTTATTTTTGGGACATAGCGCTCTTTGTCAACGTACGTCAGCGTGTGTTTCTCAGCCATGTAGTGAGCACCTGTCTTGGTCGCCGCCATGGGTGCAATCTTTTTGATGAGAGGGACAGCCATGGTCTCCTCGGTTACTTCCATTCCTTCAGCTATACGTTTAGCCATGCCGAAGATTTCATCGGCGATCACAATCGTTTCATAGCATGCAGAGTAGTGGTACTCCAAAGCGCCACAAATCACACGGTTTGCTCCGGCGAGTATCGGGGGTAACATGCATAACGCACTTTCGTAGCCAGCCTGAGCATCAACGATTTTCGAGTCGCTTACGCCACTCCAGCTCTGTGATGGCAACCCGTAAAACTTGGCCATCTGCGCTATAGCTACACAAAGCAATGTCTGCTCTGGGCATCCAACTGAGGGTATGCCTGTTCGCAAGTCCATAACGGTAGGTATACCACCGTAACTAACACCAGTACCTGGATTAACCATCTGCACAAGGCATATACCCGCCAAGTTTGTGGCATTTGTCTGCACCATTGCACCTGCGAGCGTTATCGGCGCGGTAGCGCCGACATTGTCCATAGGCAGGAACCATATTGGAAGCCCGAATCTAACACACTCTATAACGCCTTCGGTAAGCTTGGCGTCGAAAAGCAATGGTGGACTTGGGCACATGCCTGCATTCCAGGCATTAGGCTTCTTCTTAAGCTGCTCCTCTCCACCAGCTACTACTGTCGCTAATTCAATGCAATCCTTAGCCTTGTTCTTATCCTCGCTGAAAATCAGCATGGGTGCTGGCGTGTTTTTATAGTGAACCATACTCAGTTCCACATGTTGCAAAGCTTCTGGGACGTCATGTGGATAGCGGACAACTGGATATGGTTGAGGAGCGTTTTCGAGTGCGTCACCTAATCTGATGAAGTTTTCGCAGTCCTTGAGTAGCCCAAACCTGCGTTTACCAGTTTCCAAGTCGATGACATATGGATAATCTCCGGGTAAATCTAAGAACTGTGTTTTTCCACCCCATTCTACGTTGCGTTTTGGGTCTCGTCCATATATCCAGTACTTTTTAGGCGCTTTTCTAACAAGTTCTTCAACCATGTATCCAGGTATCTTTACGTTGAACTTGTGGTAATCTACTATGGCGCCGTAATGTTCAAAGATTTTAAGGGCCTCTTCTGATCGGAATGTGGCGCCAGTGTATTCCAAAACTTCCAGCGACGCAGCGTGTATGTCGTTTATTTCGTCCCTGCTCAAAACTTCAAGCCTGCATCTCATAATTTCTCACTTTCCTTCTTTAACGCCTAAGAGTTCTTTTGTTAATTTGACAGCTAATACTGCGTTAGGCGCATATCCATCTGCACCAATCTCTTTGGCCCATTCCTCAGAAACCGCGGCGCCACCTACTATTATTTTAACTCTGCTCCTGAGGCCCTCTTTTTCTACAGTCTCCACAATATCTTTTTGCACCGGAGCTGTGCTCGTCAGCAATGCTGAAGCAGCCAATATGTCTGCGTTGGTTTCTTTAACTTTGGCTAGGAAATCTTCCACTGGAACGTCTTTTCCTAGATCATGAACTTCAAAGCCGGCTGCTGTCAACATGGCTCGAACTATGTTTTTGCCGATGTCGTGAATGTCACCGGCCACTGTGCCAATAACAACCTTGCCCAAAGAGGTTCTCACCATTTTGCGCCTAAAAATTTCAGGTTCAAGCAATTCATTTAAGGCTCTTTGAGCAGCCTCAGCTGCAGCCACCAGCTGTATGATCCATATTTCACCGTTTTCAAATCTTTCACCCACTATTCTCAAACCTTTAGCCAGTCCTTTTTCAATTATGTCACCCGGACTCAAGCCGAGGCGTAAAGCTTTCTTTGTGGTTTCAAACACTTTATCTGCGTCAAAGCTTAGAACTGCATCAGCCAATTCATCATAAACAACTTCAGACGACACGCTTTCACCAACACTAATTATGATTTAAACTGAAAGCTGATTGTGGAACATATTGATATAATTTATGGACTTCGCAAGCATTTTTACTTTACCTGACATGTACGCCAAGATCTGCAATCAAATTTTACATCAATTAAAAAACGTCGAGTTTTCAACCTCTCACATCTTTTTAACTTACAAAATGTCTGATTTTTTGCTAATTTTTTGAACAGGCGCTTATCTTCCATTAAGAAAACTTTATATTTATCATTTTTTATTGTTGGAGAGGCAAGGTGTTCGAGATGAGAAGTGGTTCAGTTCCAGAACGATGAGTTCTCTAGCATTGAGAGCGATATATTGAGTGGGTTAAAAACACGTAAACATTCAAAATTTTTGAACAAGAAAGCTATAATCGATGACACAACTCTGCGTGAGGGAGAACAAACTCCTGGCGTTGTTTTCAGCGTAGAAGACAAAGTGAATATAGCTCGCCGACTCGATGAAATCGGTGTCCAACGCATCGAGGCTGGATTCCCAGCGGCTTCTCAAGGCGAAATGGAAGCCATGAAGGCAATTATGAAGGAAGGTCTTGAAACTGAGATACTGGGATTCGCAAGAGCAGTGAAATCTGATATAGACGCGGTAGTCCAATGTGGATGTTTCGGAGTTATGTTAAGCTTTCCGCCCTCAGACATCCATTTGAAGTATAAACTCGGCATTTCCAGAGAGGAATACCTCGCAAGAGCTGTTGACTGTGTCGAATACGCTAAAGACAATGGATTATATGTGACTTACAGCGCTGAGGATTCGACAAGGACTGAGCTCAGTTTCCTTTTAAAAGTTTTCAAAACCTTAATAGACCGCGGAATTGACTGCCCCAGAATAGTAGATACACTTGGAATTGGTACACCAAAAACAATGAGCACATACGTGAGTGCTGTGAAGGAGTTGACATCTCTACCCCTTGAAGTACATTGTCACGATGACCATGGGATGGCTGTGGCAAACTCCATCGCAGCTTTTGAAGCTGGCGCATCTGTGATATCCACTGCGGTGAATGGGCTTGGTGAAAGGGCTGGGATAGCCCCAACCGAAGAGGTGATAATGGCACTTCACAACCTCTATGGAATACATGACTTCAGGACAAAGGGTCTATACAATCTCTGCAAGTTTGTCGAAAAGGTCTCGGGAATAGTTATCCCTGCAGGCAAGCCTGTCAGCGGCGAAAATGTCTTCTGTCATGTCTCCGGAATACACCAAGCTGCCATATTGAAACACACAATTACGTATGAACCCTACCCTCCAGAAATAATAGGGAGAAAGAGAACGTTTATTCTCGGAAAGCTCAGCGGTTCGCATGCAGTGGAAGCCAAACTTAAAGAATACGGCATTTTGGTCAGTAGGAATGAACTGGAAAAGATCACAAGGAAGGTAAAGGCTCTATCAGAGGTGCGGAAGAGTGCGATAACCGATAATGAGTTCCTCCACTTGGTAGAGGATTTACTGGGAAGAAAAATCGTTGAATCCAGCTGAGACCGTGTCTGAAAGAATAATAAGGGAGCATCTTATTGAAGGCAAAGTTGAGGTCGGAGAAGAGATAGCAATAACTATAGATCAAGTCCTCACCCAAGATGCCACAGGAACCCTAGTTTACATGTTTTTCGAAGCTTTAGGCACACCTAAGACAAAAACCAAATTGTCGGTTAGTTACATTGACCACAACACCCTCCAAACAGAGTCCATTAACGCTGATGACCACCGCTACCTCCAGACTACAGCAGCAAAGTATGGGGTCGTGCACTCCAAGGCTGGTGATGGAATATGCCACAGCGTGCACTTGGAGAGGTTCGCTAGACCGGGATGGGCATTATTGGGTTCAGATAGCCATACACCAACGGCCGGTGCTGTTGGAATGCTGGCCATAGGAGCTGGAGGATTAGATGTAGCAGCTGTGATGGGTGGAGAACCATACTACATGCGTATGCCCGAAATTGTTGGCGTTAAATTGTTAGGAGATAAACCCTCATGGGTGTCAGCTAAGGATATCGCACTCTCTGTTTTAAGGGTTCTAAGCGTGAAGGGCGGTTTAGGCAAAATCCTAGAATATTTCGGAAATGGTGTTGGAGGACTCACGGTGTCGGAGAGGGCTACCATTACAAACATGGGTACCGAGACAGGCGTCACATCATCCATTTTCTCCTCAGATGAAGAGACCTTAAGGCACCTTAAAAGCTATGGAAGGGAGAATGACTGGTTAAGGATTGAGTCACCATCCGAGGATGTTTATTCAGGCATTGTTGAAATTGAAGTCTCCAGCCTTGAACCACTCGCTGCAAGACCTCATAGTCCCGACAACGTCGTCGAGGTTAGAGAGATAGAAGGCATAAGGGTGAACCAAGTATGTATCGGTAGCTGCACCAGTTCATCATACTCAGACCTCATGAAGGTTGCTTCAATACTTAAGGGGCGACATGTCCATCCGAATGTGAGTTTGGTGATCTCGCCGGGTTCCAAGACGGTTCTTGAGGCTCTAGCCGAAAACGGAGCTTTATCAGACCTCATCTCAGCTGGAGCGAGGATCCTCGAGTGTGCCTGTGGACCATGCATAGGAATGGGGCAGGCTCCCCCATCAGGCGGAGTGTCTGTTAGAACATTTAATAGAAATTTTGAGGGCAGAAGTGGAACTAAAGACGCAGAAGTATATCTTGTGAGTCCCGAGGTAGCTGCTGCTACAGCCCTATACGGGGTCATAACAGATCCAAGGAGGCTTGGTGAGCCACCAAGGATTCTCCTTCCTGAGAAGTTTACTATTGATGATAGCTTACTTATTAAACCGTCTAAGGAGCCAGAAAGCGTTGAAGTGATAAGAGGACCAAACATTAAGCCGCCGCCTTCATTTGCGCCACTGTCCGACCTTTTAGATGGGGTAATCCTGATAAAATTAGGTGACAATATAACCACGGACCATATCATACCAGCTGGAGCAAAGATTCTGCCATTAAGAAGTAACATACCAGAAATATCCAAATACGTATTTAGTAAGATCGATGACGGATTTGCCGCAAAGGCAGTGGAGAAGGACGGAGGTTTTGTTGTTGGAGGCGAAAATTATGGGCAAGGCTCCAGTAGGGAACATGCAGCCTTATGTCCCCGGTATTTAGGCATCAAATCGATAATTGCAAAGTCTTTTGCAAGGATACATAGAGACAATCTCATAAACTTTGGAATATTACCGCTAGAGTTCTCCTCCGAAAAAGACTATGAACGGCTCAGCGTTGGTAATGAACTCCGAATTCCATCAGTAAGAAAAATTCTAAACACAGGACAGGGCAAATTCCTTCTAGAAGACGTAACTCAGGGATTTTCCTTTGAAACCAGTTGTGATTTGACTGAGAGAGAACGCAAAATCCTCCTAGAAGGCGGTTTGCTTAATTTCTTAAGAAGAAAATTGAAGGAAAATCCATAGAGCAGTATCAAAGGGGCAGTCATATTAGGATGGATGTTTTATGTCTAGTGGCGCTGTGCCGATGAATATGCGCGAAATAGGATGAGCGCTAGAAATAGATTGATGGGAACGCTGCCAAACGAATCAGAAATCTGTATTTCTAGTTAAGAAAGCTTAACTGGCAAGTGCTAGGAGAACTTTGATTCCGAAGATTACCATGTTCAGAGAAAACTCTAGGTTGAAAGCATCAGCTTTGTTTGCCATTCTGGCGATTTTATCGGTTGCTTACTTTGCTCTATTAGGCGCTGCTCCTGTTGCCGAAGCGGCTGTCACCTATACGGGTGCAGCTAAGCCTATGGAGTTCTACTTCCACTATTCAGATACGCCAGTCAATGTTGCTGGTATGCAAACAAAGTATGTGATGAACACTACGCGGTTGTTCCGCTTCCTATCGCAACAAGATGCATACGCAAATTCGTTCTATAAACCCGCAGGTTTGCCAAAAATTGTAGTTGATTTCTATCTTTATCCAAACCTTGCTGGTCCTGTAACATTTAATGGCACTTGGCAAGTCTTTATTTGGGTAAACGGTTCAGCCTACAAACCAGCAGGTTTCTCACTGCAGTTCCAGGAAATAACAGTTGGAGGTGCAGTTCTCTGGGATTCTGGGGTCATTAATCCAACAGTGACCAGCAGCATCGGCGAATACATAGATGTTCCAGTCTACAACTACAATCTGTCCAAGCCACTTATACATGCATTCAATGTTAACACCACAGTGCACGTCTACATAGAAGTCATCTTCGCGGGTTCGGCTGCTGACACAAGAATTTGGTATGATTCGCCTTTGTATCCGAGCAAAGTTATTTTGCCAGCCCAAGACTACGCTAGGCCAGCCTCAATCAAAACCTACGCAGTGGATAATTCAGAGACCAATTTGTTCTACTACAATTGGAGTGCCAGCCAGCGTAAGGTGATAGTTCGTGCCAATGTTACCGATCCTTTCGGCGGATACGATATAAACCGTGTTAACATGACCATTCTTGACCCCGCTGGTAGCCCAGTTATAAACAATTTGGACATGACCCGCAAAACTGACGGTCAGTGGCTCATCCACTTCTCGCACACGTATGAGGCGAATTGGACTTATCCTTCAACGGTTCAGCTTGGCAACTACACCGTGAAAGTTTCTGTCATCGACAATAACGGCTACTATCGCAACTTAGATACAGGTTCCTTTGCACCATTCATTGAACACAGCGATCATATTTTCAGCATTGGTATAATAGTCTACTACAATCCAGCCTTCTACATAGTTGACGATGTGGACGCTCCGCTTCCAAGTGCACAGGTTTTCATCACATGGCCAAACGGCTCAATGGATGTACTGCCACGCTACACGACAGCCAACGGGTTCATTAATTTGACCCATGTTCTTCCAGCTAACTATGGATTAACAATCTTATGGAAAGATGTGGTGGTTAAGCAAACAACCATAGGCGTGAACTCTGATGGACCATATACAATAAAAACAGAAGTTTATCAATTGACGGTTAATGTGGTGGGAAACGGCGGGGCTGTTGTTCATGGGGCCTACGTCATCATCTACACGCAGGCAGGGGTTGGCTACGGATTGGACACAACCGACGCGAGTGGTCAGGCGTTGTTTAAGTTGCCCGCCGGAACGTACAACATAGAGGCACACTTTAGCGCTGAATATTGGCTCAGGGTGGTGACAACAAGCGCAACCGAAGCCGACGTTTCTGTAAATGCCTCTGCATCAAAGACAATAGTGTTGACCGAGTTTCCACCGCCAATATGGACGACAACCGGATTCTGGCTTTTAATGGCTTTAGTTGGAGTTTTGGTGCTTGTCGCTGTTTTTATTTTCCTAAGACGCAGACGAGCGTGAGCACTCAGAAAAAAGAGCGTAAGAAGGAACACATTTTCTTTTTTTTTGCAAACAATTTCGCATACACAGGTTAAAGGAGAAATCAAGAAAAGAAATTGAAAAGCAACACCACTAGTTACTCGAGTACAGGCATCTCTTATTTGATTGAGTCTATTTTACTTCAGTAGTTCTTCTTCTGGCGGTGGCGGTTTTATTAAGCCTTCTTTCATTAGCAGTTTTGAGGATTCTATGGCGTTTTGGATTATTGCCACTGCTCTTTCGTATAGCTCTTGTCTGCTTGGTTTGACTCTTGCTACACCTTGTTCAATGGATTTTAATGCGCATGCCACTGCTTCACGTGGGAAAACTTCCCATTCTTCCATCCTTGGTAAAATGTCCTCTTCATGCATTCCTCGTTCTTCTGCAAATTTTGCCAGTTCTTGGGCTGCTGCTATGCACATGTCGTCGGTAACGGTTTTTGCCTTTACATCTAGGACACCGCGGAAGATGGCTGGAAAACCTAGGCTGTTATTTACTTGGTTTGGAAAATCGCTGCGACCTGTGGCTACTATACGGGCTCCCGCCTCTTTGGCTTCCCACGGCCATATTTCTGGTATTGGGTTTGCGCAGGCGAAAATTATTGAGTTATCAGCCATTGATGCTACCCATTCCTTCTTTATGGTACCCGGTCCAGGTTTTGATGCAGCTACCACTGCGTCAACGCCTTTGAAGGCTTCTGATATGTCGCCTGTTCTGCCTTCCGCGTTTGTTTTTTGAGCTAGGTCATATTTCCAAGGGTCTTCCTCTTTTGTTATGTCTTTCCTACCTGGGTAGATTGCGCCTTTAGTGTCTACCATTATTATGTTGCCTGGGTCTATTCCCCATCTTATTAAGACATAGGCTGTTCGGATGTTGGCTGAACCTGCTCCCACTAGGGTTATTATGCTTTTTTTGGAGTCTTTCCCTACAATTTTGAAGGCGTTTATTAAGCCTGCAAGAATCACTGTGGCTGTTCCCTGCTGGTCGTCGTGCCAAACTGGAATTTGTAGGCGTTCTCTTGCCTTTTCCAGAACGTAGAAGCATTTTGGTTTTTCTATGTCTTCTAGGTTTATGCCTCCGAAGGAAGGTTCAAGGAGTTCGCAGGTTCGGATTATTTCTTCTGGGTCTTTAGTTTTTAGGCAGATTGGAAAGGCGTCTACGCCGCCTAGATATTTGAATAGTAGAGCTTTTCCTTCCATTACTGGCATGGCTGCCTCTGGGCCTATGTCGCCTAAACCCAATACCCGTGTGCCATCGGATACTACAGCTACATAGTTCCAACGGTTTGTAAGTTCGAAGGACTTATCCCTGTCTGCCTGGATTTCTTTGCATGGGGCAGCTACGCCTGGCGTGTACCATATTGCAAAGTCGTTGGCACTTGTTATGGCACACTTAGGCATAACTTGGACTTTTCCTTCGTAAAACTTGTGGAGCGGCGGAGCCAGTTGTGCAGGCTTTTTGGCCTTTGCCAATAACTCTTCCACTGTTGGTTTTCTTTCTTCTTTATGAGTTGTCATGGTATTCTCTCCTTTTCTGGTTGGGCTGTTGTTGTTTGATACGTATAAGTTTTGAGGTTGAAGTGATCAAGAAAAGAGAATCATACACTTGTTTCTTCTCTTTGATTTAAGAGTTTATGCTTGCTCTATTGCTGAAGGGTAACAGCGCAAAAGTTGTTATCAGACCCTTTAGTAACAACAACTTCTTTGAAGTGGTCGACACCTAAAGTATTTGCAGTTACCACAAAGCCTATAATCCAAAACCGGTTTGCGCAAAATTGAGTGGAAGATGAGGAACCATGAGTGCCTCAAAAGTTGAGACTTATCGTTCACGCATAGATAAGGCGCAAAGTTTCAGCGAGGTTTGGAAAATTGTTAAAGACAGTGTTAAAGACACGCTGGGCGAGCACAGGGTGGGTATGATGCTCTTTTTAGACGATTTGCCTCTTCAGCTCGGTGCATATCATCCTTTGGGCACAAATAACATTGTCTTGAACAGAACTTTGGTGCAGATTGCTGAAGCCGCGACGAAGTCTAAAAGACTGGTGAATGCTTTTGTCTACAGTTTGTTAGTTTTCTATGTACTCTTTTATGCGGACACGGTGTTCTTCAATTTCCTTTATTATCTGTGCTGCTTCTTAAATCAGCTTAGGCTTCGCAGTTGATTGATTGTTCCGAGAAAGGTTCCGTCGAGCAGATAGGTTTCTGCGTTGTCCATGTCGGCGTTGCCAGATCGTAGAACAGGCCCTAGATACTCAATTGACTTGGCTCTTTTCTCTCCGCTTTTTCTATTTATTGGGCGGCCTCCAAGAAAGTCGTTGAAGTATGGCATTATGAAAAGCTCAGAGGCGTTCAATCGCAGGTTGAAGTGTTGACGCAGCACAGTGACTGCATCTTTGCTCGCTTCCACCTTAATACCCTGACCCTTTAAGAAAGTCTCGGCCAATCGTTCTCTGACGAGTTTAGCCTTGACCCAAACCTGCGCTGTGATGTAAAAACCGAGAGGGTCTCGGAAAGCCACGGTTGGATGAACGTGTCCGATAAGGAGGCTCCGACATCGTAGGAGTTCAGGTGCTGGCCAAGAGTTGCCGTGAAATAATCCGACGTCTCCTACGGCTAGGCCTGCAGATGGAAAAATTTTGACGGTTTCGGGTAGCAGGGGCTCCAGGTTTCCGTCGTGGTTGCCCAAAACAACTCGGATATCGGACACTTTTTTGCTTAGGGCCTCGAAGAAATCGGGTATGTCTCGCCATTCTTCGAGTTCCATTTTGGCAATTGTGTGTTTTACGTCGCCGAGAAACAATAGGCTCGTTGGCTTGCACAATTCTATCAGTTTGAGCATTTTGTTCAACATTTTAGGCGTCTGAGACGGCACGTGGACGCCTTGCTCAGTCAGGGCAACTTCCCAACCTATGTGGAGGTCAGCTACAACCAATGCTTTCTCTGCGCCTTTCTGAACAAGCAGGGCAGGATAGGGTTGGACGGGAGTAAGCAAAATGGCTCTTGTTCTCCTCAGCGCCTACTCTTTTGCAGCAATTTCTGAATGTTATCGTAGATCGTTTTGTTTGCTGCAGCTATGAAAGAAACCCTCTGCTCGGCTTCCAAAGGAGCGTCTAGGCTGCTCCCATCGGATGTGGTGATGATGCCGCCGGCTTCGCGCAGAATGAGTTGAGCAGCGGCTATGTCAGTTACGCGCAGTTTGCCCCTTATATCAATGAAGGCGTCTGTTGTGCCGTCTGCCACGTAACACATTTCTAATGCGTTGGCTCCCAAATGACGCAGGTGCTTGGTTTTTTCGATCAGCTCGGCCAATCTAGATATAAGTTGACGCGCTTTGAAGGTGTTGAAGTCTACACCGATGACAGCTTCGCTCAGCATGGTGGTATCAGACGGCTTGATCGGTTGATCGTTTTTGTGTGCTCCTCTACCTCGCTCAGCCGTGTAGGTGATGTTGCGCAGCACGTCTGTGACCAATGCGGTTTCTATGTCGAGCAGGTTTGGCTTCTTTGAAACGGCTATGGATATGTCCATGAAGGGCAAGCCTCTGACAGCGTTGGTTGTTCCGTCTAGTGGGTCGGTTGTCACATAGGAACCTGTTGGTTTAGAGCCGATCTGTTTGAAACCCGATTCTTCACTTATGAGCGTACATGAAACGCCGTATTCTTGGAGAGTTGAGACTAATGCGTCCTCAGCTGCCATGTCGATTTGTTTTTTTATGTCGCCGCCCGCGCCTACGCCGAATCCCATTTTGGCTTCGGCTGAACCGATAAGGGGCAATATTTGTTTTCGCATGTTTTGAGAGCAAGCCTTCAACAGGGAAAGCCATTCATCGGTCAACTTATTTTGACTCCATTTATGATGATGTTGACGTGGGCTTTTAAACATGATTTTATTTTTTAATCCTTCACACTGAAGTGTTAAAGAAATCAGCAACGATTACCTTACGGTGCTCCTACAGTTGGAATGAATTTGGCATTCAAAGCAAAAGTTAATTCATAGAAACCGATTAGAAGTTTTCAAGACCCGCGGGGGTTGCCAAGCCAGGTCAAAGGCGTAGAACATCCATAAGGATGTGCGGATGCTTCAGGAGCCTATCCCGTAGGGGTTCGTGGGTTCAAATCCCACCCCCCGCACTGAGAAAAATCACAAATCAACATGGGTTGAAGGTCGTGTTGAAATCTAGCCTCGCCAGAGTGATTGTGATTGCAGATCATTGATCATGATATCGAAACGAAAATCCAACAAGATATTATGGCTAATATTCTGCAAGGGAAATATGCTCCAGCAATAAAGCATGTGCTAGATATCTTGGAGGAACTCTACAATAGCATCCCAGAAAACAAGCGTACTTCTTTTGGAAGAGTTTACACCGTTCAAGTACTAAGCAGATACTTGTTTTCGAGGCTGGTAGAAATAGGCGCAAATGTATACGAGATTGGCACAACACTATTTGAGAGAAGTCCGGATTTCCGAAGTAAGGGGATCGCGTTGGGCATTCTTTCATTTTATGGAATTGACGACTACGAGAAAGTTTTGCCCTTTTTTGAAGCTTCAGCATCTTCCCCTGATTGGAATATGCGAGAATTCGCCCAGATGTTTTTCCGCAAGCTCGTGAAGAAATGGCCAGATGAAATGAAGGAATACCTGCTGAAGCTTACAAGATCCAAGGATCCCAA
>Ga0315308_1000967_pt1 | contig 16536 bp, 8 predicted proteins | sample TDP3_MG_FD_203078 | JGI IMG/M metagenome (GOLD analysis project Ga0315308, IMG submission 203078) | Freshwater sediment microbial communities from Lake Towuti, South Sulawesi, Indonesia - TDP3 | ecosystem: Environmental > Aquatic > Freshwater > Lake > Sediment | place: Indonesia: South Sulawesi... | reverse complement strand
CACGACTCGGCCTCCCTGGCCGCGCGCAAAGGATCGAGCACCCCTGAGCCCTGAGCCGCAAGTGCTATATATGTGAACCGCCTGAATTTCCGCGGAGGCAAAAAGTGAGGGCCGAGGTTTTTAGGCGTGGTTTGGGTTTTATCTTGCTAGTTTCCGCGATAGTACTTTCGTTGACCATTCTGATGATCCACACCACTTCGCCAGTCCTCGCGGGAGGAGTCGTTGAGGAACCGGGCGGCACGACAATAACGGTTTTACAAGGCCAAGAGTTCATCCTACGGTTCAAGTTGTATTGGGACGAACCTGCGTACTTGGGGTATTTCTCTATTACCTTCTATTGGGACTCCCCGAAAACGGACAGCGCCGGCACGCTATCAGAAAACTTCAAATTCATTGGTGCCTCTGCCTACTTAGAGGACAATTTCGACAACATACAGGTAAATGTGACCCCCACCGAAGGTGTCTCACCCGAGAACTCGGCTATGTGGAGGTACGCGATCGTCGTGGATCACTCTGCCGGCTACCCATGTGACGATAATTTCTACGTCGATGTGGTGATGCGAGCCTCGGGCTACGGAGGCGTGCCACACATCGCACCTGATAACCACATAATCAAGATCGGGGGCACCATAGACATCGCTGAGTCGACCATCCTTTCCTATTCTCCACCAGACCCGAACATCACGATAGAGGTGGTCCCATGGCTGGGCGGAGTCATCGTTAGGGGCAAGGACAACGCCTACAACCTAAACGGAGGGGGCATCCCGCCATACGTCTGGTACGATAACGGCGATGACCCGCCGATCGTGGTGGCCCAGAGGGTCGATAACGGTGCCTTCGTCGCGGGCGGCATCTCATCCTCATGCCGCAACGGCCGCTGGAATGATACATCACCAAACAACCCATATAAGGGCCTAGACAACCTGCTCGACGCTGCATTCCAGTGGATGGTACCCGGAGCCGACAACGTGCTCTGGTACGAGAAATACATCTACAACAAGATGTCCGGCGCTGGATCGTGCACCAACCTCCGAGACGCCCTCGTCGCACTTGGATACGATGTGGACAACACTTCCGAGAACTTAACCCCTGCACTCCTAGCGAACTACGAAATCTTGATCATAGCCCAGTGGCAGATCGAAAACGTATATTCCGCAACTGAGAATTATCCAGCAGGCGGCGACCCAGACAACGCGGAACTTCTCGCTTGGATCCCGACCATAAATGACTGGGTAAGGGCCAGAGGCGGCTTGCTGCTCATGGAAGGTGGCGACTTATATGGCCGCAACTACTGCAGGGTCTCTAACGCGATCCTCGATGCTTTGGACTCCCAATGGTGGTTCCAGCACGACATGATCTACGATTACGTCGACAACTGGGGTGCAGCGTGGGAGACAATAACTGATGTCATGACTGACACTTCCATCGGGGCTGCATACGAAACGGCCACAGGATGGGACGATGTCGGCTTGTACAGCCTCAGCTCCCTAGCTCCAGTGCCGACGTTCGGGGTCGACGTGTCCATCTCGCCGAGCCACCAAAGCGGCTTGCCGTTCGAGGAACTCATCTATGGCATTGTCGTCCATAATTCCGGCAACGTCATTGACAATTACTACCTGACTTACATTGGCGAAATAGGATGGACATCTTGGATTGAGCCTGATCTGATCGAGAACGTCCAACCCTGTGAGAGTCGACCGGCATGGCTCCATGTTCACATACCATTCGAGAACACATACCCCTCCATGTATAAGGAAATAACCATCGTGGCGACCTCGCAGACGGATAACACGGTGAGCGACAACGACGTTTGCTATGCGCATCGGGTGAAGGCCGAGGGCGCCCTAGAAGACCTATCTGTCGTGAGCTGGAACGCGGACCTCTATATTCCGCCCGAAGGCAGTAACCTCGTCGTCAAGTTTTACACTTACTACGGTTCCTATCAGGCCGAGAATGTCATCTGGAGCGGCCCACCCAGCGCCCACGTCATCCTCCTTGAAAACGCTCGGCATCCCCAGGGTAAAATTGTGCAGAACGCCAAGCTGGTTGTGACTACCGACAACTTGGAAAACATCGTCCAGACCGTGGCGAGCCTCGGCGGCGCGAACAAGACCGACCTCATAGTCAGGATGAGCCAGATCAAGGGCAGATGGGATCTCGCCCCCCCTGAGGAGAAGACTGCCCTGATAACGGAGGTCGCCAGCACAAAGGGGCAATGGGATCTCTCGCCAGTCAAACTCCAGCCGAGGATAGCACAACCAGCAGGTGAAGCCACAGTCGGCGGCGGCATCCTCATCGAGGCGATTGAGGTAACCGGCTCGCCGATCGCAGATAGCCAGTTCGAGTACTGGAACGGAACGGTGTGGATTGGGATAGACGTCGACGATGGGGGGATCTGCGACAGTGATGAAGTTATGGATAATCGGATTGCGTACTGGGATACGACCAGCGTGGAATGCGGCTGGTACGACATCAGGACGACGATGACAAGTGCTGTAGGTCAGACCGCGCGCGATAACATTCGGGTCCTAGTCGGGCGGATACCGGTGGAGAACGTGAGCGTTTCACTGGAGAACGAAAATGTCGTCGTTTTCGATGCTTCTGCATCTTACGATTCAGATGGGGTAATCGTAAATTATAGCTGGGATTTCGGCGATAGCACTACGGGAGATGGGGAGATAGTCCATCATACCTATGAAAACATGGAAGAAGTTTACTTTGTTACCCTGACGCTTACGGACAACATGAACCTATCGACCGTCGCAAAATATGCGGTTGAGAACGGTGAAAAAAGAGAATTTGAAGTGGAGCTGAAAGAAATCCTGTCTCTAAAGGATGAACCTATTTTTTTAATACGTACCGATAAAATTGGCCTACTTGAGAATCTAACAGGTGAAAACTACACCCTAGTAAAAAATGCCATTGATAATCTATTTGCCGCAGACAGAAATCTATTTGAAGCAGAAATCTATTTGATTAAAATATCAAAAAAGATAATCGAGGCAAAGGGAGGGATTGAAAACGCCAAAACCCACGTTGAAAACGCCAAAACCCACATTAAAAACGCAATAAGTAATCTAATCTTAGCTACATTAGAAGTAGAAAATCCAGATATTAAGGAGATAATCTGGAATAATATCCACAAACTTGATAACACTTCCATTAGGCTAGCGCTCTTAGGGGCGAAACTTGGGCTCTTGAAAGAGATCGGTATAGAGGGGCATGGTGCAAAACTCCCTATGCCTGGGGTGACATGGGCTCCCCGTTCCAGCGGCTACCGGCCTTATGAAGATTACATCAGAATAGGGACACTTGACACTTTTAATCAAGATGTAATTTTACACGAGTTCGCCCATTACCTCTGGGTTCATAAAAATAAACCACCAAATCCTCCGCATGGAGAGCACGGGATTCATAAGCCTAGTAATCCACAACTTGCTTGGAGCGAAGGGTGGGCTAATTTTTTCCAAGCTGCGATACAGGAGAATTCTGAATTCAAAATTGTGAGGATCCCAGGCTCCGAAGGCGTAACTGTAGATTTTGAAGGTGGTTGGTACAGATACGAAAAAGATCCCCCGGGTATATGGACGGAAATTCCCAAAGGCGAAAGTAGTGAGGGTGCAGTGGCGGGGATACTCTGGGACCTATATGACGGTGGCGTCCTTGACAAAGATAGTGATAACGTAACCATACCTTTTGCGGACATCTGGAAAGCGATGAACAAAAAGGACCCGAGGACCAACGAGGCCCCGATGAACATCAGGGAGTTCTACGGTGCACTGAAGGAAGTAATTGGAGAAGACAGATGGAAAGGGACAGATGGATTTGAAAAGACATTGGGGGAGAGAATTAAGGACATATTTGGTAAACACGATGTAAAAAATCTCCCCACCGATCCGTAGGAAGCTTTTAATAAGTCAAGCGGCGCGCAACTAGGCCACGTTTCCTTTGCCTTATGCAGTCGCGCCAGATGCCGTAACGGCCAGTGGGCCTTCGCGCCGACGTGAAGCCCTGCCCTACTTCTCCCGGCCGCGCGCAAAGGGTTTTTTACGATTGAAGCGCAGTTGATTAAGGGGGCAGTAAGTGAGGACCGAGCGATTTAAAGGTGGTTTTGAAAATTATGTTGACATCCGCTGGAAAGTGGCGGCCTGGATTTTTACAGTTTTTACAAGTCTGATTATCTTCGTTCCATCTGCAAAAATTTCAGCCAACCCCATTCCGGTACCCTCCATCCTAATGCCTGAAGAATACATTGATATCGAGTTCACTTCAATTGGCGGCGTTATACGTGCCAAAGTGGATGGTGCCTATCCCTTTGGAAATACGGGTTATGGCACTGTAGATATGTATTATCCAGTCCCGCCCGACTCTGAAAATGTATCCGTTGAGTTAGATGATGAGCCGCTTAATTGGAGCTACAGCCAGTGGACGTATCCAACTATTGTAGGAGATTGGCCAATGATCCAGTGGATCATATATCCCGCTCCTCAAAATTTCGTGATTAAAACCCATTATGAGCATGCAGTTCCTGCACTAGATAACGTGTACACGCTCGTTTATGCCATGGGAACTGGTAAGTATCTCGATTACTACTCAAAACAAACGACAGCTTACGTGACGGTCAGAATAGGCTTTGCTTATGAAAATTTGAAAGTGTATGCGGACAATGAGCCGATAGATAATTATGAGATCACGATAAAAAACGGGGCGACCATTTTAACGTTGACAAGGACTAGCGAGCAATTTCAGCCCCTCTTGGAAGACTTGATTATTACGCTAGATCCCCTTAAGTCGAATCCAGGTGGGGAGCAGGCCAATTCCGTTGAGAACCTTCTCCCGACCGACGATTCCCACGTTACGGAGAACCAGCCGAACACGGTCGCGGATAGTGGCCAAAGGTATAACATGTATGTTGGATGGGACGAGCAAGTGTACTTGTCAGAGAGGATTTACCTCAAGTTTGACCTGAGCGGGATTCCGGGTGGCTCGATAATTGATAGCGCTGTTCTAAAGATTTATAACAAGTACAGTCCTTCAACAGGAGAACCTCCATATCCTTCCAAAACCATGATAATTGAGGCAAGGAGCGTTAGCGATGACAACTGGCTGGAGAGTACGATAACTTGGAATAATGCGCCACCGATGGAGCCCACCGTCCTCGATAGCAAAACGATAAATAGGGGCTTTGGTGACCCCCCGGCTACCCCGGAATTGTGGGAATGGTGGTCTTTTGACGTTACCTCCTATGTAGCGAGCGAATTCGCCGGCGATAAAATAGTGAGCATTGGTTTGATTTCGCAGAACGAAGGAACGGACGATGCAACCGTGTGGTTCTACAGTAAGGATGCCTTCGAGGACCAGCCTCGCGTATACCTAAGGGTGAGCTACTTCGGTGCTCCACTCATAGTGAGCATTTCACCGAGGAAAAATACTGGCAACCCGGGCGAGACGCTCGAGTACGTGGTCAGGGTGACAAATGGAACTGGCGCCCAAGATACCTTTGACCTAACCGTCGATTCCGAGTGGGAGGCAAGTCTTCCCAGCTCTGTCGGCCCGGTCCCTGACAACAGCTCTGCTAACGTTACCCTGACCGTCACCATCCCGGAGATTTACGGCGGCGAGGATGAGATAACCGTCACTGCGACCTCGCGGACTGACCCGAACGTGAGCGACAACGACAGCTGCACCGCTAGCAGTTTTCCAATTTACCCGTCCGACGATGCCTACGTGATCGAAGATCGGCCGGACCAAAACACTGGTAGTTGGGGCGACGTTGTTGTCGGCACCGTCATATACCATGACAACTGGGAGAACAGGAGAGGGTACCTCAAGTTTGACCTTGGCGAAAAAATACCGAGCGGTGCGAGGATTGATAACGCTTATTTAAGCATCTTCACGCACTACGGCGGCGAAAATGGCTACCCATATGGGGACGCCACACTTACGGTTGACGCCAAAAGGGTCGAAGACGACGGGTGGACCGAGAATATGATAACTTGGAATAATGCCCCGCCTATGGGGGCTTTCCTTGATGGCCAGCTGATACCTCCCACCAACGACCAAAGGTACAAGTTTGACGTTACTTCCCATGTCGCAAGTGATATCATAGGTGGTGATCGGGTGATCAGCATAGGCTTGGTCTCAGAGGAACAGGGACAGAACAAGTTCGTGCCGTTTACTGCCAAGGAGTCGGAATATTGGGAGGGCCAAGAATCCTATTTAATTCTGTACTACACTGTACCTACTCCTCTTGTCTCCGTGAGTATCTCACCTGACAACCAAGATGGTGAACCTGGTGGTACGCTTACTTATACGGTCACGGTCACGAATAATGGTGACATCACAGACACTTATGACCTTAGCGCGAGTGACACAGAGGTATGGGGCCTGAGCCTCTCGCAAGACACGGTTACTCTGGACTCTGGCGAGAATGGTAGTATTATCCTCACGGTCTCGATCCCCGGCACCGCCGAGATGGGTACCGAGGACACGGTAACCGTCACCGCCACCTCTCAAGCCGATCCAGATGTGCGGGACTGGGATACCTGCATCGCCCGCGCTAGCTTAAGAGTTTTGGTCTCGATCTCGCCGGATGAGGGAACTGGCTCGCCCGGTGATACTGTCACCTTCACTGTGACCGTCAGGAATGCAGGTACAGCCACGGACACCTTCAGCTTACAGGCCACGGACACCGCCGGCTGGTCGCCAACCGTTTCACCCTCGACGCTCACACTCAACGCAGGAGCTTCAGGGACGGCCACGGTAACCGTCACCATCCCAAGCGGCGCAGATGTGGGTGCTTCGACTACGATAACTGTGACGGCGTCCGGGACCGGCTATGATGACAGCACTACCTGCACGGCGATCATGGCTGAAGAAGAGGGGTTGCCGATGATTTTGATAGCAATCGTTGTGGTTGTGGTAATCGTTGTGATTATCGCCTTGATGCTCTTGAGGGTCAGGAGAGCCGCCCCGACTTGGACAAGCTGAGCATGAGCCTTGGTCTAAAGCTTGCGTGGAAAGGCACCACCCCTGTGAGCCGCAAGCGCTTTATATGTGAGCCACCGAACTTCTGCGGAGGCACTAAGTGGGGACTGGGGGTTCGAAAAGGCTTTGTCGCGTTTTCAATATTGCTTTACCAATTAGTTCTAGCCTCCGATGAAGGCCGAGGAGGGGCGCGATAAAAAAATACCCAGCCTAAAGGAGGTAATAAGTGAGGACCGAGAAATTCAATGGCGCTTTGCTGTCGACCGTCGTAATTGCCCTTATAATATCATTTTCACCGATTAGTCGAGCCTTGACAACCACCGGTGACCTAGAAACCACTTACACGAGGAATAGCTATGCCACCTTCAGGGACCCAACCTTGACCTTCTACTCGAGTGCGAGCGATGGGGAATCCTGGGGTGTTTCCTCGGATTACCAAGTAGCCCATGATGCTCTATTAGGACAAACTGAGTATATTGGGTATCCTGAGTTTTCTATCGGTCAATGGCCCGCTTACATTATCGCGAGGAGCTATGTTTTCTTCGACACCTCAGCCATACCGGATGATGCCATCATTACTGCCGCTACACTCTCACTCCATGGAGCTAGGGACAGTTCAGATTACGATTTTGATATAGTAATTCAGAGCGGCATGCCAACTTATCCCCACGATCCTCCCGTCGATACAGACTACTACTATGTCCATTATTCCGGCGACGGGGGGCGTTTTAACACTTCTGGATTCTCTACAACGGGATACAATGACATAGTTTTAAATGAGACGGGTAGGAGTTGGATAAACAAGACGGGGATTACGAAATTCTGTTTGAGGTCAAGTAGAGATATAAATAGTACTATACCTTCTGGTCACGAATACGTCGAAGTGTGTGCAAGCGAAGGGGGCTCGGGCTACCAGCCGAAGCTCACGGTCACTTACATCGGGTTGCCAGACTACGGGGTCAGCGTTACCGTTTCACCGAGTTACCTAGAGGGCCTGCCCGGGGGGACGCTCAAGCCCTACACGGTGAAAGTAACGAACATGGGGCTATTTGATGACAATTATACTTTGACCGCATGGGATAACTCAGGCTGGGGATTGACGCTCTCGGGTTTAGACGTGGGTGACAACCTCCAGAACGTCCCTGGCTTTTTCAACTCCAGAACTGTTACGCTCAAAGTCAAAGTACCCGAGAACGCGGCGCCTGGCACTGTGGACAACGTGCTCATCAAAGCGACCGGAAAAACTGGGGTAAGCGACAACTTCTGGTGCCTAGCGATCGCTGGCAGGTGGATAAGGCCAACGACTGATGATGCCCAGGTGGTCGAAGGGGAACCATGGCTCACTCATGGAGCTCAGACGTTTATGTGCATCGGAAGCTCCACGACAGGTGGGTACCTGGATGAGAGGGCATTCCTGAAGTTCGACCTCCAGGGGATTGCATCCAGCGATAACATTACGAGCGAGAGCGCAAGGCTTTTCGTATATGGGTTCACCGTGGGTGGAACCCCAGGCAAGAACGTAGAGCTCTGTCGCGTCGATAACGATAACTGGGTCGAGGAAAACATAACCTGGAACGACCAGCCAGCCTATGGAGAATGGATTGGCAGAGTGACGGTGACCGAGGCGGCCGCATGGTACTCTTGGGACGTCACCAGCTATGTGGACGCCCAATTTACGGGCGACAACATCGCAAGCTTCTGCATCAAGGCCCAGACGGAGGGTCTAGCGTACCCCGACAACTTCTCCTATGGATTCCACACGAAGGAATACAGCTCCTGGGCTGACCCGCGCATCGCCATCGGGCGCAACGTTTGGATGACCATTGACCCCGAATACCGGGAAGGCCTGCCAGGTGGGACGGTCAAGTACACCGTGGATGTATGGAACATGGGCTCGCTCGCGGATACCTTCAACCTGAGTGTGGGCGATAATGCCGGCTGGAGTCCGACGATTTCACCCACTACGCTTGCCCTTGCAGCGGGTCAAAAGGGAACTGCCACGGTAAGCGTCACCATACCAGTGAGCGCGAGGATATGCGTCGATAATGACAACATCACCGTCGCCGCGACCTCGCAGAACGATCCTACAGTAAAGGATAACAATTGGGTCATAGCGCATGCCGCCAAGAGAGTAAAGCCAGCGACGTTAGATACCTCTACGAAAGGCGGATTGGGTCTGGGTTTGCCCCCCACCATTTGGGGCCTCGATGACACGATTTACGCCGGACGTGCCGCGGGGGGACCCGAACGGGGATGGCTGAGGTTCGACCTTGGGGCGATCCCGAGTCTAGATAACATCGCAAGGGCTAGGCTCATACTTCACAGCACTACAATTTTAGGCGTGGGCGCGATAGTTCGAGTTTACAGCGTTGCCAACGACACTTGGATAGAGGACGAAAACTGGACCAGCACGCCCCCGATTGATAACCTACTCGACACCCGTGCAGTGACTAAGGCGGATGATAATTACTCCTGGGATGTCACGGCATTCGTGCGGGACCAGTGGGAGAACGATCCTCAGAAACTTGCGAGCTTCGCTCTGGTCGACTTGGGGGAGAACATAGAAAACGTAGAGAACCATGCCGCTCGCTTCACCTCGAGGGACGATTATGATGCTAGGGATGTATGGCCATATCTGGAAGTCTGGAGCAACGCACAGCTGCCGACATATGATGTGCGCACGTCCGTTTCGCCGATATACCAGGGAGGTATACCTGGGAAGACGCTAAACTACACCGTCACCGTCAAAAATACCGGCACCGTCGCGGACACCTATGACCTAGACAATAGCGATACCAAAAACTGGGTTCTGAACCTCTCCCCCTCGACGCTCACGATCGAAAATGGGGCTGAAAACTACGCCACGCTTACCGTAACTGTACCAAGTGGCGATATCTGCACCCTGGATAGGATAACCGTGACCGCGAGCTCTCAAACCAACCCTGCTGTGAAGGACAACGCTATCGCCTTCGCGCACCGATCGTATGCCTACTTCAAGCTCGAGAACATGACGAAGGTCAGCATCGACCTCAACCTACGCCTGCGCGAGGACGCTGAAAACCTGGTCGCGAAGTTCTACCACTATTACGATTTATTCCAAGGCGAAAACGTCATCTGGGAAAGCATGCCTTGGCACCTGATTTCCAAGCCATACGTACTGCACCCGCAGGGCAAACCGGTGGAGAAAGTCAGGCTTGTGCTCGTCGATGGGGCGGGCGCGGAGATAGCGACGGTAGAAACCTACAAAGTCGTCAAACCCGACCTTATAAAGAGGGCCGCCCTGCTCAAGGGCCAATGGGATCTCGTCCCGCCTGGAGAACCGAAGTCAGCCATCATAAGGGAAATGGCCATGATAAAGGGGCAGTGGGAACTAGCGCCACCATCTTGAAGCGGTCGCAGCATGGCATGAAACATGAGTTCCGAGGGGCGCCGCGAGCGCCCCTCTCATCTAAGGCCTATGATAAAGCGTCGTTTCCACTACTTCTACTGAAAATTTTTTATCATAGGAGCTTCAAAGAAAAGTGTTAGGCCGCATTGGAGGTGACGCAAACCCGCGGGTATGGATTTTGGGTCCTCGGTCTCCTTTGCCTCCAAGTTAAGGTTAGATTGAGAACTTTCTCCATGCCCGCGGGGCGCAAACAAAAACCTCGGAGCGCGGCGGCTGCACCGTTGCCCCGATGTATCCATCTACCCGGAACATTTTAGGGTTCGTTAATCACCCCCAATAGCCCGGGCCATAAAAACGATGAATTAACTTGCCGAAAGGAGGCAGGGGCGGGGCGATTTGGTGGAAGTTAAGGGCCATTAACTTTCGGGATACGACTAGATACGGTAGTTTCGACCCCACAGCCACTCGAAGTTTATATGTTCCCAATCGTTGAAAGGCGGCCCCTCTGAATAATTGAAAAACTCTCCCCCGTAAGTCGTGAGGGAAGGATTATTGTAATTCATTACACTTCTATACTCACTAAAGCTGTATTTGTCAGAATCTATACCGTCGAAATCTTCGCAATTTAACCCAAGCCCGTGACCGAGCTCATGCATAAATGCTGACCCCAACCCACCGTCCCATGTCCATGTCCCAGCTACTGTAAATCTATCACCAAAATTTAACCCGCCTACTTCCTCACCACTACGCAAACGTAATTCGCTGGTGGTTATCAAACACCAGTAAAATACCCCCACTCTTGAAGCGGTGAAGTACTCTCTACTAAAATCATAAAGATCGTTCCACGGTCCATCCTTGTTGTCATAAATTATGTTGACCCTCTCCCTCGTCTCTGACCCTCCACCAAGCTCGCCTTGGTCTAGATGCAAAACTATACCGTGTTCAGCAAAAACTTCGACTAACTTTCCTTTCGCATAGCTCCCTAGCGTTTTCCCTGGTGGCATCCGGTCAATTTCGACAAAAATATCTTTGACTAAAGGATTCGCCCCATACGCTGGGAAGTCGACGTCAATTTTATTATCACCATCCACATCGTATCCTTTGGCCTCTATCCCATCACTAAGGTGGTCATTGTCACTGTCCCAGTTTAGCGGATTTGTTGTGTACATGTTGATTTCTTCTCCATCCCCCAACAAGTCGCCGTCGGTGTCGTAAAACTGGGGGATTGTTTTGTAAGCTGTAAACTCGGCTATATCGTCTAGACCATCATTATCTGTATCTTTACTTCTTGGGTTGGTGCCAATCTCATATTCCCTCTTATCATTTAGACCATCGCCATCCGTATCAATGGATGAGGGATCTGAAGTTGCATACGTAAAACTATTGTCCATTAAAACATTTTCACGGTCATACGGCCAAGTCCAGCTATCCCCCTGCCAAGAGTAATAGGCCCAATAACGTGTCCCATCCCAAACCTTGTGTTCAAGGGTCCAACTATAACCTCCATCGCTCCAAGTGGATGATGTCAATTCAAAAACCTGCCGATTACCCAGCACCTCGGTTCCGTCGTCAAGGCCATCATTGTCACTATCCTTTACCAACGGTTCTGTTCCATAGGTGTTCACCTCAGCTCCATCGTTCAACCCGTCGTTATCAGTATCCGAAACCAGCAGCTTTGTTCCATAAGTATTTACTTCTAATCCATCACTTAGCCCATCGCCATCTGTATCTGAGTCAAACATACTAGCCCCATACTGAAGCTCAGTTATATTGCTTAATCCATCGCCATCCAAATCAATCGCTAGAAAAAGTACAATCCCGACTGTAATCGTCGCGACCACTAATAGAACTTTAAATCGTTTGCTTATCTTTCTCTGTCTTATTTTCCTCCTTCTCTTTACTTTCTTCTTCCTCGCCATTCTCCGGCCTCGAATTTTCTTTTAATGCGCTCATCATAAAAAAAGTTCTGATAAGGCAGATGCTCATGACCTTTTTGACCTAATTAAAGTGCCTATTTTCCCTCTCACCTCATGCGCCACGATTTAATAGCGCGGGGAGAAAGGGAATGGAGGTAGGGTGAAATGCCTAAAAAATCTCGGCCGCCATTTGTGAAGCACATCGTGGCCATAATGGTTATCTTCGGAATTCTTTTTATCGGCTTTTTTGGAACCATACAAGCATTGGCTTATGGTGACTTTTCTAATCCCTTGACCATAGCGCTTGAAATGGTTATTGCTGCCCTTGTTGTCGCTCTTTTAATATCCGCTGTCGGACTATGGACGATGAAACCTTGGGCGCGAAGGGCGGCTATCATAGCTATGATCGCTGTTATTGTAGTTGGACTCCCTGGGCTTTTTGCGTTGTTACTTTTTTATCGGTCAATTAGGCGTTTGCTCAAGCCAGAAACCAAACTGGCATTCGGAGAGTTAGATGAACGTGAGGCACGAAAGCTAAAACTACAACAAGAAATAAAAACATGTAAAAAATGTGGTGCAAGCCTCAATCCAATTGACGATCTAGTTCCCGAGACTGGCGAACTCGTATGCCCAAAATGTGGTCATCGTCATAAGAAGTTCAGAAAATTCACCAAGAAGATTAAATGACTAACACCTTCTCCGCCTTCACGGGTTCTTTCGTATGACCCGCCTCACGCGCACTATAGTTTTAATGCTTTTAGGAAATAATAGAATGGGGAGGCATTGCCGAGAAGGAAATTTTATCGGCAGAGGCGACCTCGTCGATGGAAAAAATATCGCCCGCGGAGAAAATCCCGCCGAGGTAATGTTTGTTCTTATTGTGGAAGGAGTTTTCGAGATTTACTATACCGTTGTAATTATTGCGGAGAAAGTTTTTGTTTTGAGCACAGATTACCCCCAAATCATAATTGCTCAAATATAGCAGAGTGGGAGAGTTGGTCTGGTCCCAGTTTTAGGACGGGAGAAAAACTAAGGTCGTGGAAGGCTGGTGGGGAACCCCCAGAGTCTATCAAGAGACCAGTTTGGGAAACAGAACTGGATGTACCAGCGTCCAGATATTCAACAAGAAAGGTGGAAAGACCCTCGTCAGTTAAATTCAAAATACTTAATGCAACCAAATACCTCGGTGGCGGCATTTTTTCTATCGGTTGTATCATAACTTGGATTGTCTTTGTAGAACCATATGTTGCGCCAAACTTGATATCCGATCCACTTGCCATTTGGGAAATTGCCATTTTACTCGCGATTTTCGGTTTTGTGTTGTTCTTTTTAAGTTGGGTATTTAGCAAATTGGTTTCTCGTTATAGGTTTAAATATCGAGACTGGAGAGCACGTCGTGTTGCCAAAGTTATGGGGGGCATGCTTATATTGACTTTAATCATATGGATTGTACCCCTAGTTGCAACCAGCTATATCCCGGGTACAAGTTCTGGTACAGATATAAGTATTTCTCAATTGGAAACCCAGACATTCGACCTAATAAACAAAGAAAGAATCAATTATGGGCTCAGTACCGTAACATGGAACGATCAAATTGCTCAGGTGGCTAGAAATCATAGCAAAGACATGGCACAAAATAACTTTTTCGCGCATCAAAACTTACAAGGCAAAAATGTCGATGATAGATTAACTGAAGCAGGAGCAAATTTCATTTCGTGTGGGGAAATCCTTTTTAAACAGAGTATAAAAGAAAGTGAGACCACAATTTGGATTTTGATCATACCTATTACCTCCACAGATTACAAAACTCAAGGTGAGCTAGCGCAGGATGCTGTTAGCGGATGGATGGCAAGCTCGGGTCATAGGATGATAATTTTGACCTCGGAATTTAGCAAAGCAGGAGTAGGCATCAGCTCAAACGGAGACTGGTATTACTTTACTGGGGTTTTTGTTGGTTAGTATCAAGGGTTCTTCCGTACCACCCGCCACAGCTTCCCGTCCCTGAACACCCGCTCCGTTCGATAGCCCAGAGCCCTAACCTGTATCCCAACGGAGACGGGCTCGACCTCTATGCCCCTGTTTTCCTTCGCCCACGCCACCACCTGATCCACCGTCGGCTCGGGTGGGAGCGCTTGGAGCGCCTCGGTTATGACTGCTCTGAGCTGGTCCCCCTCCGCCGCTGGCTGGTAGTATCGGAGCTCCACCCCCGTGGCCGACAGGATGTTCTCTGCCTCGCGCTTGTGCCATTGGGGGAGCCCGAAGGTCCCGATGCCCAGATGCCCCCGCCTGTCCAGGATGACGAACTCTCGGGGTCGGAGCTTGCGGAGCGCGTGGGGGTCGAACGTGCGGTAGACCCACCACAGGTCTTGCGGCAGGCCGTGCATCCCCGTGTTCTTGATGACGAGGTAGTCGGTCAGGGTCCGGATGTCGATGTCTATGTTCGTGTGCTTTATCGAGTCCAGCCCGAGGGCGAGCCCGCAGTGCCTAGACTCCCTCATCATGTAGAGGGCCTCGGCCTTCGCCATGACTTGGTTCTTCCTCACCTTGATGCGCGAGTAGATGAGGTTCGCGGCCTCCCGCATGACCACGAAAATCGGCTCCGTCCAGTAGTGTCGCTTCCAGAGCACGTCGAGGATGCGGTTCACGGCGTTGAACTCCTCGTCCATGTCCGAGTAGAGCGGCGATGCGCTGATGAATATGTCCCCGCGCTCGAGGTCGGAGAACCGGAACTTCATGGCGGGGATGCTCTCGTGCCCCGACTTCACCTCCACCAGGTCCCCGCGCAACAGGACGACCCGCTTCTCCTTGGCATATGAGGATCGGAGCCACGCCAGCCCCTCGCCGTCCTTCGAGCCGAACAGGTCGAAAACCTTGCCGCCGTTGTCGAGACACCAAGCCCCGTGAGGACGGGAGCGAGGATAATCCGCTGAAAAAGAAGATTTGCCCCCGATGCAAAGTTGAAAATTCGGCAAGTGCGAGGTTTTGTTGGCGTTGTTGGGCTGCTTTCGACACGGCAAAGGCTGACGAGATAACGGCACGGGTGATGGAGGAGCTTATCAAGCGAGCCCCGGAGTTATTGCGCCAAGTGTTGAAGGAGAAGGGACTTACCAAGAGATCGCGGAGCTGGCCCGAGGCGAGAAATAAGTGGCAGTGTTTCGCGCTTTTAAGTTTTCAGTGGAAATATGGGTCGTAGTGAACAGAGCTTTAGAAATGCAACTGTTTTTCAAGCAATCGGGGACAGAATATAAATGTTCATGAAAGAAAAATGAATAAAAATTGGAGGTGGAAAATGCCGACCTATATTCTTCTTTCGACCATCTCAGCCAAGGGAAAGAAAACACTTGGTTCCAAGCCCGAAAGGATTAGAGAAGTCAACAGGGAAATCGAGGCCCATGGCGCAAAGGTCATCGCCCAATACGCAGTGCTTGGCCCGTACGACTTCGTGAACATCGTTGAGGCGCCCGACAACGAAAGCATCGCTCGTGTTTCTGTGGAGCTGGGGGCTCGCGGAACCATTCAGATCATGACTTTGCCTGCCGTACCCATAGATGATTTCATCAAAGTCTTAAAGAAGAAAGTTTGAAGCTCGACGTGGGAAACCAAATCCTATACCACCTCTGAGCACCCTTCGCCGCGCTACTTTTTTGGGCCGCACGCGCAGTAGGTAGGCCGTCGTGAGTATGGCAGCGCCTATCAGAAACGCTGAGATCGTGAGCGGGATGGCAAGTTCCACCGGCGCCCCCGTGACGGTTATCCTGCAAGTATCACTATCGGTCACCGTCGGATCCCCCACAGATATTGCGCCCACGTTAACCGTTATCGAGGCACCCTCGCTCGCGCCGGGCGGGATCGTGACTGTTAGGTTGGTTTCGCCGACCTCCCCCGCGTGGAGGGTGAGCGAGGTATTTTCGACTCGTGGCGACCAGTCGGGTACTCCAGCCGTGCTCAGGATAAAGGTGTCCCCGACGTTCCCCTCGTTCTTGACCGCGACATCATAGGTGAGCGTTTCTCTGGGCGCCCCGCTCTGGTTCTCGGGTGATAGGGAAACCTTAACACCCCTCACCGCGGCAGCGCTCGCGATGCAGGTGGCGCTATCACTCACTCTGTTATCCGTCCTCGATATTGCCCTGACGGTTATCTCTTTCTCTATGCCGCTCGCCGTGCCCTCGGGAATAGTGGCGCTCACGGTAGCGGTTCTGCTGCCCCCAGCCGCGATCGTGAGCGAGATTGGAGAAACAGTCGCAC
>Ga0315308_1000966_pt1 | contig 16556 bp, 14 predicted proteins | sample TDP3_MG_FD_203078 | JGI IMG/M metagenome (GOLD analysis project Ga0315308, IMG submission 203078) | Freshwater sediment microbial communities from Lake Towuti, South Sulawesi, Indonesia - TDP3 | ecosystem: Environmental > Aquatic > Freshwater > Lake > Sediment | place: Indonesia: South Sulawesi... | reverse complement strand
GCTTCATCCTTCAGCCTGGCGGCCTCCTTTGAGATCTCGCCGATCCTTGCCAAATGGGATTCCATGAGGTCGATAGCAGTTGCGTAGTCTTGCACTAGGTACGAACCGGCCGCTCCCTCGGCTTCATTCTCCAGGATCGCCAGCTGGCTGGATATGGATCGAGTGTTTGCTCCAAAGCCCTCGGCCCAATCCATGAGGGATAGGATCAGAAGCTTCTGGGCCTTGAAGCCGTAAAGGAGGCTTCTAGCCTTCGTTCTTGCATGGATATCGCTTATGAGGGGCTTGCCCAGCGAGTAGAGGAGAAGGTTTGTAGCCAGATCGATTGCGTAGGGGTTCGTGTCTCTAGCACCGTACCCAAGGCCCCACCAGGCGGCATCAAATTTGTCGGCAAAAACCCACTGCAATCCAGCCTCGGTGCCACCGGGCCTCCAAGACACCAACCAGGGGACATCCTGGGGCTGCATATCCGCCCAGACAGTTGCGCCCTGTTTCGCCTCCATCGTGCCGTAGGCCTCCCCCACGACCTTCTCCATCCCAAGCTCGATGAAGGGCAGGAAGACCGGTTCCCTTTCCCTTCGGAACACAACCCGCCAGGGCTCGTAGAAACGGATCTTAAAGTTGTCCACCGGGGAGAGCTCGTAAAGGGTGGTGACGACCGACCAGACCTGCTCCCATGATGGGCCATGGATCGTGACGGAGGCCATGCCTGCCTCTCTGAAGACGTAGTCCAGATCGCGAAACTGGTTGCTGGTGAAGTGCCCAATCCTGGCGTCGCGGATGATGATGGCATCGAAGCTTTCGACCAGAATCTTGCGCGTGCGCGGAAAGTAGACTCTGTCTAGCTTCCTCTTCTCGGCGTCGGACAGGTCGGGGGGCAGCGGGTAGGCTGCGTAGCGAAATAGTGGATCCTGGATGAACGAAGCTGTGAAGGCGTTGCCCGCCGGGTCAACCCTCTCCCCCATCACGAAGCACGGTATCCTCAGGTCATCCCCCCCTGTGTTGGTCGCACATTGGTTGATGCAGGTAGGTGAGTAGATCGGCCAGCTGGGGCGTGAGAAGCACCTCGTCCCGCCCTAGTTCGAAGCCCTCATCCGACCCAAGACCCAGGTCCTCGGTCAGGCTGCCGAAGGTGGACGCCACGCCAATGATGGGGATGGGGATCGTCTTCAGCCTAAGGGCCACATCGCTTTCATTGACCTGGATATGGCCCCATGCTAGGACGACGGGCTCTGCAAGGGCGATCCAAGCCATGTCTTCGAGGCGGTCTAATGTTTCGAGTGTCTCGTTCACTTCCCGCTGGAGGATTGCCATGTCGATGGTGGTGGTCTCGAGGGCGACGAGCAGCATCTTCCTGCTGGTAACGTCGATGGATATGTTGGCGCCGGCAACGAGGGTGATGGCCAGTACGGCACCGGTCAGGGGAGGCACGGACCGTCTCCCGTTCTTCAGGACGTTAACCAGCCCCATCCTCACCGACAGATCCATGCGGATCCTCCTCGAACCGGATCTTGACCGCATCCAGGCTTTCAGGCCGCATCACGCGTGGGGCCAGACTGTCATGGATACGTTCTTCCCGCCCACTCTGCGGAGGGCGCGGTCGCTCTTTAGGATTTCGTTGTGGGCGACCAGCCAAAGCTTTATCCTCTCAGCGTGAAAGGAATCTGATCGTCGGAAGCTTGCGACCCTCTCGACGCTTGGCTAGATGAACGGGGTGCCCGAGTGCATGTGCTCTGAGTCGTTGTCCCTCAAGCGGTTCCTCTCCTTGGCGTTCATCTGCCTGGCGTTCCTCCCCAGCGCCCTTGGCAGCGGGGATACAAGGAGGGCACGTCTACTGTTGGTGGGCGATATCTTCCCCTGCCCGGTGATAGTGCTGTGTGAATCGGATCCGCTGTACGAGTACTCGCCCATACAGACCAGGGAGATACCGGCGACGGAGGCCCAGCGGTACATCAGGCTCTACTTCCCAAGGACTAGGGACGAGCTCTACGGCTATGGGGTCCTCTTCTTCGTGGACCCGGACATGGATCCCTTCACAGACCAGCAGATCGCGGCGATGTTGGACTCAGTCGCCAAGGGCCACTCCGGGACCTTCTGGACCTTCGGTCCCCACTACTCTAGTGTCGTGTCCTGCATGCTCGAAGCGGTGGTGCCCCACGAGATGTCGCACGAGTTCAAGCAATGGTCGTGGGGGCACGACTTCTACACGGTAATGTTCAGGAGGAACCTGCCCCCGGTCTTCACCTCCTTCATCGATCTGGGGCTGGAGAAGGTCAGGGCCTACGGATGTGGGCAGACGGTGCCGAGGGCGGGTTCAACCATCTGGGGCGACCTGGTCCCCTTCGGCTGGCCCTGGATGACGTCCTGGAGGTACGGGGGAAACGGGGGCGTCTGCTGGGTGGCTGCCGATGACCTCGACCATCCCTGGTGGAGCGGGGAGACCTACGGGTTCTGCGAGAACAAGTACGCGATAGACGTGCTGGCAAACATCATAACCTACACGGTCGGCCAGAAGTTGCCCGACGATGTCCTTGTGCCCATCCGGATCCGCAGGGAGTTCCTCGACTACCGGAGCAGGAAGAGCCTTTTCGTGTCGATCCTGGAGTTCGTGGAGAAGTTCGGGGCGGGCACCGACCAGCTGTACGAGGAGTTCTCCGCGGTCGATGCCGGCCTCGTCAGGCAGGCCAAGGCCTCCTACGTCGAGGGCGACTACGATCGGGCCCTGTCCGGCATCCGGCAGGGTAACGAGGAGGTCAAGGCGCTCTGCGACAGGGCGCTGGAGGCCAGGGAGAGGGCGTTGCTCTGGATCTTCCTGGTTGAATGGCTTGCCGTGTCCGGGACGAGCATGTTCGCGGGCTTCATGGTTTGGACGCTGATGGTGAGGAGAAGGCTGTACCGGGAAGTCACGACGACAAGGCTTCTGACCAGATGACGCCCTCCGTGCGGGCACTGCTACCCAGCGCATGGCGCCGCCCGCGCTCGCACGCTCACTCCATTCGCTCTAGGCGAGCCTTTCCCAGGCCGAAGAACACAGCCGCCACCGACCAGCTCGTCAGTGCCAGGAGCCCCATCAGACCGGGCAAGCCCCCGACCGGCGGAAGGCCGCCCCCCTTGGTCAGGACGATCACGGAGACAACGAATGCCCCGATCTGGACGAACATGGCGATCAAGATGTTCACCCACAGCCTGGGGGACTTGTCTGAGTAGGCCGGATTGAGCAGGAACAGGCCGATCACGAAGGCGACGTTCGCGGCCACGATCAGCATCATGAAGAGCGACGTGACAAGTGGACTCGCGCTCGCAAGCGAGGCCAGGGCGCCGACGATGCCCGAGAGCGGAACCACCAGCATCCAGCCCTTCACGAGCATGGCCCTCAGATACCTCTCAATCCCAAGCGGCGCCTTCCTGTAGATGAAGAGGTTCTCCTTTCCCTGGACGGTGACGTCTCCAGTGACCATGATCACAACGATTGGGAAAAGGAACAACAGTGGGAGGATCTGCATCGGCGGGCCGCCCGCTCCATCCGGGGTCGGCGTCGCGAACACGTTGATCAGGAACACTATGCCCAACATGTAGATGATGCCCGAGATGTTCTGGAGGGTTCGCCAGTAGTCCTTGAACACCGTGAGCAAGACCGTGCCGAAGGGTCCCCGGCCACCCAAGGACCCTATCGTCCGGTAAAACATGCCCTCTGGCTTGACAGTCGAGGCGGAGAGTGAGGACTGCTCGAGGCTATAGGCACGATCGGCCGCCTTTGCGCCCAGCCACAACGATGAGAGGAAGAAGCAAGCAAGGGCAGCCAGCCTCCCGAGGGCGCCGAGGGCGAATGCCGAGGAGTGGGCTGGGCTGGAGGCGAAGTCCACCACCATCCTTGCCCCCCAGGAACTCGGGAGAAATGACAGGATGGTCCTGGCGACCACGCTACTGGGACTCGACAGCATCTCCAGAAGCCCCCCACCCCAGGCCGCGTAGGCTATCGCAAGCACTGGCAGAGGCAGGATCATGGCGATGGCTCCTCCGATGTCCTTTCCGCCGGCAAGCTTCTCCAATCGGGTCCGGAGGATGGCTGCGATGACGATGCCGATCCAGAAGGCTGATACCGAGGTGAGCACGAAGGCCGTGATGACCATGCCGATCTGCGCAGCGCCCAGCCCAAAGGGGCGAAGGATGGCAGTGAAGATCCCCGCGAGGATGGCGACAAGCACGGCGTAGAAGGGCAGCTCGCCAAGGAACTCCCCCAGCAGCAGATCGCTCGGCTTGACGGGAGTGGCGAGCAGTATGTCGAGCTTCCCCGTCCGGACCTCCCTCAGGGTTTCGGTCACCGGCATGATCATGAAAAGGAAGAAGGTGGTGAGGAACGTGATCTGAACGGTGCCGACGGCGGCCCGGGAGAGGAGGAGGGACATCGCCTCGTCGACAAAGAGGGCCACCACCGCGGGGGCGATGAAGAGGAGGTGGGCCAGAAGCAAGCCGATGGTCAGGTACGGGATGTATGGTCTTAGCCAACGCACCCTGGCTGTGTGGGTCCTGTACTCGTTCCTTGCGACGACTAGCCACTTCGGAATCGACTTCATCGCGGTTTCCCGGTCGGTTCATTTGCCACCTTCTGCGCAGGCAGGCACGGCAGGATTACTCGATGCGGCCCAGGTTTCTCTTGCCCAGCACGAGCAGCAGGATGCCAACCAGCCAGCTCAGAACAACGACGAAAGGTCCGGACCATGCCCTGCCGAGAAGGATGTCGGACGCGATGAATGAGCCCAACGAGAGCATTGGGATGACCATCATGATCACCCCGAACTCGCCCCCCTTGTCGGAGAAGGCTGGCATGAGCAGGAATAGCCCAAGGGTGAGCACCACATATGCTGCGGCGAGCACCACGAGCACTGCGATGTACCCCAGCGCGGCCAACGGGGATATCCGCGGGACGATCGCCAGCTGCGCCGCCGTCAAGGCCGCCGCGATCGGCAGGGTGACGATCCAGCCCTGTGCGAGCCTGGCCTTCACCAGCCGGCTCTCTCCCCGGGGCGCCTTCCTGTAGATGAACAGGCATTCCTTGCCCCGGACCGTGACCTCGCCGACCACGAAGGCTGCGAGTACGCCGAACAATGCTTGGCCCATCAGGAACATGCCGAAGGGTTCATCCGGCCTGACGAGGAAGACGTTGATCAGCACGATGATCCCCATTATGTACCCGACTCTGGACAGGTTCTGCAGCCTTCGGCCGTAGTCCTTGAAGATGGAGACAACGAGGGTGCCGAAGGCCCCGCCTCCAACGAAGGACCTCAGCGCATTGTAGAAGGCCCCATCAGACTTGGCCTTCGCGGCCGAGAAGCTCGTGGTTTCCAGGTTGTAGGCGCGATCGGCAAGCTTCACCCCCAGCCACAGGGATGCCAGGAAGAAGAGGGTCAGGCCTCCGAATCGGGTTAGCGTTTCAAACCAAACGGCCGAGATGTTGCCGGGGTTGGCCGCGAAATCGGTGATGAGCCGGGCACCCCACGAGCTGGGCAGCAGTCCGAGTGCGCTTCTCACCAGTCCACTCGCGCCGGGATCGGAAAGCACCGTCGCCAGCCCTCCTCCCATCATGGCATACATGACCGCGACCACGGGAAGGGCGATCAAGAATCCAATGGCCTTGCCGATATCCCTGCCGCGGTCCGACTGCCCAAGTTTGGTTCGCAGCAGCGCGCCAGCCACGGTCCCGAGCCATAGGGCCGAAAAGAAGGTGAGAACGAAGACCATCACCACGATGGCTGTCTGCAGGACGCCCAGGCCCAGAGGGTTGACCAACGCGGTGAACACGCCGGCGATGACCACGACCCCGATGGCATAGAAGGGCAGAACGCCCAGGAACTCGCCGAGCAGCAGATGGCTGGGCTTGACCGGCGCCGACAGGAAGATCTCCAGTTGGCTGATCTGAATATCCCTGAGGACCAAGCTGACCGGGAAGAATATGAACCACAGGAATATCGAGAAGAGTATGAGCTGGATCGTCGCCACCGCTGCCTGGGAGAGGAGGAACTCCAGGGCCTCGTCGGTGAAGGAGCCGACTATGGCGGGAGCCAGGTAGGCAACGTACAGGGCGAGAAGGCCGATGGCCAGGTAGGGGAAGTAGGGCCTGACCTCCCTGACACCGCTCAGGGTGAGGCGGTACTGGTTCTTGCCGATCACATACCACTTAGGTGCCTGCATGGGTGTGCTCCCTCCAGGCCAGAAGCTCCTTTTCCTCGACCCCTCCGGTCATCTCGATGAAGGCCTCCTCCAGCGTCTTCTTGCCGGTGCGGGCGATTATCTCCTCGACCGTTCCCAGCGCAATCAGCCTGCCCTGGTTGATCACACCTATTCTATCGCACAGCTCCTCCACGATGGGCAGGATGTGGCTGCAGACGAATATGGTCTTGCCGGCCTGGTCGGAGAGCTCCTTGATCAGGTCCTTCACCATCAGCGCGGCCCGAGGGTCGAGCGTGGAGGTGGGCTCATCCAGGAAGAGGATGGGGGGATCGTGCACCAGGGCCGCCGCCAGCAGGACCTTCTGCTTCATGCCCCGGCTGTACCCCTCGAGTAGATGATTGCGCCTGTCGGAGAGCCCGAAGAGCTTGAGCAGGTCCTCTATCCTGTGCGGCACGATGTCCCGGGGCACATCGTAAAGCGCGGCCATGAACTCAAGGAACTCGTAGGCGCTGAGCTTCTCGTACAGACCCGGGGATTCGGCGAGAAGGCCCGTCACCCGTTTCACATCGTCAGGGTTCTTGAGGATGTCATGCCCCGCCACGGTGGCGGTTCCGGAGGTCGGCTTGATGATGCAGTTGAGCAGGCGAACGGTGGTGGTCTTGCCGGCGCCGTTTGGCCCGAGCAGGCCGAAGGTCTCGCCCTCGTACACCTCGAGGTTGAGTTGGTCCACTGCCTTGATCTCCCCATGCCTGCCGTAGTACTTGCAGAGATTGTCCGTCCGAGCTACCACATTCATACCTCACACCGTCCTCTTCGGCGACGAGCCCGTGCCCTTGCCGGGTTCCTTCTTCTCAAGCAATCTCCCAACCTCGTCCCTGCTGAGATCAACCCTGATGGTGGCCTTGGTTCCGCGGAGCTCAAGGACCGCGTCCTCGACCAGGCAAATCTGTTCCAGTTCGCCCAGCCTGCCCTCGAACAGGACATGGTCGGGTGAATCGTTTGACAGGCTGAGGTTCTTTACGTCTTTTTTAGATTTGACCTCGACGGAGAAAGTATGCTCCAACTCAGATCGCCCGTCCAGGCATTTGCCTGTGGCATTGCCCGGACATCTCTTATAGTCATCTCAAGAACGATGCTGATGCGTCAGGACTCATCAAGTCTGCTCAAGGTGCCGCCTGGCACCATTTCGGTGAAAAGGTGAGAGAGGTCTTCCCCCGGACGGTTGGGAAGTTGCTCCTTGCTCCGCCGACCATCTAGGCCTTGCCCACGGCTCCGCCAAAGATTATTCAGTCGCCGAAGCCGGCAGCATGGGCATGCCGATCAAAGTTGCGATGATCGGGGCCGGGAGCATCCTGTTCACGCGACGGCTCATCCAGGACATCCTGACCGTCCCTGAGCTGCAGGACACTGAATTTGCCCTTACCGACATCAGCAAGCCCAACCTGGACATGGTTCATCAGCTTGCCAGGCGGGATGTCGAGGCCAACAAGAAGCCGGCCAAGCTTGCGGCGACCACCAACCGTCGCGAGGCGGTCGAGGGAGCCGACTACGTCTTCTGCACGGTGCGGGTTGGGGGGCTCGAGGCCTTCGAGCTGGACATCGACATCCCACTGAAGTACGGCGTGGACCAGTGCGTGGGCGACACGCTCTGCGTGGGCGGCATCATGTACGCGCAACGCTCGATCCCCGCCCTTCTGGATTTCTGTCAGGACATCCGCGAGGTCGCCGCACCCGACTGCCTCTTCATGAACTATGCAAACCCCATGGCGATGAACACATGGGCGTGCAGCAAGTACGGCCGCGTGCGGACGATCGGGCTCTGCCACGGGATCCAGGGCGGCATCCACCAGATCGCCACGGTGCTGGGCATTCCCGCAAAGGAGCTGGACGTTGTCTGTGCAGGCATCAACCATCAGGCATGGTTCATCTCGGTGAAGCACAGGGGCAAGGAACTGAGGGGGAGGCTTCTGTCGGGATTCGAGAGGCACCCGGTTTACAGCAGGACCGAGAAGGTGCGGATAGACATGCTCCGCCGCTTCGGCTACTACACGACCGAGAGCAACGGCCATGTCTCAGAGTACGTGCCCTGGTACAGGAAGCGGCTGGGCGAGATCCGCAAGTGGATCGATCTGAGTTCTTGGATCAACGGGGAAACGGGCGGGTTCCTGCGCGTCTGCATCGAGTCGCGCAACTGGTTCGAGACCGATTTCCCCAAATGGCTCAAAGCCGATCCGCCGGCCTACAGCCCGGAGAAGCGTTCCAGCGAACACGGGTCCTACATCATCGAGGCCCTCGAGACCGGGCGCACATATCGGGGCTACTTCAACGTGGTCAACGGGGGAATAATCACCAACCTCCCGTATGACTGCATCGTGGAGGCCCCCGGGTACGTTGACGGGAACGGAATCAACATGCCGATCGTGGGAGACCTGCCCCTTGCCTGCGCCGCGACCTGCAACGCCAGCGTTCAGGTTCAGCGCATGGCGGTGGAGGCGGCGGTGCATGGCGATGCGACCCTGCTGAAACAGGCTGCCCTACATGACCCGCTCACGGCCGCCGTGTGCAACCCTCCCGAGATATGGCAGATGATGGACGAGATGCTCGTTGCTCAAGCCAGATGGCTGCCCCAGTACGGAAAGGAGGTGCCGAAGGCAAGGCGAAGGCTGGCTAGCGAGAAACGCCTGGGGATGAGGTCCACCCGTGGAGCTGCGCGCCTTAGGACTAGGACGGTTGCCGAGATGAGGCGCAGTGCAAAGGCCCACAGGTAGGGAATTGGCCCGGTCAACGATATCGGAGGTCGACGGGCGGGGGAACGAGGCGCTCCTGTCCCCTATGCCTGGCCGCGGTTGGGGTTTGCATGGCCTCGCCGAAGGGGACTACAGTAGGCAAGAGATAAGAGGCCCCTTGACTTGCGGTGCCCGCGAGGAGACTCCGTTGAAGGCGAAGAGGATCAAGGTCGGTGTGGTCGGCGTTGGATCCATCGGGAGACATCATGCCCAGGCATACAAGGACGCGGCGGAGGCCGAGCTGGTTGCCCTGGCGGACGTTGATGAAGGCCGGGCCCGGGCTGCCGCAACCGAACTTGGAGTCGCCAACGTCTTCACGGACTACAGGAAGATGCTCAAGATGCCCGATTTGGAAGCGGTGAGCGTGTGCCTGCCCAACGTCCTGCACGCCCCGGCATCGATTGCCGCCCTGGAAGCTGGGAAACACGTCCTGTGTGAGAAGCCCCTTTCCGTCGACGCGGCAAGCGCGAAGAGGATGGTCAGGGCCTCCAAGAAGAGCGGGAAGCGACTGGCAATGTCGCTCAACCTGCGACACACCGGGAACGCCCAGGCTCTGAAGAGGGCGGCGGACTCGGGACAGCTCGGCCGACTCTACCACGGCAAGGGCGGGATGCTGAGGAACAACGCCATCCCGAGGGGCTGGTTCCACCGGAAGAAGTTCGCAGGCGGCGGTCCGCTGCTCGACCTGGCCTCGCATATCCTGGATGTCACATGGTGGATCATGGGCAAGCCAACGCCTGTTTCAGCATTTGGCGCGACCTACGCCGAGTTCGGGCCAAGGGGGCTGGGCCAGGGCGGTTGGGGGGTCGGCTATGAAGAAGGGCCTTTTGACGTGGAGGATCTTGCGCTTGGCCTCGTACGGTTCGAGGGCGGGCAGACGCTGTTTGCCGAGGTGAGCTGGGTCATCAATGCCAAGCCGGTCACCTACAGCTACGTCTGCGGGACCGAGGGCGGCGCATCCCTCTACCCTGCCTTGGAGGCGTTCAAGACGGATGGGTCACCGCTGAAGATGGAGCCAATGCAGGACTGGAACCCGCCGGTGAAGTTCATCCAGGACCTACTTGCGGGCAGGCCGCCCGTTGGGCCCGCCGAGGAGGGAATCGTCGTGATGAAGATGCTCGATGGCATCTACAAGTCCGCGGGGGCCGGGCGTGAAGTGAAGATCGTCTAGCCGGACCTACCAGGCTTTCCATGCTTGGCCGTCCCCCGGTTTATGTTCCTAGGGTTACGGAAGGCGGTCGAAACTCCCTTTTATGGGTCAGTCTGAGGGTTCACATCCGTGGGCCAGAGGAGTCATGACTTGAGGCCTTGCCTAGCCATTGGGCAAACAAACAATCCTCAGGTAACAGTCATATGTGTTATTGAGTTACCAGTTCCGGCGATACGTTTGCCTAGGGAGAAGCCCGCTGAGAAGGCGAAGCCCGGGACAAAGGGCGTTGACGAATGGCGGAACTGGTGCATGCAAGCTATGGAGGAGTGGACGGAGAAGTGCAGGGAGGCCGCGAAGTGTGGCAAGGGCGAGATGCCTCCGATGCCGCGGCTGCCCCCGATGCCCCCCCTTCGACATGGTCCGCCCGGCTTCGGCCCGCATTCCGAGCACCTCCCTCCTTTCTTTGGCCCTCCCCGCTCAAACGTGGTGGCCTCGAGGATAGATGACGGTGGACTCCGCGTTGTCGATATGCTGGTGGAAGCCGGCCTTTTCAACACTAGGTCGGAGGCCGTGGCGTATCTGGTGACCGAGGGGATCAAGGCAAGGAAGGACGTGGTCGACCAGGTCTCCTCAGCGCTTGGGGAAATCAGGGAGATAGCAAAACAGAAAGAACAACGTGTTGCCAATCTGAGAAAGCAGATAGGCATCGTTGGGCAGGCAACCTCTGAGGAACCTTCGGAACGCGGGGAGGAGGCCCCCTGAACCGGAGCTGGAATGGCAAGGAACCAGGGATGGGCGCGCATCGGTTGTTTGACTTGCAGGGAGCCGGCAACTGCGGAGAAAGGGAAGGGATGCCAGGATGGCACCAGCCGGGCGCAAGAAGCCTGATAGTTCCAGGCGGTTCCGGTGAACACTTAAGGACCGTTTCACTGTGAGGGTGAAAAAAGCGACGCATGCGCCTCAGGTTGACTAGGAGGAGTTACCGTGAGCATACCCAAAAGGTCTCTCGCAAGCATGTGGAGAAGAAAGGCAAGGACGGCTCTGATCGTACTGGCGCTGGGTTTCTCCGTTTCCATCGCAATCTCGGTTCCCGCTGCAATGAGGGCTCAGGGGAATCTAACCGAGGGGATAGTCCGGACCCAGAGGATGGGATACACGCGCATGATCAACCTATCGGCGACCGAGATCCTCGTCGGTCCCCCGACGCCCACCTTTGAGTCGGGAATTGGCGGCATGCGAATGCGCCAGATGCCGGGCTTCTTCGGCGGCCAGGGATCCCTCAACCAGACGATATCGGACGAGATAGGGTCGATGTCGGGCGTGGAACTCACGGTTCCCCAGCTGCAGAGGATGGTATCCCTTCCCTCGGAGGAGACCTCCACTGAGACAAGGTTCAGGATGAGGAACTTCCTCCAGGTCAACGGCGTGGCACTCAACTCCTCTATCCCCGAGGAGCGCAACACCCTGCCATCAACCATTCTGGAGGGCCGGGAGCTCACCGAGGAGGATGCGGGATGCATTCTGATTGGGTCCAGCCTGCAGGACCTGCTCGGGATAGGCGCGGGGGACTCCCTGGAGCTTGGCGGTACAACCTTCCAAGTGGTCGGCGTTTTTGACTCCGGCACCTCCTCGACAACCTCGACGACCAACCAGCCAACCGACAGGCCCCGTTTTGCGCCCACCTTTGCCTACATGCTGCTTTCCGACGCCCAGGACCTGTTCGACATGGCTGGGCAGGTCACGTCCGTTCGGGTCTACGCTGACAGCGTTGACGATGTGGACAGCGTCGTCCAGCAGATAACCGACACGTACGGGGAGAACGTGACGGTCACAACCCAGGACAGCCTTCTGGAGGATCTCCCGGAGGTGTACCGGAGCGTGGAGGATAGGGTCAGCAGCCAGCTGAGCCAGGCACAGAACATGGCCAACCAAGAGGTTGCTGTCTCCCTGATCGTCGGTGGGGTGATAGTGTTCTCAACCGTGTTCTACAGCGTGCGGGAAAGGACCAAGGAGATAGGGATACTCAAGGCCCTGGGCTTCAGGGACCGCGATGTCATGAGCCAGTTCATGCTGGAGGGCGTCGTCATCAGCCTGGTAGGAGGCCTTGCCGGGGTGGCGATCGCGGCGGTGGGTGCGCCCGCACTGGCCAACCTGCTCCTGCGTCCCATCTCGCTTGCCGGAGGGGCGCGCGGATCGGGTGGGATGTTCCCGGGCCAGATACAGGTGGAGCAGGTGCAACTGAGCGCTCCGCTGGATTTGGGGCTGGCCCTCGTGGGGCTCGGAGTCGCGGTCGTGCTGGGCATCGTGGGAAGCTTCTACCCCGCCCTTCACGCATCTAGACAGAACCCGGTGGAGGCCTTAAGGCATGAGTGAGATGAACGGCACGAGCACTACGAATACCGCGACTAGCGCGACCGGCACGACTAGTGCGACCAGCAATGTCCTGACAATGCAGGGCGTGACCAAGGTCTACGAAAGCGGGCCGAACCGGGTCCAGGCGCTGAACGGCATCGATTTGTCAGTCGAGCGGGGCACGCTGGTCTCAATCATGGGATCGTCCGGGTGCGGAAAGACCACGCTGCTGAATGTTGCGGGTTGCCTGGATACGCCGACCAGTGGCACGGTGGTTCTCGACGGCATCGATCTGTCCAAGGTTCCGAGGGGGGATCTGCCCGGGATCAGGGCCCGGAAGATCGGGTTCATCTTCCAGACCTTCAACCTGATGCCGATGCTCACGGTGTTGGAGAACGTGGAGCTTCCCATGGAGAGGGGCACCATCCCGAAGAAGGATAGGAGGAAGACCGCCATGCAGCTCCTTGAGCAGGTGGGCCTGGCCGAGAGGGTCAATCATCACCCCAACCAGCTCAGCTCGGGTGAGCAGCAGAGGGTCGCGATAGCTAGAGCCCTGGCGAACAATCCCTCGCTCATACTCGCCGACGAGCCAACCGGGAACCTTGACAGCAAGACCGGGCTGGCAATAGTCAAGATACTCAGGGGGCTCTCTGCCGACTCGGGTGTCACCATCCTGCTTGTCACCCACGACAGGTCGATGGGATCATTGGGCGACAGGATGCTGTTCCTCAAGGACGGAAAGCTTCTGAAGGAGGAGAAGAAGGGAACCCTTGCACCCGAGAGGGGGGAGAAGCCCAGGTGTCCAAGCTGCGCGAAGGAGATAGCAGCGGACTTCGTCGTATGCCCATACTGCGGCACCAGGATATCCTGAAGATGTAGAGAAGACGCAAAGGTGAGCAAATGAGTTCCATCCCAAACGAACCAATAACCCCGATTGCAGGCATCCCCGACATGCCTAGTGTAGCCGGGCCCGTGGAGCCCGGGAAAAGGAGGCGGACAGATGCGCTTCTGGCGGTTCTGCTTGCCATGGTTGTTCTGTCGGCTACCATGGGCATGGCCCTATACCGCACGCGCAACAGGCTGAGATCCGAGACGGAGCAGGCGGTGAATCTGTCCCAGCAGTTGGCCGATCTGGAGGCTTCCCTCGCCAAGCAGGCGGAGCAGAGCAACAGTTATGCAGCTCTGTTGGAGCAGTACCAGCAGATCGTGCGAAGCTATCAGGACAGGATCGCCGAGGCAAACCTCAGCATCAACATCACGACGCCGCTCATCAACGTCACAACGCCGACATACCTATTGCTGAACGAGGCCTCGGTGATCGCTCCCGCCGTCAGAACCGTTGGGTCGTTTCAGGTGACATACGTGGGCGTGGCGACGACCCTCAGCTTGGAGATGATCGCGGGCAAGGGCAGGGTCCTTGTTAGTACAAAACCGCTCATGGGCGAGGTATTTCAGGACACGGCCGTCCTCGCCAAAGAGACGGCAGAGCGCCTGTCCGGCAAGAGCCTGGCCAAGTACGACCTTATCTTCTCGATAGAGGCACCGGCGGAGATACCGGCTGTTGATGGCCCCAGCGCGGGCGCCGCCATGTGTTTGTTGGTCATGTCGCTGATCAACGGCAAGCCGCTCGCGCCGAATGTAGCCGTAACGGGAACCATCAACCTGGACGGGACCATCGGCGGGATCGGCGGCGTGCTGGAGAAGGCCCAGGCAGCCAAGGAAGCCGGGTCGACCATCTTTCTGGTGTCTGAAGAGAACTCGGAGATGACGATCTACAAGGAAGGAAAGGTCCAAAGAGGGCCGTGGGTGTATCGGACGAGCGTGCCCGTTCAGGTCTCAACCGAGGAATACATCGAGGAAAACGTCGGGATAGATGTCGAGTTCGTTCATGACGTGGAGGACCTGTTTGGCCTTGCTGCCGCCTAGTTTTACGAGTCGGGCGAAGATCTGACTCTAAATGGCCGTCTGCGATCACTGGCGATGGGAATGGGAAGGGATGGTGAGCCCGAAGAGGATCGTGCCCGCCTTAGGCTGGGACCCCGAACGCTAGAGGTGCGCAGGGCCCCTTCTTTCTCGGGCTCAGGATTCGTGGGCTTTGCGGAGCTGTATCTGGATGGGAGGTACGAAGGCTACCTGGGCATACCGAAGAAGGGCGGCCCGGATGTGATGATCTATGGGAGATCCCAGATTCCTGGGCGAAAGGCTCCAGGGGTTGAACCGGGTACCGGAGATGAGGAGATTCCTCGGGACCTCGCGGTGGGACAGCCTTCGAGTTTGGCATCCCAAGCTGCGTCTCTGTCCATGCGACGGCCTAGCATCATGGACAGGGTAAAGGGGATGCCGAGATACCTCCGTTGCTTGGCGCGCCGACAGCAGGGAGAGCCTTAGCGTCGGCATTGCGATGGTTCTGACACCTGCTACGGGGCGCCCGCCCACTACACAGTCTGGCGATCGGTGGATAGTTCTTCTTGGATGACGCGCGGTTGCAGAGCGCCTTATTTGATGTTCTGGCGTCAGCATGGGATTGCTGGGCGGTGCCGGGTTTCCCGGACGCCATCCCAAGGGCGGTCCGAATACGTTGGAACCAACAACAGAAACACACGCCTTTCACATGGGACAGGAACTGGGGCATCTTGCCTGGCACCGGACTGCAAGAAGGAGAGGCTCCCAGCATGTGCCCTTGGACGGCATGCCCGAGGCCCGGTTTGCCTTCGATCACAGGAATTCCCGTTGTGGCAACGCCGCGGCCGAAGCTTCACGAGCTTTGGGCCAGTCGGCGACATTCCCATCATGGGGGCATCGGTTTTCCGGAGTCCCATGGGCGACCAACCAAGTGGAGCCTAGGAAGAACAGATAACCCCAGAACACCCGAGACTGAAGTCATGACGTCTGCTTGCGGATCATATCGCCTCCTGGAATGTCAGCCGAATTCGAAAAAAAGGGGCCCCATCCCCATCCTCAACTGCCGATCTCCGGGGTTCCTGAATGAGGGTGTCTCTGCAGCTGGGGGCCCCCGCATACTGGTTCTTGCCTATCAAACCCTAGGCCGAAGGCTCCTCCTCAGGGGGTGCTTCATCCGGCCACCCATGGCCGCATCCCCAATGCATACGCGGGCGTCCGAAGGGCCTATGGCAGGGCATCCCTGAACTCTCTCTGAGAGCTTCCATCTTCGGGCCGATTATCTCGCCGATCTGGTCCATCTTGTCCTTCAACTGCTGTCGAAGATCGCTGGCTTCCTGGGCAAGCTGCTTGACTGAGGCCGTCTCCTCCTGGGTCAGGTTGAGTTTCGTAGCCATCTCATCCACTGCGGAGCTGTCGCCGAGTTCAAACCAGTGCATCCAACGTCCGAATCTCCATCTCGTTTGATCGCAGGTCTGGTTGGTCGTGTCGGTTACCGATCCGTCGCTCGTGGCGGCGAGAACCGCCAGCGGAACAAGGGTCGCTAGAGCTGCTAGGCACAGTATACCAAATCCGAGTCTTCTGGAAATCCTCAGCGGATATCACCTCCGAAGTTCCCTTCTGTGGAACACTTCATCTGTGTTCATCGATACTGTGCGGAACGCGGCGTTCCAGCGTTCCCGGCCGTCTTGCAGGACGCTGCCGAGCCCGCTACGGACACGAAGCAGCCGATCCAGGAGGCGATCAAGGAGAGCCTGCCCAAGATGTCAAGGGGATGGCCGCGGGGAATGAGCCTTGCCGTCTCCAGCGGAAGCGGCTTCGGTAGCTTCGACTCCCCCGTCGATAATGCGGACGATCCTGTCCGCCGCCTGGGCCACGTTCGCGTCATGAGTAACGACTATCACGGTTGTGCCGTATGTTCTATTCAGGCCTCGCATCAGCTTTATGATCTCCCCGCCCGTCTTGGAGTCCAATACGCCCGTTGGTTCGTCGGCGAGTATCAGTCTGGGATTGTTGGCCAGGGCCCGGGCAATTGCCACCCTCTGCCGCTCGCCTCCCGAGAGCCTCGTCGGAAGTTGGCCTGCCTTATCACCCAGCCCGACGGCCTCCAGCAGTTCACTAGCCCTTCGCCTGCGCTCTTTGGCGCTCATCTGGAGTTCGCACATCGGAATCTGAACGTTCTCAAGCGAGGTCAAGGTCGGTAT
>Ga0315308_1000963_pt1 | contig 16572 bp, 24 predicted proteins | sample TDP3_MG_FD_203078 | JGI IMG/M metagenome (GOLD analysis project Ga0315308, IMG submission 203078) | Freshwater sediment microbial communities from Lake Towuti, South Sulawesi, Indonesia - TDP3 | ecosystem: Environmental > Aquatic > Freshwater > Lake > Sediment | place: Indonesia: South Sulawesi... | reverse complement strand
CGAAAATCTCGGATGCCGCTTTATACCAGTCTGTCTGGTAGATTATGAAAACCCGCACATACTGGTTGGTTGCTGGTGCCGAGTAATAAATCACTCGTCAAATCTTGGAAAACTGGTAGAGGCTGTTAGGGAAATGGGTTTCACAGTTGAAGAATGCCAAAGGGAGACCGCCCTTAAACTGGTTAGCGCGCGGAAAGCGACGATTTCAATAGTGTCCCGCTCAAAGTGTTTCGCGGTATATGGGCCCCAAGAAATTAAGGAAATCTACGATGCAATAAAGCAGATAGAGCTTAAACTCAAGTCTGTAGGCTATTCAATAGGGTACGACACAGACAGCGACGCCCTAAATAAGGTGTCTTCGGGGAAGGCTCTTTCCATGTTCATGGTGCCTAACGTCTCGAAAAGGGATGTCGTAACAGTAGCTTTGCGAGGAGAAGTCTTCGCTCACAAGACGACACGCCATGTAGTCCCTGTACGACCCCTCTTCGTGAATGTTCCCCTTGAATGGTTGTACGGCAAATTAAGCCTCAAGGAAGCTAACGAGACCCTCGTAAGATATCTGTCCAAGAAAGAGGTTATACGCCTTCCTCCTGGGCAGGTCTTAGACCGCCGCTACGAGGAGGAACTTTACGTCTTTAAGTAAATTCTGCCGAAGCCATTAGAATTATTTAAGTTGGAGGCCCCTCTGATGTCCAGTCTGGAACGCGGGCCTTCGGAATTGAATCGGCTCGTGGAATGTAAGGCTTAATGTCTATTATTGGAGAATTTTGGAGGGCATCGAGTCCCCTTACAGTTAAAGTACACTCCTCTATTTTTACAAGTTCAGTAACGCAGAGTCCAATAGGGTTTGGTCGACTTGGACTTCTAGAAGCGAACACACCTACCTGCGGCGCCCCAGGGTGCCTTCTCGGAACAACTTTGAGGGTGCGTCGTTCATTTTCATTGTCTCGCAAATGAAACCAGTAGAGGATGATGATGTGGGAAAAGTCGTTGAGGCGTTGTAGTCCAGGGCAGAATTCTGGAAAGATTCTCACTTGGGACAACCCGCCAGCTTCCTCAACTACGCCAATAAAGCTGATTTTGCCTTCTTTATTCATGGAAACCTCTCCGTCTATAATATAGTAAATAAGTTGAAAAATGAGTTGTGCTCACAAGATTGAGAACCTCATAAGTTGAATCTTGATGAAACATGCAAAACCGATAAAAACCCGCTCCACCCCTTACTGTCCCTTATGCATAAACCGCTATTTTCAGTGATAACAACAGGAAAAGGAGAAAGAGAGAGAAAGACCCTTAAAGAGACTTTCCATAACTGGGAAGTCGCCAAACGAGTTTTTGAAGAAAAGCGGAGAATAAACAAAGCAGTCGAATTTATAGTAGTTGATGCTGGAGGAAATGCGGAATTCCCAGAAATTGAGGATTCAATCCTGATTTCCCCGGACAAGTATGAGAAGCATAGAAAAGAAATCTGGCACCACGGGGTCATCAAGTATTTATGGTGGGATTCTCCTGCAATAGGGAGAAATCTGGGTTTTAGGCATGCAAAGGGAAGAATAGTCGTTTTTCAGGACGTTGATTCTCTTTTTTCCACGGGAACCGAATCTGATGACGCCTACATCTTTTCTAAACTGGATAAATATGACAACTATTTTGAAGTGATGTATTATGCTTTTGAAGGGAAAGACGTTGTTGCCGCCGTCCCCTCTTTAAGACCCAGAGATTACATTAACTTGGGGAGAAGATTTGGAACTATGGGACTAAACCTTGTAACTCGCCTTTCCCTGAAATTTCCCACCATTAAAATAGGTGGCATTCCCGTGGTTGGGGCAAGCGTTCCAGGATGTAGCATGGCCATGTTGTACGATGTTGCCTTGAAAATGTGTAGTAACGACATCGGACCCTATGATCCCGAGTTGGGGGTCGCTGAGGATCACAAAATTTCTAGGTTGACGGCAATTCATGGAAAGATTTCTTATGAGAAGAAGGCAGGGGTGTTCACGAGAACCGGGAACAGGGTAAGTAATGGTTTTGATATTGTGAAATCTTTGGGCTATGCGGTGAAAGGAGCGACTTATTACCTGTTTCCCGATCTTTTCAAATATCAAAAACACGTCTTAATGATCTGAATCCTTAATTTGAGAAAAGAACATGTAGACGGAAAGTGTGTAGTATAGACCCCCTAGGGTTTTATTTGGAGCCTAATAACAGAAGAATGTTAAAGTCAGTATTTTTTCGAAAAACAATCTGCGCTGCACTCTCTGAAGCAGAAGGAAATTCAGAGTTACCTTTCTAGATCTCTAGAAAGCGGAAATAGAGACCACGGGGGTTCATCTCTGGTGATGTTGATGGCGCCGGGGGTGGGATTTGAACCCACGCGACCCTTGTGGGTCACAGGCTGTCCAGAAAGGACTCCAGGCTTGAGCTTCTAGGTGAATCTGCTCCCTACCTGAGTTCCCGCAACTTCATGCCCTAGGAGACCCCGGCACATCTAACTACATAAACAGCCACCGCGTTTTTTAGCTTTTTGAAACTGGAACCAAAATGTCAAAGACTGCCGCGCCACATTTTTGGGTAGATTCCGCGAGGCATCAAAACCCGTTGGGTTTTCGCCACGAGCCCGTGGTCCATCCCCAAAATTTCTTCGGTGGATGTTAGCGCCTTTGCCAGCGCCACCACCTCGCCCTTTTGGGTGAATATGGCAACAGCATCGTTTGGTTTTATCTCTGTGTTCAGAGACAGAACTCCAGGCGCTGCCAGGTGGGCTCCGTGGCAAACGGCGTCCACTGCAGAGTCGCGTATGTAAATTTTGGGGAGTAATTCCAAAGATTTTTCCATGGGGTATATGAATTTTCTAAGCAGGTTTTCATCGCTGGTTTCTTGCCACTGGGCAAACATGTATGCCACGTCATGCAGCGTGACTAGCTCCTCATCTTCAATGAATGGGCCAACCCTTGTTCGACGAAGCTCCTGCATGTGAGCTCCACAGCCTAAAGCCTCCCCAAGGTCGTAGCAAAGTTTTCTTATGTAGGTTCCAGCCTCGCATCCAACCTTGAAAAGAATGTTCTTTCCATCCGTTTCGAGAAGGTTCAGATAGTAAATCTTTCTCGTCCGCAACCTACGCTTAACCGACGCGCGGACAGGAGGGCGCTGATAGATTGTTCCGTGAAACTCGCCTAAAACAGCCTTTATCTGGTTCTCTGACACTTGGGAATGGAGTCTCATGACGCAAACGTATTCCTTTCCCGTTAAGAGAAGGGCTTGAACAACCTTGGTGGCTTCCTCTAAGGCGGTGGGCAGAATACCGGTCACTTTGGGATTTCCCCGACCTCACGTCTCTAGGGTCCCGCCGTGACCAGCCCGTTTAAGGCTTAGGATGCGCTTAACCCACGCCGTGACTTCATGACTAGAGGGACCAGCCGGCTTGTCCAAGTTTATTATTCCAAACTTGATGTAGTCTTGGAAAGGTCTTTCGTATGGTTTGTGGCCAAAGCGTGGATTGGTTTCTTCCTCAGCCTTAACTACTAGGCTTCTTTGGATTTCCCAAGGTGCCCTGATTTTTTGCATAGTCATCTCCAAAAATGGAAGTGTTAGGAAAGTTAAAAGGGTTAGGATATGGTGGGCTTTACTATGGTCGTCATTTCCTCCAGTTTACCCGCCGCTTTCAGCGCTTCGGTCACCTCTTCGTCGGTTGCACCCCGTTTGATGTCAATCTTTGCTTGTGTTGGTTCTATGTGGTTCACGTTGACTCGTCTCCTTTTCACGCCAGAAACCTTCTGGGAACCAGTTACAAGGACAAAGTTTTTGTCGATAACGTCCACGATGACACATCTTCTTCCTGCTTCTCGACCCGAGATTTTAACGCAGATTCTTCCCACTTCTATGGCAGGCAAATCTAACCCTCCTCACCCTTGACTGGGAATACTCATCTTTATATTTTACTGAAAAAATCCTGCTAAAACTCTGCTTGATATATAAATTTTGGTGAGTTATGACAACTTGATGATATTGTGTGTCTTATGCTTGTGTGCACACGGCTTTATACAGCCAAGAAAATCCCAAGTTTTTGGTGGCAAGTTATTGATTGAGTGGTTACACGTAAGTTTCAACTTGGTAATCATCGTCTTTTCTTTCGGGTTATCTTACTACGGATACCGCCTTCTAAGTTTCTTTAAAGGAGGCATATTTGAATCTTCGTTCAAAATCTTAGCGCCCTTACCACTGATAGTAGTAGTCTTCCAAACCTTCGACCTACTCCAGTATCTTTTAGTTAAGACCTCAAATGTGGAAACAACATACCTTACTAGCCAACTGCTTCACATGGTGTCAGAGGTCATGTTCATTGCCCTACTATTCTATGTTCTCAACCTCTTCTACAAAAAATGGAACACGCTGGCAAAGAAATAGTGCGAAATATTTGTGTGTGGACGCGATGTGCCGCAACTGCGCCGAAGAATGTTACAACTATATAAAGAAAAAACTAGGGGGTCTATCTACACACAGGGCATGCACCGCAATTCCCAACTTCAACATTGAAACTATATATAGAGGGGCTATATAGGCGTCGATCTACAAGGAGAGCAGGTCTCATATTACGGATTCAAACATCAAAAATGTCAACACTAAAACTTTCCGAAAATTAAACGGTCAACAACCAGACAAACAGCATTGAAAACTTCGTCAGCACTTAGTTCATTGGCATCAAGAATCAAATCGAAAGGTGAAAAATCATTTCCCAAATCAAACCCGTAAAGACTTTTATAAATTGCTCTAGTAGTTTCATCCTTCACCCTCAAAACTTCAGATGCCCTTTTAAGGGTAATGCCATCCCTTACAGCGAGGCGTTTTGCCCTCACGCTAGAAGAAACCTCCAACCAGACCTTAAACCCCTCCTTCAACAACCAAGGCATAGTCCAGCTGTCAAGAACAACGTTCCCTTGCTTCGCTAGCTCCACAAGCTTTCCATCAACCTTCTTGTCAAACTCAGAATCCTCCATTCTCCGTTGAAGAAACCTCATTCCCTCGTCAGTTTCCCACCACCCCACCTCAGCAGGTTTGTATCCCGCTTCAATGGCCAAGGCTTTCAAAGCGTTACCGCCAGAAAGGTACTTAAGCCCATATTTTTCGGCTAGCCTTTTAGCTAATGTGCTCTTTCCGCAACCAGTCATTCCACACACGCACATCACAATTTTATGCTTCCGCTTCCCACAAATAATCTTCATAGTACGACTAATCCGACCTTCATGCCTTGTTAAATATTCCTCGCTGCTTGCTTTAACAAGTCTTGGAGGCAATTGTGACATAACTGACCGCCATACATACGTTCAAGTTTTCTTTGACTCGCAGGAAGTTTGCGAAGTTTTGATGGAATTGAACGTGGGAGCCCAGATAGACCTCGACCACACCGGGCGCAGCGCGAAACAGGGTTTTTCTCCCGTTTATAATGAGTTTCAGCGCGTCCCCCAGGCAATCTGACGCTGCGGCGTTTTCTGCTTCTTGTCCGCAAAGAGGGCCTAGGCATCTATTCGGTTGCCCCCGTTAAGCCAAAGAAGCGTGAAAAAAAGATTCCGAACAGGAGAGAACAAAGGAGATACCACCAAAAAAGATCCAATGGAATTTCTCCGCTTATCCAAGGAAGGTATGCGACGGGTCCTCCAGCAAAGGAACTCTCAAATAACTTCCAATAGAGAAGTCTTCCGGTTAGAAATAGCCAGACGAGGAGAAAGATTATGAAAGTGATGGGAAACACTCTCATCTGCCGAAGCGACAGCGAAGCCATTTGAGATTGAAGTTGTAGAAGCTGTTTTTCTTGTCTCTGAGCTGTTTTAAGCAGCTTTTTGTCGCCGGTGCTTTTCGCCTTTTTCATGTTTTCATTCTTCTTCTTAGTTAATTCGGCGATATCACGTCTCAAAGCTGCAAGTCGTTCGCGTTGTTCCTTAGGGGTGAAGCGGCTGTTAATCAGAGATACGATGAGCGACATGAGCAAGGAAATGCATAGAATGAAGATCGTTGAATAAGGAATCGACAGGTCAGGCATGTTATCACTATCCTAACAATTTTAGAACTTCTTTAGCCGCTTCAACCTGTTTTCCAGCTGGATTCTTAATCATTTTCACTGAGGCTCCTGTTAAGACAGCGCAAGCGGCAGCCATAAGCCTTGAGAAGAGGATCTCCTCGGTTATTTCGCCTTCCAAAGCCTTGTCTCGTTTCCGAGTTACGTCCTTAAGTCTGCGAGACAATACTTCACGGGGTTCTGCTTCAACTAAAATGAACATGTCGGGATTTAGAAGTTGAAGAACATGGGACGGTAAACCCGCCCAGTATCCGTCCGCCGTTTTTATCGACATATGAGTGTCGACTATGACGTCTCCTTCGACCTCGACTGCCTTCTTGGAAATGATCTTAGCTGCCTCTGCTTGAAGACTGCGTTGAAGAGCTAGCCCGGATTTCCTCAATTCATCTCTATGAAGGGACTTTCCACTCTTATGGGATAATTCGACCATGACTGTTCCGTAGTTTATCACCTCAACTTTTCTTCCAATCTGCTTGGCGAGCTTCGCTAGTTCGTTGCAAACCGTAGTTTTGCCCGTTCCGGGAATACCCGTGACTACAATAACTCTGCCCAATAGTTACCCTCCTAAGAGGCGACGGAAAGCAGGGTACATTTCCGCAACGCGCTCCTGCACGAGGAGCTGGTAATATTGGTACATAATGCCCACTGACAGCAGAACACCCATTCCCGTTCCGAACACTCCAAAGAAGTCCGCGACCGAGGCTATTAATCCCACAATAAATCCTCCCAGTATCGTAACTACTGGTATATAGCGCTTAAGAACTATTTCTATGGGCCGATTGGATCTTCGAAATCCTGGAATCTGCATTCCGGAGTCGACGAGTTGTTTCGCAACTGTTTTTGGACCTAGGCCGCCTACCTCTAGCCACGTGAGTGAAAAAATGATGCAGAATACAATCATGATGCCCGCGAATCCCAGTGCTCTTGCGGGATTGCTTGTAACGTCCCAAATGCTTCTGGGGGAAGTCACGTAATAGACGAGACCGCCTATGGGTTGAGGTTGATTTTCTACTACTTTATATTGGCCGAGGAGGTCAAGCCAAAAATTAGTTCCCGGACTTGGTTGACCTAGTCTGCTCCATAGAAGTTGGGAGAAGAAATATATGTTTGCGAAAAGGGCGGAAGCAAAAATTACGGGTAGGTTGGACACGTACAAGAGTTTGATGGGATATTTGCCGCGAAATCCTCGGTAGCGAGCGTAGGAGACGGGAAGCTCGACCCTAACTCCCTCTGCATAGATAACGATGAGAAAAACGGCTAGGGTTGTGATGAAACCCAGCATGGCTGGCAAAGTTGGATTTACTGGCCTAACGAAGATATGTGACCAAGACCAAAGCCCATAATCTTTTGCTTCTTCTCCTATAATGATACGTGAACCAGCCATAATACGCGGGATTATTTGGGCAAGTGCGATGAATACTCCCCAAGAGTTTCCATCTTGCATGGGAGGTGTTGGACCTAGACTGTCCCACAAAACGCGTTGGGCTACCCCAGCTAGGATAAAGAGGCTTATTCCGCTTCCAATTCCCCAACCTTTCTGTATCATTTCGTCTAAGAGCATAAGTACAAGCCCGGCGGTTAAGAGCTGGAGAAATATGATTATGGATGTACCCGCGTCTAGGGAACCGTACACTCCGCCGATAAGATATGCAGAGGCTTGAACCCCAGTCAGGACTATAGTAAAGAATTTGCTAGCAGTTGTGAAGAGACTTCGGTCTTCTGGATCGGAGAAGTCGCAGGCTATCATGCCGGATCCGGCGAGTAGTTGTAGGATGAGACCTGCGGTTACTATGGGGCCTATTCCCAGCTCCATAAGGGAACCTCTATGTGAGGCGAAGATTACTCTTAGGTAGGTGAGTTCCCACCCGCCGGCTAGTCCAACCCTGTAGAGGGGTACAATGGCCATGATGAGGTATAGTATAAGGGCCATGGCTGTCCAGAAGATTTTTTCGTTGAAGCCCACTCTTCGTGCTGGCGGGCTTACTTCTGGCATAAGTCTTGATAGAGGTTTAAACAGTATGAGGAATCTGCCGGCCATAGATTTTTCTTCGCCTTCCATTTGGTATTTTGGGGGGTGATTTAGTTAGCAGAATTGCGTAGGTAAAACGTGAATATAAAAGCTTTGACTCAAAGCGGCTATGTTGCTCTAGTCAGGTTCCTTTAGAATTTGTCCGCCTGCTTCCTCTATTTTCTTAGTCGCCGCCTCTGAATGGGATGCAACCTTAACAAGGATGGGCGTAGCTATTTTTCCCATTCCCAAAAGTTTGTCATACCCCAGCTTGTCCAGATCCAAGAAAGCTTTCTCCCCTTTCTTTTCCAACCTTTTTTCCACTGCTAATTTATGGGCTAGTTCTTCCAGTTCTCCCACATTAATAACATTAGTTTTTCTGCCTATGGCTTTTTGGGAAGTGAATCCCTTCTTTCCAAAGTATTCGGGTTCGTGCTTTATTACGTATGTCCATCCCTGTTTGTGGCGTCCAGCCTTCCTTCCGCCCTTGGACCCTCCTTTCCTATGCTGACCAATCTGACCGTACCCATGGGTCCTAGAACCACGCTTCTTCCTAACCTTCCGAAGCTTATGAGGCAAGACCAAACCCCAAACTATTCCACGAAAATCCTTTCGTCCTCAACCGCCTTCTCCAACTTCCTTAACCGTACCTCCAGCACCCCATTTTTGTACGAAGCCTGAGCTGATTTGGGGTCCACCATAGCTGGAAGGGTCAGTTCCTTATGATATTTCCTTTCAGCAGTATCTACGGAAATCGTTAGATGATCCTCGGTTGCGTGGAGGTTAATGTCGTCTCTCTCTACACCGGGAAGCTCCGCTAGAATAACCACTTCCTTATCCTCCTCCATAACATCAACGAGAGGCTCCCTTTCCTCCCGGATTCTAGGCCCCCTATGACTTGATTCAACGTTACCAAACTCTCGAATCACTGGTTTTCCATCGGGTCCAACAGACATGGAGAAACCATAGACGTAAGGTCTGCGGAACTTCGCTTCTCTAGAAGGCGTTTCAAAAGCTCTTCGCATCATTTCATCCATCATTTCCTCAAGTCTGTCAAACTCGTCGTAGATGTCGAACCAATGGCGTTTTTTCCTTTTCCTCCACCAGCGTTCGTTCAACAAAGATTCCTCCCAACAAAAACTGTAGCACGAAGGGTGACTTATAATTGTTTACTGATAATTGTTTACTGTGCTACTCTTCATAAGTATATGAGTGTTGTGTCTATTCTTGAGTTTCGGTTTGTGGTGTCGTAGGCGAAGCGTACTGTTGGTCTTGTCCTTACTCTTCCCTCTGGAGGTGAATAGAGCCACACTTCGACTATGATTTTGTCTTCCTGAGCCATTTGGGTTTCTGGAAAAGTTCCCCCACCAAAAACTATTGGTCCCACATGATAAATTACCGATATATAGGGGTTTTCTGCAGTCTCCTCTATAACATGGGCGGGAACCCTTGCGACAAGCTTGTTCTTATATGATCCTGTCCTCAGAACTTCGCCACCCAACTCACTTATCACCGCTGTAACGTTCTCAAGGACAGCATCCCTATCATCACTTGGAGGATTAAGCTCTCCCTGCATTCGCATGGTTTGATTTTCCACGTACAGAACGACATGAAGCGATTTATTTCCTTCATTTATGGCCCTCTGGATTGCGTATTCCATCCCCTTCATCCCAAGCTTAGGGTTCTCAGACAACCTTACATATCCACCTACCCTGACTAACGTAATGTTTTTAACCCAAGATATCTCGGAAATTTCCTGCACTCTCCCGGCTTCAACCTCGGCTAGACACCAGAATAGATGGTTTTGTTCTATGTCGGGATCAAAGGTGATCAATATCCATTTGATTCCATAAAACGCCGGGTCTGCGGGAAGCCATGTGTCGTTGTTTCTGTCTATCCAAGCTTGAATATCAACCCACACGAGGACAAGGTCATTTGGCTGAAGGTCTTTCAAACTTTCTTCAAGCCTTGAGTCCACGTTAGTCAACTTACTTGATGAAACTGATGCTGTATGAGCATTGGGGTTTACTTGCGTTGGACTAACCAAGATAAGTACGAGTAGTGTGAAGAAGGCTATTTTTAGACACCATGCTACTTTACCCATAAAATACGCCTTCATAGAGTATTTGGCCTGTAAGTCCATCAACATAATGGGAGATCCAGTATCCTGGGGGCATTATTATCCAGAGTATCTTCCAAACACCGTGGTCTTCTGGTAAGTTTTTCCACTCCCACATATGAGGGTGCTTTTGTTTTAGGGACCTAATATAGGCAGCGTCCCAATAGCTAACACCAGGATAAAACTCATCTTCCGAGAAACCGAGCCTAGAAGCATGCTGTAGGGCCTCCTGCACCGCCGGCGTTTTCCTGCTAATCTCCACCGCCTGCTCCATAGTTATCGGACTCGTTAAAGCCATGAAAGACGCGAAAACAAGAATCCCAGCCAGAAAGGTCAGGGTAGCTACTTCACGATTCAAAAATTTCAAATCATCCCCTCAGATTTTAGTTTTAGAATGTCATCCCATAATTCTTCAATTTTCTTTAAGGCCACAACGCTTAGAAAAACGAAACCCGCGTAGAGCCCCAAACGCACCAGAGCCAAAACCTTTTCAGCCAAGACATCAACCTTAGCCTGAAACACCATTTGAAGCAGATCTGAAAAGGCTAGCAATGCAAAGCCGAAGCTAAAATAAAGAAAAACCCGCACCCTCCTCCTGTAGTATCCCTTAAAACCATAAAAAGCCAAAAGACAACTCATCACAAAATAGGCCAAATCAACCCAAAAAATCCAAAAGAGCAAGCAGCAAAACCTTCCATTTCAACAATCTCTACCGATACTAAACGTTACAAAATTCCATATAAGCCTTACGCAACAAACATACGCAACGTATAGCTGAAGCAGTTCATATCATTCTTTTTAGGAGCTCGTTAATGGCTTCTCCTCTGTATCCTGTAACTCCACCAGCGGCATAACTTCTCTTAACCTTCCCCTTGTAGCCCCTTTTTGGTGGATGAAGACGAAATACAGTTTTCACTTTGGGGAGACGACTATACTCAACCTCCAAATTATACATGGCTTCAGCTAGGTCGTCCAGCGACTTATAACCCAATTCCTGAGCGTACTCATCCGTCAATTTTTTATCACCGATAAGTCTTCCCTTCTCCTTCAGAAGAAGCACCACATTTTCCTTAGAAATTTCGCCCCAAGTCACGCAGTTTTGCGCTTTATGCAACATTCCGAGATAGGCTGGGCGGTCATCGATTAGTGTGGCATGGCAATTTCGAGTTAGACGGAGCATCCTAAGCGTGTCTTTGATTTCCTGAGAAATATCGCTGAGGCCGCGAACACGAACAACTACCAAACATTTCCTTTTTCCCTCCATCTCATCCCACCCAATCCTCTGGTGTGACGAGTCTGTAGGTTTTTCGAAGAGCGTCAAAGATGGCGTAAGCGAAGGAGGGAATGGTCCTCGTAGAGCCATAGCTTTTCGTCCAGCAATCCTTAACACCCGCCAATCCAAGGATTATCTTAGCTGCCTCGCTTGCAACAACACCCAAGCCGCGGGGTCCCGGAACAAACACGATTTCCACTCCTCCGCATTTGCCTCGAACTTTAAAGGGTAAAGAATGTGGTTTTCCGCACCCGCATTCCCAGCTTCCACAGCCTCGACGAATTGGAGTAATGTTGAGGCGCGCGTTTATGGTTGCTTTTTCAATGGCGGTGCGCACCTGTCTAGCCTTTCCAGAGCCTAAACCTACGTAACCATCGCGGTTCCCAACGGCCACTATGGCCTTGAATCTGGACTTTTCTCCAGCGTCTGTTTGCTTCTGCACCAAACTTATGTTGATGACCTCCTCTTGTAGGTCTGGAAGAAGAAGGTCCACTATCTCTGGTTCCCGTATTTTTGCCCCTTCCATGAACACTTCTTCGATGGAGGAGATGTGCCCCTCAAGAATCGTTTTGCCTAACCTCGTGCGAGGCACCCAACCTTCAACTTTTTCTCCGCTAGCGGTCACTTTCCTTCCTCCTTCTTGCTAAATGAGGATATTATCTTCTTTTTTATCGAGGAAAAGTGTTCAGAAAGTTGTTCTGGGCGCAGTTCTCTGGAAAGATATTTGGAAAACCTCTTCTGGTAGGTTTCTGGATTGGAGGAAAGTTGACTTGCGTAGTCAACAACATGTTGCCCACTTATTCTTCTTTCATCTGGCATCATGTTTTCGCTGTGTGAAACCATAACACCGGCGTCAAGAGCGCCCTTCAACGCGGCAAAAACTCGTGCTCCTCGGGAGGGAGACTGCAAGCCTATATCTAAAACAGCCTTTTTCACGCCATGAGCCACCGCCCTGAAACCACACAAAAGTCCGGTTAAATAAGCTGCTGGAACGTTTCCACAATCACCTTTCCAACCATAGGTTTTCGCCAGTTCACTAGAGTGGGCGGAGACTAAAACTTTATCACCAGTGGCCTCGGCTTTAACGATTTGAACTGTTATATATTTCAAGGTGCGTCGAGCCACTAGTCGAGGTAGCTTGGATAGAACAAGAGCCCTTCTTGATTGGTAGTCGGTTTTTCCTTTCCTTCGTCTGCGGAAAGGAACGCGATAGCTGGGTCCCTTCGCCATCATCTTCTCCTCCCTAAACCATGGGTTTTGATGTAGCGCTCTAGATCAGCTGTAGATTCAAAAGTCCCGCTTCCCGCCATGTTATAAAGCTGACGATAAACGCTTTCCGTGATTGTGCGATTGGTTTTCAATTCGCGCAGTTTCTTCCGTAAGGGTCTAATTTTTTTCATCCAAGCTTGCTTTTTGGAAACTTTTGACTTGGCAGATCCGCTTTTTCGTCCTGGTCCTCTTCTTAATCCCTTCTTTTTCTTTTCCTGCAAAACTCTTGCTCGGGCACGGCTAACTCCCTTCTCTGGAAGGGATCGAATAATGCCTTCATGAATCAACTTTCTAATTTCCTCCCGGGTAATCGCCGCTTCAACGTCTTCTTTTCTGTTAGGGTCGATCCAAACTCGGCCCTCACCAACCTTAAGGACCTCGGCAGCTAAGCGACGTTGGCTTCTGAGGCTCAACTCTCTTCCTCTTCACCATTAAGTTCTTCTTTCTTTTCCATCTCTTCTTCCTTAAATTCCTCGAGCTCTTTCACCCTTCTTGGATTTAGAATGTGGATTCCCCTTTCCTCGGCTCTAGCTGAAATTTCAACTCTCTTTTTTGCTCCAACCGTGCGAGCAATTCTGATGGCTTGCCTTTGAGGATCTATTTTGTTGAGGTCATCTACTGTTTGAACTTGAATCTCTTCGTATCCTGATGGATGGAGTCCCCTTATTTCCTTGGGACTACGATACCCAGCCTCGGGGGATCGGGGCCATCCCTTAACTTTCTTCCGCATTTTGCTGTCTATACCGCACGGTTTTCTCCAGTTCTCTTTTACTCGCTTGTACCGCCAGCTTTCTTGTCTTCTGAATTTGGGTTTCTTGTGCTTACCGCGTTGAGACTTCCTTAAAGGTCGTTCTCCAGTAAGCGTCTCCGTCTTTTTCTCGCTTTTCATTCTTCCATTCCCTCATGCCGCTCGTAAATGTAGATGCCGTCCAGAAACACTCTAGGATCTTTTTTCTTAACCTTAGTTGCGTTTTGGATGTTGGCGGCGGTTTGACTGACGTCTTCAATGTTTATTCCTTGTATGATTACGTCTTCACCCTTTACCATAACTTTAGTGTCACCAATTATTTTGGCTATACGCGGACTCCGCTCCCCGGTAAAATTCTCTATGGCCACTGTTCTTTCTCTGACTTTGACGGATATGGGGAAGTGGGAAAAAACAATTTTCAATTTGTAAGTAAATCCCTTTGTCACTCCTGTAATCATATTCTGAACGTGAGAGCTAATGGTCCCTACGAGGGCGGTCTCCCTTTTACGAGGCCAATTCGCCTGAACTGTAATTGTCTTTCCCTCCAAACGAATGGATACGGGGGCGTAGGAAAAGTCCCGGGTTAATTCTCCCTTATCACCACTAACTGTGACAACCCTCCCCTCAACTTTGACGAATACCCCTTCCGGGATTTCGATAGATTTCACCGTCTCAACCGCACGCATTTTCGGTTCTCCTAATAGACAAAGGCTAGGAGGCGTCCACCAATTTTTCGTTCTTTAGCTTCTTTATGGGACAAAACTCCTTGGGAAGTTGAAATCACGAGGACGCCGACATCCTTGGATGGGAGAAAACGTTTCTCCCATGTTTCAATTTCGTCAAAACTGGTAGGAACACGAGGCTTTATGGCACCACACTTGTTGACTCGACCTAGAAGTTGTATCTTGAATTTTCCTGAACGACCGTCATCCACGAATTCGAATTCCCCGATGTAACCGTTTAACTGCATGGCTCTTAAAACTCGCCCTAAAAGTTTGGAGGCTGGGTTAATCACACATTCGCGTTTGTGCCGCATCTCGTTGTTCATGATAGTTGTCAACCCATTTGCAAGCGGGTCCATCATTGCCAACCTGCTATCCTCCTTTACTCATATTTTTTGAACCCTAATTCTTTGGCAATCTCCCTAAAGCACTGACGACATAGGTACAGCCCGTATCGACGAATGACTGGCCCATAGGATCCGCATCTTCTACAGGGACGACTGCCCTTACCGTATTTTCGCTCTTTTTTGGGTCTCTGTTTCATGGGGTCACCTTGCCTTTACACGATTTCGACTCCAAAATCGTCTTTAATAAAAAGCATTGCCTCCTCAGCCGTCAGCAAGTGGTCTGACCCAATCTTAGACTTGGCGCGGCGTCTCTGCTTAACGCGGTATCCAAGTCTGCCAAGGGCAACCGAAACGTCCATGCCATATATGCCAAGTTCTGGTGTGTATTTGGTGCCGGGTATTTCTATGTGTTCCTCAATGCCGAAAGAAAAGTTGCCATGGCGATCGAAACAGTCCTTTGACAGTTTGTTGTCGACAGCCCGGAGAGTTTTCTTGAGGAAATCTTTCGCTTTTTCCTTCCGAAGGGTTGCTAGACAAGCGATGGGTTCTCCCTTTCTAATGCCGAAATCACGTATAGTTTTTTTGGCTTTTCGCTTGCAAGGCTGTTGATCGGTCAGTTGCTTAAGGATTGTCGCCGCTTTTTCAAGGGGCTCCCCAGACTTCCCGACGGAAATGTTAACCGTTACCTTCTCTATTCTGGGTTTAAGCATCGGGTTTTCGTTCCATTTCTTACGGATTTCTTCTTCAGACAAGTTAATCAACCTCAGGTAGGGATGTAGAAGGCTCAGTTTCGCCGAGGACAAAGATAAAATTGAGGGTTGTTTGAAAACGGTTTCCATTTTTATCCTCGATGGTTACAAGCAGGTCTCTACGTTTTTGGCCTGTTTTTTCTTCAATAGCGGTGATTTTGCCGTACTTGCCTACGTTTTTTCCTTCAATGATTATTGCTGGCGCTCCTACAGTTAACTTCATGTGTCCCATGAACTCTTGTTCAGGAATGCTCAACTTTAACGTGCCTAAAGTTTGGTAAATATCCTCTTCAGGCTTTTTGGGGTCGTTCACCCGAATTAGTATGCTTCTTCCATCATGGAGATTGAGCTGTACGTGTCCTCCTCTAACAACCGTTTTGTTTTCGATCCTGCAGAGTTTGAACCCCGCTTCATCCGTCCCAATTGGATGGAGAATCAGTCCCTTTTCAGAGGGAAAGACCCGATACATTTTTTCGGAGTCAGGTATGGAAATGACATCCATCAAACCGATGGGAAAGAGTTCCTCCCGCTGAACTTTTCCGTTAACTTTTATTTTTCCTTCGGAAACTATTGTTTTGGCTTCCTTTCTTGTTTTTGCAAATTTAAGTATGTCACGGACAACGAGTGCAAGGGGTATGCAACGTGAAAGGGGGTGGGGCCCAGACTTTGGTTTAACGGTCCAAATAGCTTCCTTTCTGTGAATAGACCATGATTTCGGCGCTGGTTTTCGCTTTAAATGTTTCTTTCCACCCTTTTTCCCCAATCTAGGCTCCTCCGGATTTCTTGGCTGTTTTGCGCGTTGTTCTCTTCTTTTTCACTTCTTTGTTTGGAAGTTTCGGCTCCTTTTCTTCAACGATTTCTTCTTCAGGCAACTCGGCTTTTTTGCCCGCGCTCTTGCGCTCCAGTACACTTCTGCGCCATTTGTCGTCGAGATTGAGGCGAGTGATCATGACTTTCGATGGGTGAATTGGGATTAGAGCGGTGGTTCCGTCCACCTTTTCCCGGGTTACTCCCTCGACGAATATTCTATGCTTTGTGTGGTCAACCTGGCTGATTTTTCCTTCAAACCCCTTGCGGTCTCCCCTCATAATTCGGATGGTATCGCCTGTCCTCACCGGAATCGAGTTGAAGCCATGGGATTTTTTTAACTCCGGTGACAGAGGCGCGGAAAACCTTTTATATATTTTGTGAAGGGGGTCTTGGTGCAGTCTTTTCCGCTGTTTTCCAGGTTTGGTTGTTTTCATGTTTTCTCCCCTCACACGATGAT
>Ga0315308_1000960_pt1 | contig 16585 bp, 16 predicted proteins | sample TDP3_MG_FD_203078 | JGI IMG/M metagenome (GOLD analysis project Ga0315308, IMG submission 203078) | Freshwater sediment microbial communities from Lake Towuti, South Sulawesi, Indonesia - TDP3 | ecosystem: Environmental > Aquatic > Freshwater > Lake > Sediment | place: Indonesia: South Sulawesi... | reverse complement strand
CGAGAAGAGCCGATTACTGCAAGGAAAACAAACGCAAATGCGACGCCCAAAACTGCCTTCAAACCCAAAAAAAGAATAAAAACCATTTTATACCAATTTAGGAACACGCATGCGCGCTAGAACGTCTGCCTGTCCGAGAACTTCAGAAGATTCAAGCCGAATAACTAATCATGCGATCAGATGTGTTTGCGCTATAGCGCGCGATCTGTTCAACTCTTAGTCTGCTGCCTTGTAGATTTTGATGTTTCTACCGCCTGAAACGTATGTGACAATGCCACGTTGGTCAAGTTCCTCTAGGAAGTCTTTAGCTACGCTGAGGCGGATATCGAAGCGCGAAGCAACTGCGTACGGGGTTAGAACCTTCATCTGTTTTAACTCTTTTATAACATTCGCATCGTCAGATCTGGGAGGGATGATCCTAATCGATTTCTTTTCTACAGATGCCGACGCCTTACGCTGTTTCTCCTTCTCACCCTTATCCTTCCTTCCCTGCATTCTTTCCATCTGTTTCAGGCTAAGCTTCTTCTTTCCACCCATGATTTTCGCTCCTCGAGTAGGAAACAAGAATCGGACTTATTAGGATTTCCTCTAAACGACAGCACTGATCTCAGGTTTGGATCTCTTCCGCCACTCTTCTACCGGAATTCCAAGTCTTTTCTCAACACCCTCCCTGTGAATTGAGTTCATTGTACAGAACGGGATTATCCTACCGTCAGGGACGGCATAATGGACTACACATCTCTGGACCCTTTCCAGATCGAAGTTGTATGGATCCATGAAATGCATTGCTGAGATCATCAGCATCCTTCGATGCAGGTCGCCTAACGCATCGTAGCTTCCAGTCTTCAGCAGCGGCCAAATATATTTCTTCAGCATACCAAATTTGATGTGTCTGAGCGATCCCATCATCCTCATCTTAGCTTTTTTGTCATGACCTTTTTCCATCTCTTCATAGGCTTTCTCCATCGTCTCAACGAATCCGTCGACGTTGCCATACCGTGTGATCGGAACCATCTCACCGTCTTCAATGAATACGTATGTTGCCATGCCACAATGAGGGTGCGCCGTAAACTCCAGATAATGCTTATTCTTAATACCCCCCACAGCCCTAGCTATTGGGACCACTGTCGGAACCGGATAGAAGTCGGAAACCTTGATCTTTCCACGGGTCTGTTCCTCAACAAGCCTCATGAAGTCGGGAATCGTTATTCGCATGCGTTCTCTCTCATGCTCGGGAATTCTACCACAGAGAGAGACAGGCTGAACGTTTACACATCTAACAACATCAAAGTTCTGAACGGCGAATCTTATGATGTCTCCCAATTGATGGTCATTGACACCTTTTACCAGTGTGACAACCAAGACGATGCTGTCCATCCCTGCCTCTCGGCAGTTCTCAACAGCCTTCTTCTTTACATCCATCAGGTCGACGCCGCGGGTGAACTTATAAACATCCGAAGTTACGCCGTCGAATTGTAGATAGATAGTGCTGACGCCGGATTCTGTCAAGCCGCGACAGTAATCGACACTCTGCGCAAGCCTCAGACCGTTTGTATTGACCTCCACGTGGCGGAAATCAAGTTCCTTAGCCATCTGTACAAGTTCAGAAAGATCCTCTCGGACCGTAGGTTCTCCGCCTGAAAACTGCAGGGCATCAGCTGGCACAGGATCATTTCTCTTGAGGTTTATGAGCATCCCTCTGATCTCTTCCTTCGAAGGCTCATACACGTATCCTGTCGTTCCAGCTGTCGCAAAGCAGACTGGGCATCTCAGATTGCATCGATTAGTTATGTCAATAATCGCTAGCGCAGTATGGGACTTATGCTGCGGGCATATTCCACAGTCGTAGGGACACCCAAACTTCACCATTGTTCGAGGATTTCGAATTCCACTTCCAACAAACCCAAACTTTTGAGCCCTTTTATACTGTTCGTAATCTGACCAATACAAGTCCTGAAAAGATCCGTGCTCCGGGCATTCTTTTTTCATGTAGACCTTGTTGTCCTCCTCGAAAACCGTCGCATCTACGACCTTTTTACACTCTGGGCAGATGCTTTTTGTACCCTCTATTTCCTGCATTTTTACCACTGAGAGTTGTGAATATATATGGAATGGAATCATATTGTATATGAAGATTTCCAGACTTTTCATAAGGTGAGAAGTCGGATTGAATGAATCTCTCAGCGAAGAAGCCAGAAGGGCTCTCAGAGAGATGGGCCTGACTGAGTACGAAACCAGGATTTATCTATCCCTGCTGGATATTGGAGCTGCAACCGCCAGCCGCATCAGCGAAGATGCAAATGTGCCATACTCAAAGATATATGAAGCTCTCAACTCATTGGAACAGAAAGGATGGATTGAGACCCAGAGCAGCAGACCGAGAAGGTATTACCCTAAATCACCAACGGAGGCGCTTGAAGCCGCAAAACTACGATTAGAGAGCATGATGAAGACTTGGGAAAGATCGGTTCTGAATGAGCTGCAACTCTTATATGACAAGATGGAGATCCGCGAGAAGCCTGACATATGGATACTACGAGGCGAATTTAACACGATTACGAAATTGAGGGAGATGATGGAAAACACTAGGATCGAGTTGATGATAGCTGCCCCGCCTCTGGCAACACCCTTTATGAACGTATTGATTCCAATGCTTAGGAAATCGGTGGATTCTGGCGTAGACCTTCTAGTGATGTTCTCAAGGAACATTCGCGATGATCTCGTAAAAGAGATTTCCAAGATCAGCAGGGTCAGGGTCCGTGATCACATGTTCGGCGGAGGCGTCATAGCCGATGGAAGAGAGGCTTTACTCCTTCTAGGCGAGGACAAACCATCATTAATCATATGGTCCGATCACACAGGCCTAGTGAAATTCGCGAAGGACTACTTCCAACACTTATGGAACACAGCCTACGAGACCTAGATCACTCTTCCAGTAACATCTCTTTTATCTTCCCGGCACCTCGATAGAAAACTTCCTTTTCATCTTCGTCTAGGTCCCATTCAAGAATTCTCTCTGCCCCTCTCCTGCCAAGTATGACGGGAACCCCTATACTTAGATCGCTCAAGCCGTACTCACCACTCAGGATAACGGAGCATGTAGCAAGCCTCTTCTCATCCCGCAATATGCTCTCAACAGCATCCGCGGTGTTGTTGGCTGGGGCAAAAATCGTAGCACCTTTCTTCGAGATCACTCTCAAAGCAGACTCTTTAATCTCATTCTTGATCTCTTCTCGCTCTTTCCTAGTAAACCTCTGCTCCTTTCCTCTGGACCTAACTTTGCTGAAAACTGGAACCTGATCTTCCCCGTGCTCTCCAATCACATAGGCTTCAATATCACGAACCGGAACTCCGTATCTCCTACTCAAGGCAACTCTAAACCTTGAGGAATCCAGTTGTCCAGCGCTGCCCAAGATTCTGTTTCTCTCGAAACTCGTATGCTTCCACATGAGGAAAGTCATCAGATCCACTGGATTCGTCAATGTCATGACGGGAAAATCTCCTTCAACACTCTTGATTCGAGAGGCGACATCTTCAACTATCGCCCTGTTAACCTTAAGCAGCTCTGTCCTAGATTTCATGTCTGGGGTTCTAGGCTTACCTGCTGTTACGACGATTAGATCTGAACCCTTTGCGTCGTCATAATCCCCAGCGTAAACCTCAGTGTTGTTCCTAAAAGCTAGAGCTTGCTTTATATCCTCTGCGTTTCCTTCAGCCAACTCCCCGTAAACGTCGATGAGAACTAACTCATCAACTAAGCCTCTATTCGCAACTTCGTAGCTGATGCATGAACCTAGGTTTCCAGCACCTATTATCGTTGCCTTACTCACAGGCATCACCCCAAATAGGCTAACCACATTCACAAGAGGTTACATCACACTGCTTATGAGACAATACTTGTCCCCCTTTTTTTCTAGGTTTTCATTTCCAGCAAACCTTACTCTATTTGGCGAGTGAAATCATTTAACCGTTTTGCTTGTTAAGCTCAGACAACTTCCTTCAATTGTTGCTTGACTTTGGCGATTTCAGGTTACAGCTCCTTGCTTCCATAATTGTAAACACGCTCAGTTGGAGACCCTTCAGCACTTTCATCTGGTCGCCTTTTTTGCTTGACTTGCCTTCAGGTCCTAGAGCATGGTAAACCATAATAGGAAGAAGACAGTAAGGTGAGTCTTAATCTCTCAGGTGTTGAACCGCTCAAAATGTCGAATCAATACATTCCAAACGATACTGATGAAATTCGGGAGAGGCTTAAGAAGGCGGTTGGCATCACACAGCTCGAAGACCTCTTTTCTGATGTCCCTGAAGATATTCGTCTAAGAAAGCCTCTCGCTATACCGGCCTCTCTGTCTGAGCTTGAGGTTAAGCGAGAGGCAGAGAAGATACTAGAAAAGAACCGTACAGTCAAAGAGCTTACCTCTTTCTTGGGGGGAGGCGTCTGGCCTCACTACATACCCGCAGTAGTCGACGAGATATCTTCGAGAAGTGAATTCCTAACAAGCTATACTCCGTACCAGCCAGAGATCAGCCAAGGAATCCTCCAAGCGCTTTTCGAGTATCAGAGTATGATCTGTGAACTCTTGAATATGGATGTCGCGAACTGTTCCATGTATGATTGGGCATCCTCTCTAGGTGAAGCAGCCCGTATGACGGCCCGTGTTACCCAACGAGACGAGTTTCTGGTTCCTCACTACATTAGCCCCGAGAGGATGAAGGTCCTTAGAGCCTACGCCGAACCCGCTGAAATAAAAATCCCACAGATTAACCAAACCTTGAGAGATGGTCAGATCGACTTGGAAGATTTGAAGAGGAAAATCTCAAAAAAGACGGCAGGGGTGTATATTGAAAACCCATCTTACTTGGGTCTATTATCTGATTCGCTTGAAGTCGTATCCGAAATCGTTCACGACGCCAAGGGGTTGCTTATCGTTGGAGTTGATCCTAGTTCTCTAGGTGTTTTGAGGTCGCCTGGCGATTACGGAGCAGACATCGTTGTGGGCGAAGGACAGCCTCTAGGGAACTACATGAATTGCGGGGGTTCCCTTCTTGGCATATTTGCTTGTAAAGATGAGGATTCCCTCATAAGGCAGATGCCGGGTAGAATTGTGGGAATGACCACAACCATAGATGGAAGGGACAGAGCCTTCTGCATGGTCCTCCAAACTCGGGAACAACACATCCGCCGTCACAAAGCAACCTCTAACATCTGTACCAATGAAGCTTTGTGCGCTTTGAGGGCAGCCGTTTATATGGCTCTTCTAGGTCGAAGCGGCTTCAAAGAACTGGGTGAAATTATATTATCTGAGACTTATTACACTATCAGACAACTCTCTGAAATTGAAGGAATACGTGTACCCATCTTCGAAGCTCCTCACTTTAAAGATTTCACGGTGAATTTCGATCAAACATCAAAATCTGTTCAAGAAATAAATCATAGACTATCTGAACGCGGAATCTTGGGTGGCAAACCCTTGAGTCGTGAGTTCCCCGAACTGGGGCAAACGTCTCTTTACTGCGTTACAGAGATACATACTCACGAAGAGATTGAAAGATTGCAGAAGAGCATAATGGAAATCCTGGAGGATTAGGGTGTGAAAGAATTTCAACAAGCGAAATGGTCCGAACCCGCGATCTTTGAGATCGGAAGCCGAGGAAGAAGAGGCTGCAGCCTCCCTGCGTTCGCTAAAGATTTAGCATCGACATTTGCTGCACAAAGCTGTTTACCCGAACATCTTAGAAGAAAAGTGGAGCCTGATCTACCTGAACTATCGGAGATCGAGGTTGTAAGACATTTTACCAGACTATCTCAGATGAACTTCGGCGTCGACGAAGGCCTATATCCTTTGGGAAGTTGTACCATGAAGTACAACCCAAAGATAAACGAAGTTATAGCATCTTCGGACAAGGCGCGTTGGATACACCCGCAGCAGCCTGAAGATACTATGCAGGGCACTTTGGAGATCATGTATAGGCTGGCGTCATGGCTGGCCGAGATTACTGGAACCAGCAAAGTTTCACTTCAGCCGGCTGCAGGAGCACATGGGGAACTCACTGGTACATTAATCATCAGAGCTTATCACAAGCGTAATGGAGAACTGGCACGTAGAGATGAAATCATAATTCCAGATTCAGCTCATGGAACTAATCCTGCAAGTGCATCAATGGCTGGATTCAAAGTTGTCATCGTGCCCACGGGCGAGGATGGTTGCATAGAAATTGAGCCTCTAAAGGAAGCCGTGTCCCCCAGGACCGCCGGTCTAATGTTGACGAATCCTAACACATTAGGGATATTTGAGGAGAGAATACTGGATATCGGGAAAATCGTTCACGAAGCAGGAGGGCTCCTCTACTATGATGGAGCCAACCTGAATGCGATACTTGGGAAGACAAGACCAGGAGACATGGGCTTTGACATAGTACACCTTAATCTGCACAAAACCTTTTCCACGCCCCACGGGGGAGGCGGGCCTGGAGCTGGCCCAGTAGGGGTAAAAGAATATCTGAAAGACTTTCTGCCAGTGCCTCTTGTCGAGTTTGATGGAAAACGCTACTATCTGAACTACGAGGTTCCCCACACCATTGGGGAGGTTAGAGCCTTTTATGGAAATTTTGAGGTTCTCATCCGAGCTTTTGCGTATGTCCTGATGATGGGGGCGGACGGTTTGGAGAAGGCGGCTGAAATATCTGTTTTGAACGCTAATTACTTGGCGCACAGACTGTCAAAGGTTAAGGGTTTCGATATTCCATATTGTAGATATAGACCTATGAAGCACGAATTTGTCCTCAGCTGTTCCCGTATCGAGTCTGAGACAGGCGTGTCTGCGAAATCCGTTGCGAAAAGTCTGCTCGATCACGGCATTCATGCACCAACAATCTACTTTCCAATGATAGTGAAGGAAGCTCTGATGATTGAGCCGACAGAGACTGAGCCGGTAGAAGGACTTGACAGTTTTGTTGAAGCCCTTACTTCAATCTCAAACGAAGCCTATACAAGCCCGAAGAATGTGTTGGAAGCACCTCACAATACGTCCATGAGACTCATAGACGAGGTTAAAGCTTCGCACCCAAAAACGATGTGCCTTAGCTGGAAGATGTATAAAAAACGGTACAAAGAGAGAACGTAGCCAAAAAACAAAGCTACATCGATCTCTCAGTTCTTCGGTTTCCTCTTCATCTACGATATTCTCAGGCATCTTGAGAGATTTACTAAGCTGAAGAAAACAGAATCGTAAAAAGAGGCTATTTACTACTCAAGATTTTGATGTATGAATAAGCATTAGCCTCTTTCTCAAAGCAATAGTTGACGGTTTGAAAGTCTTTCTTGAATTCTGCTACCTCTTCACCTACGTTTTCTGGGGGTTCTTTGTCTAAGACTACGCGTTGCATGAAGCTTGCGATCTCGGTCATATCGTTCTTGTTCATGCCCAGCCTTGTCACCTCAGAAGTACCCAAGCGGATTCCGCCTGGATGCATGAAATGTCTTCCTTCCCGAATGTCCCAAGGTAGGAGGTTTCGGTTCACTATGATATTAGCCCTTTCCAACTGCTTTTCAATGGTGCCTCCATCACCATTCTTCGTGATGTCGATGAGAAGAACATGAGATTCTGTGAACCCCTTATGTTCAGCTAAGACGTTGAAGCCGCTTTCGTACAAGGCTTGTCCCAAGGCTTGAGCATTACGGACAATCTGTTCTGCGTATTCTCTCCCGAATTCCAGCATCTCAGCAAGGGCGACAGCGACGCCTGCCACACTATGGAGGTGATGGTTGCTCACAAGGCCCGGAAACGTTGCCTTCTTTATCTTCTCAGCGTACCTTTCCCAAGACAGTACCATACCGTGCTGGGGTCCCGGCAATGTCTTGTGCGTGCTCATGGTCATCACGTCTGCTCCTTCTCCTAAAGGGTCTTGGAAGACTCCTCCAGCTATCAACCCAGCCACGTGGGCCGCGTCATACGCCACAGTCACCTCATGATGATGAAAGTATTCCTCCAGCTCCTTTACTGGATGAGGAAATGGTAAGACGCTTCCGCCGAACATCACGAGCTTCGGAATGCGTCCCTCCTTCACGAGAGTATCGGTTCTCTTGATAGTCTCATCTACATTTATGTTCAATTCTTTCTCGTCTAAGGGCACGTATTCGACGTTTAAGCCTCGCACCGCTCCCGCCGTTCCGCCCAGCGCCTTCTTCCCCATGGATATATGGCCACCAGACGGTATGGATAAGGCGAGCATGGAATCTCCGGGCTCTGTGAAAGCTGTGTATAACACGAGGTTAGCGACGACCCCCGAGATCGGTCGGACATCGACAAATTCGGCCTTAAAAAGCCTTTTTGCCAACTCTATACAAAGGAGTTCAACCTGGTCGATATAGGTGCAACCAGCGTAGACTCTTTCCCCGGGCCACCCCTCAGCGTACCTATTTCCAAAGTCACTCATCAAAGCCTCCTGAACGGCTGGACTTGGAATATTCTCGCTCGCAATGAGTGGAATAGAGCGTTGGAACCATTCATGATGTTTCTGCAGTAATCGGAAAACTTCATTATAATGCTCTATGGCGTCTTTCACGTCAAACCCCTGCAAAATAGTAAAGAGTAAGCCCTTAAAGGTTTTCATCCTTTGACAGATGAAGTAAAACGATAGATTAAAGACCTAGTATTTTCCACACTTAGACTTACCGTTGCTGGAGGTTTAGTTCATGGGACTGATGAGAACTCATCTCTACGAATTTCATCGGACGCGCGGCCGTCTCACAGAATTCGCTGGATTCGAGATGCCCGTGTGGTACGAGGGGATTGTTCCAGAGCATCTAGCGGTCAGGAATGCAGTAGGTATCTTTGACGTGACCCATATGGGTCGATGCGTGGTAAATGGTAAAGATGCAGCTGTCTTTATGAATTATATACTTACGCGGGATGTATCTTCCGCAAGTGTTGGTCAAGGACGATATTCAGTCATGTGCAACGAGGAAGGCGGGATCATCGATGACTTGGTAGTTTTCCGCCTTCAGGAGGCATCTTTCCTAATGGTCTACAACGCGTCCAATCGGGAGAAAGACTATGCGTGGATGAATGACCATGCGCAGAGATTCGACGTTCAGATCAGGGACGTGTCGGACGAGGTCGTCATGCTTGCTGTCCAAGGTCCAAAAGCCATTGACGCATTACAGCCTATTGTTGACGCTGATCTTACTAGCCTACGCTACTATTGGGGAAGCTGGATGAACCTAGGGGACTTCCAGGTTCTTGTCACGAGGACAGGCTATACTGGAGAAGACGGCTTCGAGATATTCCTATGGGATACCCCTCTAACTAGGTATGAAATGGCCGAGAAGCTCTGGCAGGCTATCTTAAACGCAGGTCAAGAGTACGGAATAAAAACCTGTGGTTTGGGCGCCCGCGACACTCTCCGCCTCGAAGCTGGCATGTGCCTCTATGGCAACGACATAGACGAAGAGACGACACCATTAGAAGCAGGTTTGGACTTCGTGGTACAGTTTGAGAAGGAAGACTTCATTGGAAAGGAAGCCCTCGTGAGACAGAAGTCTGAAGGGGTTAAACGTTTGCGGGTTGGGATTCGCGCCTCAGATCGAGGAATACCTCGACCCGAATGCAAGATATTTTTTGAAGGGAAGGAGGTAGGCCAACTAACGAGCGGTACATTCTCTCCACTGCTAAAAGGTGGCATAGGCATGGGATACATTACCTCTGAACATGCACGCGTTGGGACTCACGTTGACATTCTGGTCCGAAAGACTCCAATCCGTGCTGAGATAGTGGAGATGCCCTTCTACGACACCTTGAGATACGGGAGAAAGCGACAGAGAATCTGATATGAGGCGTAGGGATGAGTGGAGTTCTTGGAAGTCCTGGCTGCTAAAACCTCATTCGTTCAAGTCGGCGATGACATAGTTGAGGTTATACTAGATGCCATCGACAGCACGGGCCTCAAAATTGAGGACGGAGATATTCTTCTTGTGGCCGATAAGATAGTGGCCGCAAGTGAAGGCCGCGTTGTCGATTTCGACTCTGTAAAGCCTAGAGGAAAGGCAAGAAAATTAGCCGGAAAGTATTCGCTTGAGCCTCCTTTTGTCGAGCTTGTTCTTAGGGAAGCAGAGGAGGTTTATGGAGGAGTGCTGAGAGCCCTTCTAACTCTTAAGAATAATGTGCTGATCGCGAATGCGGGTGTAGATCACAAAAATGCTCCTGAGAACTCAGCATGCCTTTGGTCTATAAACCCCAATGAGACGGCTAGAAGAATATGGAAGGCCCTTTCCGAGAAGATAGGGAGGAAGATCGGGTTCATCTTGGTTGACAGTCATGTTAGTCCGATGAGAATCGGCACCACAGGGTTTGCACTCGGAATAGCCGGGATCAAACCAGTAAAGGACTGCAGAGGATTGCTTGATCTCTATAACCGACCCCTCCTCATTACAAGGATCAACTTGGCCGATGACTTGGCGGCAGCCGCCCATCTAGTTATGGGTGAGACCTCAGAGAGGACCCCCCTGGTGATAATTCGAGGAGCTCCAGTACAAGTTACCGACGACTACGATCCGAATGAGGTAGTCATAGCAAAAGAACAGTGTATGTATATGAACGTTTTCCTGAGTAGAAAAAGCAAAAGGGCAAAAAGCTGAATGCAATCCAAAAACAGAAATGTTCCCAAATCACTGGTTCTAACCTATATCTCAGTATTCGCAGCTCTGAATGCTACAGCAGATCTTGTTCCGTTCACCCCAATTCAAGGAATACCAGGGGCTTCTTTCAGGCTCGGTTGGATTCTAGCTCCCCTGACAGGGATCTTGTTAGGGATGGAAATAGGAGCAACGAGTTGTTTCATTGCTGGGATAATCGAAATCTTTCTAGGTCTGCCCCCAATTTTCGGCTTCTTCACTCCCTTAAGCCCCCCAATTTCAGCCATTGTAACAGGCATGCTGGTATCTAGGAATTGGCGTACGCCTGCCATAACTCTTCTTGCTTTAATCTCATTCTGGCTCCTACTGCCCGCCGGAAGAGGAGCATATATCGTCCTCATATTCCACACTGCGGGATTGGTAATGATTCTCCTGCTCCGCGCGAAGATCGGCGACCTTGTAAGTTCATGTGACACGAAAAAGGGCGCTTGGGGCATATTGTTGGCCACCTATTGCGGAAATATATCCCGCCACCTCTTTGGGAACGTCCTGAGCGCAACAATCCTGAATCTTCAACCTATCGTCTTCATTTCTGCTATCCCTTCCACCTTTGTGGAACAATTAACCTTCGCCATCGGTACGTCGATTGTAGGGATCTCCTTGGATCGTCTAAGGCTGCGTGAATTCCTGCAACTAAGGCAATCAGCAACCGGGTAATGTGACAGCAATCTTAGCTGCCTTTTCGGCGATCGTCAGGCTTCTCTGGAGGCAGATGGGAATAGAGATTTACTGCATTCACATCAGAATCCCCAAGTACGCTAGGAAGCGCGACTGCATTGGGAAATTCTTGGAAATGTTACCTATTCAGCAAACGCCAGAATAAGAACGGGATAGATGGAGACTCAGATGTCGCCGGAAACGGATCTGAGGCGCAACCACCCGATATAAGTGCCATCACAAGGTTGCAGGAAGGCTATATCCGAAACATCATAGATACATCTATCATAGTTGCTTTGCTTATGAGTGCTCCCGAACAATCTTACCTCGTCTTCCTATGCACCTTACGATCTTAACCTTTATCGGAATCATCAGGAAGTCTCTCTTAGCGCCTTAGCGATTCCTTGGATGTACCGAGGATCATTTATTGTTGGTTCAGCTATGCCAACCATATCCACTCCCGCCTCAAATAATCTCTTAGCATCCATCCCGGACCTAATGTAACCGCTCACAAGAAGGAAGAACGGGTATTTTCTCTTCAGATCTGCGGCAAACTGAAAATCAGGCTTTTCCCTCTCATCATTTCTAATATTGAAGTGAACACCCAAGAGATCAAAGTCCAGAATTCTGTCCAAAACTGGTGAATAATCTCTTATGACGCCTTCTCTGAATTTGACTATTAACGGCATATCCAGATTTGTGAAGGCCTCGATCCATCTAAAGAGCTCACCACGGTTTTCCGGTAAGACCATGGCTCTAAGCTTTCCCAAGCGAAGGTAGGGTTCATAACCTCCGTGAACGTTGAGCTCGACGAAATCGCCTCCAGCCCTATGAAAAGAGCGTGCTGCCTCTAGACCCCACTTGAGCTTGGGGGTCGCCAAGTTTAAGCATGTAAAGACATTTAAAAGACTCTTAGCCCTTTGGCACTCTCCGGCAAGGAATCTAGTGCATTCTTCCGAATGGGGTGGTAGATAGTACTTCTGTTTTCCATAGGCTGGGGGTTCAGCTAGATAAGCCCCAAGCTGAACCATGACACATCCTTCACTTCTCTGGGAGCAGAAACTGCCATCTGTTATCTCCATCATAGAAGATAGGAAGAATCCTCCTCGAAGCTTACCATAGAATTCCTCAAAGTTCCTTTTCATGTCTGAACCACCTCCAAATGCACTGTAGACGTATCGACATCAATACCTAGCACCCTGATAATTATAGCTCTCTCTTTTCTCTGTGAGACAGGAGATTAACAGTGTGTCCTAACGCTCTAATCTTGAACTTCAGCTTTGAAGATCGGCAATACATCTCCGTCCTTCCTAGCCTTAAGGCTTCAAGGATGCTTGCTAAGGAGCAGTCATTAACCTCTATGATCGTGTAGGTGTCACCCACCGTCTCCCGACGGTGAGAGTCGCTTCCGGCGATCATCAATATGCCTAGCCTCTTAGCCATCGATTCATTCTTAGACGCGTAATGGCCTGCCAACGGAGAAATAGATGAGAAGACTTCCAACCCATCGATAGGAAGGTCGCGCATCTCAGATTCGTTAAGTTTGCCAAAGAACGGGACAGTTGGGTGAGGAACAAAAACGAGACCATTCTGAAGATGAACCCTATGTATAGCCTCTTCGAGAGGTAATTCTTCGGGTATGGGCTCGCTGATTCCAAAGGCTAGTATCTCACCCCTATCGGTTTTAATCTCCTCTCCAGGAACGATTATCAGATCATTCTGTATGCTCATTGCTACTTCCGCCCCTTCTAGGGTGTCGTGATCAGTAATCGCTACACCGTCCAATCCCTTGTTCTTCGCCTCCTGAATAACCTCTTCAACAGACGCTGTGGAATCCGAATAGTATGTATGGACGTGCATGTCGATCTTCAATCTCGTCAATCTGAATCCTGACCATTTCCTTTGGAGATCCTTGACCTTTGCAGTTGTACTCCTTCCTCTAGCAACTCAAACGCAACCTATATAAAAAGAGTATGATCGGCCCGTCTGTCATGAACGCGGAAGAAACTGGAAATCGACTTCAGAATAGAAAGAGGTTCTCGATCAGGGCGTTCTAGTTGCTCCATTCTATGCAGAAAGCTTTATGGATAATGTAAGGCGAATATTCCTTAGGTGTCAAGAATGCGTAAAGTCCGATACGAAGAGATGCTACCCGACGAGATCGTTGCAGAGCGAACGCAAACACCCATTGCCTATCTACCTATAGGCACAATGGAATGGCATGGTGAACATCTAGCTGTTGGAAATGACGCTCTGAAGGCTCACGCGTTGGCCATCCGAGTGGCAGAACGTGGAGGAGGACTGGTTTTTCCGCCCCTATACTATGGAGAGAACAGAGAAGACAGCCTAATGGAGTTCGATTATGATCCGGACGGCAGGATCAAGGAGAAGATGGTTCTTTCCAAAGAGAGTTTCGAGCCTGGATATATGCATAAACCTTCATATCTACAGGATGCCTTCTACACCGAGCTCTTACTACACATTCTCTTCGAGATTGAGAGCCTAGGTTTCAAGGTGATCGTCATCCTTGCAGGACATTACCCTCTCCTACGTCATGCACAAGAAGCCGCTAAGGAATACTCCAAAACTGGAAAAGCCAAGGTCTGGACGATCATTGGCTATGAGATTGTCAGGGATGTCATACCTGATGCCGGAGACCACGCTGGGAAGTGGGAGACTTCTCTCCTAATAGCCCTTAGACCGGAATGTGTAGACATAAGTCGACTTGCCGATGACAAAAGCATACCTCTTGTAGGGGTTATGGGCACAGATCCCAGAGGCACAGCCTCAAAGGAGTTTGGGGAGTTCGCACTGAACCTTCTCATCGATCGCATCGTCGCCCAAACTCATAAACTCCTCGAACAGGAAAGGGAGCTAGGATGAGAGAACACATAGCCCAAGTGCAACTGTTCTGAGACCGTAAGAAATGCAGGGAAATGGATGCGCCTTTCCCAAGTCTCAGGCTAATGATGCCATGGAAATCATACACTTCTGCGCGTTTATTGGCAAGCCAAAACCAGTCACTATGTAGCAAAAATCAAATAAGCCTAGGTAGCATTCTCTTGTTCTGATGTCGTATGCTAGAAGGCAGAAAGATCAGCTTGAGAATTGCTGAAAAGGAAGATGTGACTCTATTGGCGCAATGGTTTAACGATGTGGGATTTGCAGGAGATTACCAGCATTTTCCGGTGCAGATCTCTAAAGCTCAACTTGAAAAGCGGGTAGTTGAACAGAAAATCTTTGAGATGGAATGGGTTGACTTCATGATAGAAAAGAAAGATGGAGCAAGAATCGGATGGGCTACCCATTACATTGCTGCACCGAATTTCGGATGGATAGAGATCGGCTACACAATTGTTCCAAACGAAAGGAACAAGGGTTATGGAACCGAAGCCATCCAAATCCTATTGGACTATCTGTTCCTCACAAGAGATATCGTTAGGATCCAAGCGGTTATATACACAGAGAATGTGGCTTCCCGACGGGCTTTGGAGAAAACAGGATTCAGAAGGGAGGGGACCCTACGCAAGGCGCTTTGGGTTGCCGAAGCGAAATGGGCAGATGGCTACATATACAGTATCCTGAGAAAAGAGTGGAAGGAGCCTAAAATATTGACAGCGACTTCTCCGCGAAAGCAGTAGCAGAAGAATCCTCGAATGAGGGCTTATGCGTCCTTAGCAGAATTATGTAAACTCGTATGTTGCTCTAGAACTTGTTGTAATTCACAATCTCGTCTAAAGGCTTCTTCGATCTGCTCGTCGGCTTCTCAGCCGGGTATCCGAAAGTTACTAACGATATGACACTCCAATCTTCAGGAATATTGAGAAGTCGCTTGACCATTTCTTCTTGGAAATCTCCTACCCAGCATGAGCCTACGCCTAAGGCGCATGCCGCAATAACCATGTTTTCTAAGGCAATGGTTGTATCCACGGTTGACCATCTGCGACCTTCGGCGTCGCCGACGTATGCACAACCCACTATGGTAAATGCGGAATCCTTAACAAACGTGTTCCATCTTCCGTGGGACAATTTCTCCCTTATTCCGTCGTCGGTGAGTACAATGAAATGCCACGGTTGTCTGTTGTCTGCGGAAGGAGATTGCCTCCCCGCCTCCAAGATCCTCTTCAAAATGTCTTCCGGCATCTTCTTCTTCTCGTATCTTCTTATGCTTCGCCGGCTCAGCATGGCATCGAGAAGAGACATAATAATCGCTCACCTTCTTCATTCCTAATAATATATCATCTCATAAGCTTTTACAGCATGTTTCACGGCTTCAACTCTTTCTCCTTGGCTGATAAGAAGTCTCGCAAGCTCGTACTCTTCCTTGGCTTTCAGCAGATTTTTCTTCCTTGAGATTTCAATGAGTTGTTCAGCCAGTAAAAGTATTTCGTCCAAGAAACTGTAATTCATGTAGTCAAGTTTCTCATAGTATTCGATTCTGTCCCACAAGTCATTGAACGGTTTCTTTTCCTTGGAAACCTCAGCCAGTCTCTTGCCTGACTGATACAGATTCCCAAGTGCTTTTTTGAAGTTGAACCTTGAAACCGGCGTCGGATCTATGCCTCTCAACTGCCTATGATAGAAGAAGTGGTAAATAGACTGAATGGCTGAGCATAAACCCTTGCCTGTTCCTCCAGCAATCGCGATTCCGAGGGCATACTTCCCGTTGGCATTAGAGATTCTCACCGTATCCATGAAATCCTTGGTCAGACCGTTAATGTCTCCCCAGTATACCGGGGCGCCCAAAACTAACCCGTCAGCTTCTTCGCATAATTCACTCAGTTCTTCAGGGCAACCTTCGCCTTCTTCCGTGTAGAATCTTATCCCAAAATCCACTAGATGGATCTTTCTAGTCTCAATACTCAGGGACTTTGAACCCTCCAAAGCTTCGGTAACGAGCTGGTCAGTTAAACCTCCTTTCCGGGGGCTTCCAACAATGCCTAGAATCATCCCAATCACAGACCACTTTATTCAGGCAGATGCTTAAATTCCTTAGTTAAAAGTCCTAGCTAGCCAGAAGCCCTCTGCTGAGGGCTTATTGAAATCTCTGACATAGAATCCGCGATCAGGGAGCTTGGCGAACGGAGACACAAGCTGAAATCCGAACAAGCCGCCGAAATACTGGAAGCCGCAATACTCATAGCTTCTACCAAACTGAGAGAAAAGACTAAGGCCACAAACCGCTCTTCCTTACTGATGGCGGTGTTCATGTCCTTTGGGTTGTTCCTTTTTGAT
>Ga0315308_1000959_pt1 | contig 16593 bp, 17 predicted proteins | sample TDP3_MG_FD_203078 | JGI IMG/M metagenome (GOLD analysis project Ga0315308, IMG submission 203078) | Freshwater sediment microbial communities from Lake Towuti, South Sulawesi, Indonesia - TDP3 | ecosystem: Environmental > Aquatic > Freshwater > Lake > Sediment | place: Indonesia: South Sulawesi... | reverse complement strand
AAAAATAGACCTGTTCGTCCAGAAGTATAATGCCACAGCCAGACCGTTTATGTGGACCGCCACAGCGGATTCCATCCTGGGAAAAATTCAAAGATTATGTGAAGGTATTTCCGGGACACAACACTAGTTGGTTTTATTCTGGAGGGAAGGCGTGTCGCCTTAACGCGTATTGAGCCAGTGCCCTCCAGCGATCCATTCACCGAGGAGGAGTGGAAGAAGATCGCCCGATTGACCGCCCACCCGTCCTCAGCTATTTTTGGGAGTTCTAAGGAATCCATCCGCCATCTTAAAAAAAGGCTTCACCTCTGACACATGCGTTTTGCCTATGAGGCCACATTTTGGGCGTCAACAGATAATCTTTCTCTATTCCAACGGCGACAGATCGTCAAGGCCATTAGAAAATTTGAGCGCGCTTGTGAATCCGGGAACATCCCCGGATGCCTGGGGCTCACGCACCTGAGGGAGAATTATTTTGAATTCAGGGTGGATGCCCATCGCCGCATCATTTTCCAGAGGACAGGCGATCTGACTCGATACATTTTCTATGGCAGCCATGATGAAGTGAAGCGCATTCTGAAACGCCTTTAAACAACTGCTTCCATCAACGAAAAAGGGGACAGGCTGCTTTTTTACATCCTTATCTGAAAAGATCGTAGTTGTAGATTGAATGATGGTGGCCGATGTATCGCAGTTCTGCGTTGTTAGGGCCAATGAACTTGAAGATTATTCGATATGCCCGATCCACTCGGAAACTCCATACTTTGTGGTGTTTGGGATGAAGTTTTTCCGTCCGGAGAGAGGGATGGAAAGGATTACTTTTAAAAAGTTGTGTTCTCAGGGCAGCTTTCTGCTGAATATGTATGGGTAATCCTTGAAAAAGACGATCAAAAGTAGCAGTGGTCGAAATTGAGACCATTACTGTCTACTTGATCAGTTCATAGAGAGATTTTCGTTTGGTGACTCTGCCGGAGCGATGATCCCTTTCGGAGGCATCCAGTGCCTCAATAAATTCTTTCTTGTAGAGACCAATCGCATCACAAAACTCTTCGAAGTTTTGTCTGGTGATCTCAATGTGAATACTGTTTTTAGTCTTTTTGAAGATTCTTGCGTCAAGTGCCTGTGCCATTAAATTCTCCTTTTTAATAAAATAGCGAATTTGTCACAAGGAGTCAACCCGTTGAAAAAGGGGACAAGCCGCCTTTATCCTTCAGGGCGACAAGGCCGGGGAGGGGCTGGCCCTTTAGAAGCTCAAGGAAGGCGCCCCCGGCTGTTGACACATAGGAGATGTTTGATGCCTCTCCCGCATCCTGAACAGCCACATGCGTGTCCCCTCCGCCAACAATGGTTAAGGCATAGGAGCGTGCGAGCTGTGAAATAATGGCAGATGTCCCGCGGGCGAAGTTCGGAAACTCAATCACTCCCATTGGCCCGTTCCACACGATGGTCTTTGAATCAGTGAGTGCCTCTGCGAAAAGCATCGTGGTCGCAGGTCCAATGTCCATCCCCTGCCAATCCTTTGGAATCTCCTGGACCGTGACAATCCGCGCCTCGGCCTTCTCGGAGAACTCGCTTGCAATTGCGCAATCAATGGGAAGATAGAGCTTGACCCCCTTGTCCCTGGCCATCTGAAGGACCCGTCGTGCTGTGTCCAGCATGCCCTGCTCCACAAGGGACTTCCCCACATCGTAGCCCTGAGCAGACAGGAAGGTGAATGCCATGCCTCCTCCTATAAGAAGCTTGTCAACACGGCCAATGAGGTTCTCCAGGACAGGAAGCTTGTCAGAGATCTTTGCCCCCCCGATCACCGCTGTCAGGGGCCTCTGAGGGGTTTCCAGGGCCTTGGCAAAGTATGTGAGCTCCTTCTTCAGGAGGAAGCCGCCGCCCTTTTCCTTGTAAAGCTGAGGAAGGGCAACTATGGAAGCATGGGCCCTGTGGCATGTGGCAAAGGCGTCGTTTATATATACATCGGTGCCGTGTTTCAAACCCTTTGCGAACTCAGGGTCGTTTTTCTCCTCCTCGGCATGGAAGCGAAGGTTCTCCAGGAGGAGGATCTCTCTGGGCTTCATATTTTCCGCCATCTTGGATGTCTCGGGACCGATGCAGTCCGGGGCAAGGAGGACCTCCCTGTTGAGCAGCTGTGAGAGGCGGTTTGCAACAGGTGCAAGGGTGTATTTCTTGTCGGGTTTCCCCTTGGGGCGCCCAAGATGGGAGGCGAGGATGACCGAGGCACCATTATCAAGGCAGTGGACGATCCCCGAGAGCGCCTCCCTGATCCTGATGTCATCCCTGATGTTTCCGCTATCATCAAGAGGAACATTGAAGTCTGTCCTGATAAATACCTTCTTGCCCCTGAGCTCCATCTGGTCCAGGTAAGTGATATCTTTTACTGACATGCTGTCAACCCTCCTTCTCTCCGAAGACCTGCGCTGTAAACACCTCAATCTTTACTTTTTCTTTCTTCCATGTCCCTGCAGGGAGCCCGGCCTTTAGACAGGTGTGGTCGAGGAAAGTCTCTCTGTCCCAGCCATATTCCGTGGCTACCTGCGGCAATAAGACTCCCCGATTGAATCCTTTTGTAATGTAAATCCCGTGCTTCCCTACGATGACCTCTTCGGGTGATCGGATCTCCTTCAGCGGCGAGAGCACTGAGATCTCTATATCTATACCGGCAAGCTCCCGTTTATCCAGGGGCGGGAACCTGGGGTCCTCAAAGGCCGACGCAATGGCCATCTCCTGAATCGTCTTATACAGGGGCTGCTGTGATGTAAATATCCCGATGCATCCCCTCAGCTCGCCGTGCATATGAAGCGTCACAAAGGCGCCTTGATGCGCAGAAACCCTTTTTCCGTCAATGTCCCCTTTTAAGGTTATTGCAGGAGGGGGATTCCCCTTGAGGCGGCTCTCTATTGTGAGCCGTGCAATGCGCAGGAGGAACTCCTGTTCTTTTTTATCGAGCAGTATATCCTTATCTTTATCCACGGATGACCGCTGGTTTTTTCCCAGTTTTTTTATACAGAAAGAACTCCCTCAATATGTCCTTATGATCAAATGCAATAGGCTCGGGAAGGGTTTCTTCATTGAAGATCCCAATTTTCATGGCATCGTCAGCAGCCTTCGGTGCTCCCTGGGCCTTTGCGATGAACACCGTGGAGACGGTATGATGTCTGGGGTCTCTTCGCGGGTCAGAGTATGTGTGAAACTGCTCAATAAGACTTACCTTCAAAGAGGTTTCCTCCAATGCCTCTCTTTCCGCTGCATGCTCCAGTGTCTCGCCATAATCAACAAATCCACCAGGAATGGCCCAGCCGGGCGGAGGATTTTTCCTCTGGATGAGGACAATGCCTTGGCTGTCCTTCATTTCAATGATGATATCAACAGTGAGGCGGGGAAACATGCCTGATTTCTCGGACATAGGGTCAGTATATGTCCTAATCACTGGAATTGTCCAGACGGGAATATATCCAGTAATGGTATTCGTTCCATCCTTCTGTGTCGTAATTCTTCACGCTGATCGTGATGGAATCCTTTCCCCGGATATAACCCTCGGGAATCTCTATGTCTGCATCCCTCCACCTTTTGAACGGATTTAACTCAGGGAGATACCAGGTTCCAATGAGATTTCCGTTGATGAAGACCCTGGCCTTCTGGATCCCCTCACCCATGTCCTTCCTGACCCTGAGCCTCGCTCCCTTGTTCCCCGCATTGACATACAGGACGAAAGAGGACTGTTCCTGAATCCTTCTCCCAGAGTCAGTGATAAGTGAGCCCTCTGCTCCTTCGTAACTTGAGGTAATCTCTGTAACGGCCGAACCCTCAGCGCTGTAGGAATGCTGCGCCTCGGATGACCCATCCCCAACATCAAGCTCGTCTGTTAGGACAAGCCACTTATCGCCTTTGAGATAGGAATATGCAACGCTGGAATACCTTGCCGTGATATTGTTCGCTGCGCCCACCTCCCTTCCGAACTTCAGAGACGACTCAAATGGCACAGAGTCTCCGAGATGGATCCTGTAGGCGTTGATCTGCATAAGCCCGTCTATGGGACGCGATGGATTACCATGAAGAGGGAGGCTGAAGGTTCCCATGATGAAATACCACCCTCCATTGAAGTAGTCCTCTGTCCCTGTTCCATGGATGTCGGGCGAGAGGGAACCGTCCACATATACCCGTTCATCGCCCTCAAGAAAGCATATATAAGGGGAGCCGCACTGGGTGCGGATGTCCGGATCTACTCCCTGCATAGATGCGGATATCCCGATAAATTTACCGCGACCACGCGCCTCCATGTCAATGAAGTCTTTCCCTAATTCTGTCGGATTCTTCTCGCTCCAGAGGGCATGAAATTGCCCGGCGTCTTTGCTGTATGCGCCTCCCCGGCGGATCTCATAGGCAATAGAAATGCCGGACGGATTGCCGTTCTCCAACTCGATCCTTGCCGAGGAGTTGAACGGCATCGGAAAGTAGCTGTAGAGCCAACCGTCTTCATCCTGTCCCAGAAGCAGGGACCTTGCGCCTGCACCGAAAAAGTCCCAGAATGGCGCAGAAACATTTGCAAAGCTGTCACCATCCCAATAGATCCGGAGGAAGACTTTTCGTAGGGTTGCACGATCATCTGTTGACGGTTTGAGCCTGATGCTTGAGATTGAGCCCGCTGAGGCCTGCTCTAAGATGACTTTCACCTCCCCGGGGCCTATTGAGACATTGCCCTCAGAGACAATATTGCCCCGTCCTCTTTTGGGATCTTTTCCTGGATTCATCCACTGGCTTAGAACCCCGGAAATGTCCTCCTGGCCGGTATATGTCTTCACCCCTGTGTCATGGGGATAGAGGGCATATGAGAACTGATAAAAATACCAGGAAGAGGATGAAGAGATTTTCAACCGCTTTTCAAATGGAATGGGGAGGTAAGAATAATAACCACCGCTGGATCGTATCATGTCCCCTGCGAGCGGAAAAATGAACGGAGAGACCCTGCCGGAAAAGAGGTCCTTCTGGGAGATTTCAATCCTGGGGGATTCCTCTTCGTCAAAATAGAACTTGAGATCCTTTCCGGGGTTCGCGCTCCAGATACGGTAAAGACAACCCGGGCCGTATGCGTCAAAGAGGACATACCCTGTCTCGTCTTTATAAAGAAAGGAATAGGTTCCGTTGAAACCGTCGTCGTTCCCCCCTGTCCTGTCATGGCTTGAAAACATGTATGAACGGACGCCAGGCATGAGATAGGGGAGGTCATCGATCCTCTCGAGTGCCTCTATACCTACAGGGATCGCCTCATGGCCTACAGGGATTCCCTCTTGCGCCATTTTTTCCCTATGGCACCCCAAGAAGAGAGTGAGGCAAAGGAGAGGAAGCAGTGCGATGTTACCTGGAAAGCTCTTTCTTGATAACTCCTTCAAATGCTTCAGCAGGCTGGGCTCCGAGCACTGCATGGCCATTGATATAGAAGCACGGTGTGGAGCGCACGCCAACCTCAGTTGCCTCCTGTATTTGTTTTTGCACCCTGTCCCTCGTTTCCTGCTTGTCCAGGCAGGTTGTGAATTTATCAATCTTTAGTCCTTCCTCTTTGGCATAACTCAGCAGCTTCTCCCTCAGGTTCTGGACGGTAATGCTGGATTGATTCTTATAGAGCTTGTCATAAAATCCCCAGAATGCCTTCTTGTTCTGAAGATATGCGCAGTCTGCACCAATGGCTGCCGCATCGGCCCAGGGATGGATCTGTGTCAAAGGAAAATGCTTGTAGAAAAACCTTACTTTCTTGCCGTACTTTTTTAGGACATCCCCCTCTACGGTTGCAAAGGCCCTGGCACAGTATGGACATTGGAAATCCGAATACTCCACAATCGTCACCTTGGCACCTTCAGGCCCTTTTGAGGGGTAATCTGTAAGGTCAATCTTTTTCATGATCTCGACGAATGGATCAACAGTCAGGTCCAAGACCAACCCCAGAAGGAGGAACCTTTTATCCTCTGTTATATAGAAGTTTTCAGACCGCTTTCCTTGTCCCGGGATATCAAATGTCAGGGAGCCCTTCTGAACGCCTGCGATCTCCGAGCTGACAACAGAGCCTACCGTAAGGGGGATATTCTGCGGGACATTCCATGCCTGCCTAACCCTGTCCTCAATCCTTGACTTCAGACCTGTTGGAAGAGCTATTTCGGGACCTCCGGTCTGCGCCACTGCTGGAGCGCCCGGTGCCTCGGCACCTGTCGGGGCAGGCTTTCCCTTGCAGGTTAGTAAAAGAAGTGTGACTGAGAGCGCAATTGCCAATTTTCCTGTGCGATTCTGTGTCATCTTTCCCTCCTTTTCAGTGAATCCTTTGCATCGGAACAAAGAGCACATCGGTGATCTTCCTCTTCTCAAGCTTTCCCCTCCTCTTTTCGCCAAGAATGAGGGACTGCGTCATGCCCTCTTCGCCAACCGGTATCACGATCTTGCCCCCTTCCTTCAGTTGATCCAAAAGCGGGGGTGGAATCTCATCTGCAGCAAAAGTGACAATAATTGCATCATATGGTGCATTTTCCTTCCATCCGTTGTATCCATCCCCCACCTTGAGCCTAATGTTAGTATATCCGAGCTCTTTCAGCACTGCCCCTGCTTTTTGCGAGAGGCTCTGGACGATCTCCACGCTGTAGACCTCCTTGACAATCTCGGCCAGGACGGCAGCCTGATATCCCGAGCCCGTCCCGAGCTCAAGAACCTTCTCTTTCCCATTCAACCCGAGGAGTTCCGTCATTAGGGCCACAATGTATGGTTGAGAGATCGTCTGGCCTTCTCCGATAGGAAGGGGACGGTCCTCATATGAAGAGGACCGATATGCCTCCGGGACAAACTTGTGCCTGGGAACCTTTTCCATTGCACTGAGAACCCTCTCATCCTTGATCCCCCGTGCCCTTATCTGCTCCTCCACCATTTCCTTCCTGAGTGCTGAAAAATTTACTGAAGAGGGGGTGCAGGATGCCAGAAGCAGGATGGAACCGAGAAAAATTCCGGTAACGCACACGGAGGCGAGTGCTATCTCCATTCTTGCAAATGGGGTTCCCGCCGGGCGGCTCCTGTTTCGTATGCAACCCGTTTTACATTCTCGGAGACGTTCAGCGCAACATCCTTGTTAAATACGCTCGGGATAATATAGTCCGGGCTGAGCTCGTGATCTTTTATAACCGATGCAATGGCATGCGCTCCTGCCATATTCATTTCATCGTTGATTTCCCTGGCATGGCAGTCAAGGACCCCCCTGAAAAGGCCGGGGAAATAGAGGACATTGTTGATTTGATTCTGGTAGTCCGAACGGCCGGTGGCCACCACGGCCGCATAACGGGATGCCTCCTCGGGCATGATCTCCGGGATCGGATTGGCCATTGCAAACACAATAGGGCTCTTTTTCATCACCCTCAGATTGGATGGCTTTAGCACACCCGGACCAGACACACCAAGAAAAAGGTCGGCCCCTTTAAGGGCGTCCGCCACTGTCCCTTTAACGCGCTCTGGATTGGTGTGCTCGGCATACCATTCTTTGATGTAATTCATGTTTATCGTTCGGCCCTTATAAACGGTCCCTGCCCTGTCACAGCCGATGATTTCCCTGACCCCGGCGCGGAGAAGCAATCTTGTGCATGCCACCCCGGCAGCCCCCACCCCGCAAACGACAACCTTTATCTTTCCGATCTTTTTCCCAACGATCTTCAGGGCATTGATAAGGGCGGCAAGGACAACAACAGCTGTCCCATGCTGGTCGTCGTGGAATACCGGCATGTCAAGCTCTTTCTTGAGCCTCTCCTCAATCTCAAAACATCGGGGCGCAGAGATGTCCTCAAGGTTGATCCCCCCAAAGCCAGGGGATAATGCCTTGACGCATCTGACGATCTCATCCACATCCTTTGTGGCGAGACAGATGGGAAAGGCATCCACGCCCCCAAACTCTTTAAACAGCATTGCCTTCCCCTCCATGACGGGCAGAGCAGCCTCAGGGCCAATGTCCCCAAGGCCAAGGACTGCTGTCCCATCTGTGACCACAGCTACCATATTTTTCTTGATGGTAAGGAAGTATGCCCTTGACTTGTTTTCATGGATTGCCTTGGAAACGCGGGCCACCCCGGGTGTGTAGGCCATTGCCAGCTCCCCACGGGTCTTGAGCGGAACCTTGTTCGCCACCTCTATCTTGCCCCCCATATGCATATGGAATGTCCTATCCGAGACATCAAGGATCTTGACCCCGTTAATCCTTTTCACTGCACTGACAATGGATTTGCCGTGATCCTCGTCCCTCGTGTTCACAATCATATCCCTGATAACGCGCTCGCGATTAACGTCAACAAGGTCAACCGCCCCCATGTCTCCACCGGCCTTCCCGATTGTAGATATCACCTTTCCCAGCATCCCGATTTTGTTCCTTATTGCCACACGGAGGGTCAAGCTGTAGGAGGGGCTTGGGGGCAGTTTCATCATGAGGTCAGTCTCTCTGCCCGTTTCTATAGCATGTTTCCACTTTATTGGCAAATGGATTTCCTGTAGGATGGGAACATGAGACCTCTCAGGACAGGGGACACAGTTGGGGTGGTTGCGCCCTCCAGTCCATTTAATAAAGGGGAATTCTTCAGGGGAATTGAGGTGTTGGAGGGCCTTGGTTTCAGTGTCGCATACGGCAAGGGGATATTCCACCAGCATAAAAAGGTACCCGGCAGCCCGGGTTATCTTGCTGGAGACGACCGCTCCAGGGCAAAGGATCTCATGAGCATGTTCGCCGATGACAGGGTCAAGGCCATCCTCTGCGTGAGGGGTGGCTACGGCGCCATGCGATTGCTCCCTATGCTTGACCTTTCCCTGCTCCGCAAACATCCCAAACCCATTGTGGGTTACAGCGACACGACCTTCCTTATGCTATTTCTCCTCCGGGAAACCAGATGCCCTGTGTTCCATGGCCCCCTGGTGAGCACACTCGGGAGCAAGCTCTCAAGGCTCTCCATAGGGCATTTCCGCGAAGCCCTGACCTCTTCTGAACCACTTGGGAAAATGACCTCGCAAGGGCTCAAGGCTCTCAGGCCTGGAAAGGCAAGGGGGCGTCTGACGGGCGGGTGCCTTTCCCTCGTCACCGCATCTCTCGGAACCCCTTCGGAGATTCAAACGGATGGATCTATCCTCTTCCTCGAAGACCAGGGAGAGGCGCCTTACAGGATTGACCGCATGCTCACCCAGCTCAGGCAGGCTGGAAAACTCAGGGGTGCGAAAGGGCTGGTCTTTGGCCAAATGCCAGGGTGCGGGAAAGCCAGAAACCTCCTGTCTGCCATTTCCTCCGGGATCGGAGATTTCAGAGGGCCTGTGTTATTGGGATTCCCGTCGGGCCATGTAAAGGGCAGCACCTTTCTTACCCTGCCGCTTGGGGTGAATGCCGAGATAAACGGCAATGCGCCCTCTTTTTCTATCCTTCAGAGCCCGTTTTCATAGATTGATCCCGCATGCTTATGAACCCTATCGTCAGCGCAATAACCTCAGGGGTTGAAGAGGGCGTCTTCCCGGGCGCTGTCCTCCTCGCAACAAAGGGGAGGAAACGGATCTTTGAGGCTGCAGGATGGGCATGTCTCCTCCCCAGAAGGATCAGGATGACAAAGGAGACAATCTTTGACCTCTCCTCCCTGACCAAACCCGTGGCAACAACCTATGCCATCATGTGCCTGAACAGGGATGGCCGCCTCGATCTGAGGGATCGCCTCAAAAAGTTTTTCAAGGTGCCCGATGACAAAGCTGCCATAACAATACAGCACCTTCTTTCACACTCCTCAGGCCTTCCAGCCTGGAGGCCCTATTACAGGAAGTATCAAGGAGACGATATAGTGGAACGAATCTTAAGGGAGCGATTGATCTACAGCCCCGGCCTCCGCTCTATCTATTCTGACCTCGGCTTCATCCTCCTCGGAAGGATCATTGAAGAGGCATCGGGCCGCTCCCTTGACAGATTCTGCGAAGAGGCCGTGTTCACTCCACTCGGCATGCATGACACCTCATTTCATCCATTGAAGCAGAGATGCGCTGCAACAGAGCTGTGCCCCTGGAGAAAGAGGATCATCATCGGGGAGGTCCACGATGAGAATGCCTGGGCCATGGGCAGGCCTGCCGGCCATGCAGGCCTCTTCTCCACGGCGCCTGACCTTCTCAGGTTCTCTAAGGAGATCATGAGGTGTTATTCAGGCAAGGACGGGTTAATCCCGAAGAAGATCGTTTGCCAATTCCTCAAGCGCCAGCCCATCCCTGGCTCAACATGGGCCCTTGGCTGGGATACACCCACACCCGGGAAGAGTACCTCGGGGAAATTCTTCTCAAGGCAAAGCGTTGGTCACCTCGGCTTCACCGGAACATCATTGTGGATTGACCTCTCCAGGAAGATCATCATCCTCCTGCTCACCAATCGCATCCATCCCTCAAGAAAGAACGAGGGGATCAGGAGATTCCGTCCCATGATTCACGATCTCGTTATGAAGCGGTTAATGGACAAGGCATGAGCCATTTTCCACGGCATGTCCACCTCATTGGTGTTGGTGGAGTGGGTATGGCCGCCTTAGCCGGTCTTTTCAAGGAAAAAGGCCTAAAAGTCACAGGCTCTGACACAGGCGTTTATCCTCCGATGTCGGATATGCTCAAAGAGATCGGTGTAGAGATCAGGGAGGGGTATCGCCCGGAGAACCTTAGAGACTTCCCTGATATGGTCATCGTTGGGAATGTCGTGTCGCGGGACAACCTGGAGGTTGCAGAGCTCCTCCGGCTCGGCCTCCCATACATGTCAATGCCCCAGGCCCTGTGGGAGTTTTTTCTCAAGGACAAAGATAGAATCGTTGTTGCAGGGACACATGGGAAGACAACCACCTCTTCAATTATCGCCTGCATACTTTACTCTTCCGGGCTCGACCCTTCGTTCCTTATCGGCGGTATCCCGAGGAACTTTGGGCGGGGCTTCAGGCTCGGGAACGGCAGGCATTTCATCGTGGAAGGGGATGAATACGATACCGCCTTCTTTGACAAGGGGCCCAAGTTCCTGCACTACAAAGGACAGAGATGCGTCCTGACCGCAGTGGAGTTTGACCACGCTGACATCTACAGGGACCTAAACCATGTCAAGGAGAGCTTCAGGAAATATGTCTGTGCAATCCCCAGGGATGGGTTCCTCGCAGTGGGCGCAGACTACCCCCATGCCCTGGATGTATCCGAAGGAGCCGCATGCAGGAAGGAGACATATGGGCTGAACCATGAGGCATTGTGGCACCTGAAGGACGGGAAGATCATACATGACGAAAAAGAATTGGGGGAGTGGGTCCCTTCACCATCGCTCATGGGAAGGCATAACCTTATGAACGCCCTGGGTGCCGTGTCATTGGCCTTCAGTCTCGGGCTTGGCATCAAAGAGATCCTAAAGGGGCTGAAGGGCTTTGAAGGGGTAAGGAGAAGGCAGGAGCTGAAGGGAGAGGTCGGTGAAGTGACAATCGTTGACGATTTTGCACATCATCCGACCGCCATCCGCGAGAGCATAGCTGCGCTCCGCGAGAAATATCCCGGGCAAAGGCTCTGGGCAGTATTTGAGCCGCGCAGCAACACGAGCCGGAGGAACATCTTTCAGAAAGAGATAGCCGAGGCGCTTGCCGGGGCAGATGCGGTCGTCATCGGAAGTGTTTTCAACCCACAGAGGATTGACCATGAGAAGAGATTTTCTCCGGAGAAAGCTTGCGAGGTGATCAAAGCAGCGGGGAAAGAGGCAGTTGCCATTGACAATATTGAGGGCATCCTTGGACATCTCATAAACCATCTGAAAGAAGGGGATGTGGTCCTCTTCATGAGCAACGGTCCATTCGGCGGTCTTCCCTCCCTCCTGCTCAAAGAGCTCTCCAGCAGGCATGGAGGATAAGGGCAAAGGGTGAACTTCTTTTACATCATCCAGCTCCTTACCAACCTGGGGCTGACTTTGTCAACACTGTTCATCCCCCTGTTTGCTGAGGAACTCAAGGCGAGCCCATTTGAAATAGGCATCATAGTCAGTGCCTATAACGGCTCGCTGTTTGTCTCATCCTTCATCTTTGGACGGATCGCTGACATATATGGAAAGAAACGGGTGATCATGACAGGGCTGCTTGCGGCGTCAATCATATTCGCCGGACAGATTTTTATTTACGACATCAGGAGCATGCTTGTAATGCGCATCCTGACCGGGCTTGCTGCCGGGGTGTTTCCTGCCGCACTTACGACATTGGTGTTTGAGACAGGGGGTCCCCTGGGCAGATATTCGGCTCTCGGTTCCCTTGGATGGGCCATGGGTGGGCTTATAGCAGGGTTCGTGAAGGGCTACAATGCGCTCTTTCTCCTGTCAAGCGCCGTGTTCCTCGTTTCCTTCAGCTCATCCCTTAAGATCAGGGAGAGGGAGGCGCGGATTGAGGGCCGTCTCTTCTCCTTTGATGTCCTCAGGAAGAACTTCCGCGAGTATTTCTCGTTCCTCCTGAGGCACACAGGGGCCATGGGGGTCTGGGCTGTCTATCCGCTCTTTCTCCAGGCCCTTGGTGCCGACAAAATGTGGATAGGCATCATCTACAGCCTCAATCCCCTCTTCCAATTTGTATTCATGCAGATCGTGGACAGGTTCCGTGGACGGGTCATGATAGACATCGGGCTCATCCTTTCAGTGGCAACATTCTCCCTGTATGCTGCCTGCACAAACCATTATCAGGTCCTGATGGCACAGATTGTGCTGGCTTTGTCCTGGTCATTCCTCTACCTCGGAGAATTGAAGCACCTCCTGCACAGTAATGTGGAGCGGGTGACCGCTGTGGGGACATTCAACTCCATGATGGGGCTTGCCGGTGTATTCGGGCCAGTGCTTGGAGGAGCGGTGAGCCAATACGGCTTCACGGCCCTCATGCTCTATGCTGCGGGCATGACCCTTCTCGGCTTTGCTGTCCTGAAGATTAAGTTCTAATCACGCCCCAGGCTCAGAGCGGCTATCCTTGAACCAAGACATCCCCAGTCCCTTCTTATTCAGCTCGCTCTAACTATGGGCTCAAAAAACTCCAATGCATAGGGCGCAGTTAAATAGTCATGAGCCTGATATTTTGCACCAGAGGCGCATGAGCCTCTGGCTCACAAGACCTGACCCCACTTACCGAAAAGCATAAAGCCTTCCGGATGATCCCCCTACATAGATTATTCCATCTGGACCTATAGATGGAGTAAACAACCATTATGTGCCAAAGCTCCATCGCCATTTAACACTCCCATCAGGAAAAAAAGGATTAGCTCCCAAAGGTAAGGTGAGGGGGATTTTTTTGATTCAATAACTGAAACAATATACCCATCGGGTCCGATTACCGGAGCAATAAATTCTGGCCAATAACTATATATTCCATTCTTCCATGTGCGATTGCCAATCCTGCCCGATTATGATACAGTGCCAGTATGAAAGATAAAAAGAATTATAGGCTTGGGAGGATTGAGAGGGGTCTGAAGGATTTCTTAAGGTCTATGGCTGAACTGCGAGAGGAACAGAAGAAGACCGATGAGGAGATCAAGTCCCTCACAAGGAAGACCGATGAGGAGATCAAGAAGGTCAATGATATGGTGGGCAGGCTCACAGATGGCTGGGGCAAGTTTGTGGAGGGACTGGTAGAGCCGAGCCTGCCGGTAGTGTTCGCAAAATTAGGCTTCCGCATTCCGGCGATCTACCAGAGGGCCGAGGTTCACAAAGATGGGGAAACCCTGGAGATAGACCTCCTGGGGGTAGGAAGAAAGAATGGAAAACCAGTGGTTCTTGTCGTGGAGGCTAAGAGCCAGCTTGGGATACGGGATGTAAAGGACTTTGAGGGGAGGTATAGGAAGTTCAAGGAATTTTTCAGGGAATATGAATCTTACCAGACGGTTGGAGTGGTCTGTGGAGCGAGGCTCACGGAGGGGGTGGTGCGCTATGGCTCCAGGAGGGGCTTTTATGTCCTGGGGGTCTCTGGCAATGTGATGGTTCTGAAAGCCACCCCAAGAAGGTAGAGGCCATTACCTTCTTAAACCCCTGGGCTGCCTCACCCGGCATTTTCGGCTTTTCAGTCAAGCCCGTGGGGCTCATGCCTTATTTTTCCCCTTGTCCGTCGCTCCCCCCATCGAGCCTGTAGGGATTCCCATCCCACCGGTGCACGGCCCTCTCCTTATATGGGAGGACAGCGGTTGACTACAGCTCACCAGAGGTCCTGCTCTCTGGCGCTATATCCATGCTCGCACTGACAACATCATATTACATATCAAATTTTGCACCAGAGGCGCATGAGCCTCTGGCTCACAAGACCTGACCCCGTTAGAGGATGGCATAAAGCCGTTCATTATCGGATCCAATATAAATTGTTCCGTCTGATCCAATGGCTGGGGAGAAACGAATTAGATCATCTACCCGATACCTTCACTTAATACTTCCGTCGTCGTTAAATAAATAAATTCAGGGGGCAGTAACAAATGTTCCTGTCCATGCTACCACTATACTCCCATCAGCTCCTACAACTGGCGAATTTTTCAAGACGGGCACCACATTGGGGTCTCCCATGTCCCCCAGGGCCTCCGCTGCATTCATCCTAATGTAGGAATACGGATCATTGGCCAGCACATCCTGCAGGGGGCCTCGGGCGCTCTCCGCCTCACTGCCAAGAGAGCCCAGGATCATCACGGCTCTCAGGCGCACATCAGGGCTTGGGTTTCCTAAATCCTGTATGAGTTTGATGACATCATGGCCCCTGACAATGAATTTGGGATTTGTTGCTATACTCGGTGTGGCAAGAGCAAAGACCACGCACAGCATCACTGACCCATACAGGCTCCCCATGGAAAAGTGTGTTGAATAAAAGGGAGGAGATAGGAAATAATGGACAAATGTATCAGGACAGTTCTGCAATTGCAAGGCCGGAGGCAATCCCTCCCAAAACCATTCCCTTCCATGGGCCCCTTTTAAAGAGCAACTGAATGGATCGAAGAGGTCCATAAAACTTATCAATAAGCCTATGCTTCCTCAATCCCTTTTGCTCTTTTCAGCCTGGCCCAGCGCTGCCGAACTGCACACAGCTCTTCGCTGTCTGGTCTATTTCTTCTATGGAGGGAAAGTTGGCTGCCGATATAAAAGATGGTGTTGAGTTGAGCAAGTTTTTCTTCAGGAGTGGCAGGACGGACATCTTGTTTCTCTATCATTTCTATAAGCTTCCAACGATTTTTGAATATCCGCGCCAGCTTTTTGTCTATCATATTATAATTTTATCTTAAAAGCATAAAAAGGGCAATTGCCTGGATTTGAACCGAGCTTTGTTGTTATATTATTAATTGACTAAATCCTGCCCGTATGATACACAGAAGGGGTGGCAATAATTCATCCTATTGCCTGTTGTGTCCTCCTGTTAGTTATTACGATTGCCGTTCCATCCTGTAGGGGAAGGGGTGTCCCTGTATCACCTCCATCGTCCCCGATGCGTCTTGTTGCAGAGGCCGTTTCGCCCTTTGAGATAGACCTTTCCTGGAAGGATACCTCGGACAACGAGGATGGCTTTCAGGTGGATATCAGCACGGATGGAACGACCTTTCTTGCACGAACCACAGTGCAAGCGAACACGGAGAAGTATATGGATGTTGGATTGACTGAAGGCACACCATATTGGTATAGGGTGCGGTCATATAACACTTCGGGCAGTTCTTCGTATTCAAACATTGCACACGCAGTGACATTCCTCAGGGCGCCAACAGGCCTGAGAGCAGTGGCAGTGTCATTTTCCCAGATGGTCCTGTCCTGGGAGGACAACTCCGACAAGGAGGATGGGTTTGAGGTATGGAGGAGTGCGGATGGGATCACATATATGCCAGTAGGCACTGTGTTGACGAACACCACCGCTTTTACTGATACAGGATTGAACGATGGTTCTGTATATTCTTATTGGGTCCGCGCCTATAGCTTTGCTGCAAAATCTTTCTACTCAAATGTTGCATCCTCCTCCACACTCCTTGCACCACCCACTGGCCTGAAGGCAATGGCTGTAGGCTTTTCTGACATCGCCCTGTTCTGGCAGGACAATTCCTGCGTTGAGATCGGGTATAGGATTGAAAGAAGCACTGACGGAACAAATTTTATACAGATAACTACAGTGCCTGCGAACACAGCAACCTTTACCGACACTGGATTGGAGAAAGGAACGAGATACTGGTACAGGGTTCAGGCATATTATTCTGGAGGCGGCTCAGAATATTCCAATGTCGCAAGTGCGTTCACGCCCCCATGGTCAAAGACCTATGGGGGTTCAGGATGGGATGAGGCAGTGTCAGCTCAACAGACGACAGACGGGGGCTATATTGTGGCAGGGACCACATCCTCGTTTGGCGCGGGAGGCCAAGATTTTTGGGTGTTGAAGCTGAGCGTGGATGGGGCTGTTGAATGGCAGAGGGCCTTTGGGGGGCCGGGCAGTGATTCTGCGGCCTCAATTCAGCAGACAAGCGATGGGGGCTACATTGTGGCTGGATATACAGACTCATCTGGTGCTGGGCTCCGGGATGTGTGGATGTTGAAGCTGAGCGGGGAGGGGACTGTTGAATGGCAGAAGGCCTATGGGGGGC